>ERZ772957.1020-NODE-1020-length-19477-cov-13.803316_pt1 | contig 19477 bp, 19 predicted proteins | sample MGYA00580682_ERZ772957 | MGnify/ENA primary metagenome ERZ772957 (study PRJEB29015, sample SAMEA2737921) | human oral metagenome | biome: human oral; feature: human-associated habitat; material: dental | place: China | collected 2025 ...
ATGCGTTTTGATACTAAATGAAGTGCGTTTTGGTGCCAAATGCAGTGCGTTTTGGCGCTAAACGCAAGGCAAAATGGTGCTAAATGCAGTACAAAATGGTGCTAAATGCAGTACAAAATGTTGCTAAATGCGATACAATACGCATAAAAATTCACTGCAAAGAGATGGATAATACCTTTTCGAACCATTAAAAACATGGCAGAAAAGGGCGAAATAGTCGCTAAAAAGTGGTTTTTTAGGGGTTAAAAGCGGGCAATTGGGATTGAAAAATTACGAGATGTCGGCCAAACTAGAAAGGCTAAATGGTGCAAAATGCAGGCCTTATTTTTAAAAGAAGACAAAGCGAAAGGCGTGAAAGACTAGAAATAGTATCATTTTACCTACTTTTTGGCCGATATTTTCGCTAGAACGGAGTTAAATCCTGAGTGCTTTTGTAAAATTAAAGATAATAATTTAAGTTTTGAGTTGCTGATTTCTTGAGTTTGTGACTTGATGAGGTTGTGAGCTGACAAGTTGGTGTTATTTTTGTTTTTTGAGTTGGTGTTTTTTTGAGTCGGCGAGTTGAGGGGGTATGAGGTTGTGAGTTGAGGGGGTATGAGGTTGTGAGTTGACAAATTGGTGAGTAGATAAGTTGGTGGGCTTTTGAACTGATGAATTGATACAATCGAGAGTTGTTTGGGTTTTCAGGAGTTTACAAGCCAGTAAATTGATCTGTCAGCACTTTGCATGTGAGAGGGGATGCTTATCTTGTGTTGGCATCACAAAGGTAACGAACTACTCTCAATTTTATAGAAGAGTCAAAGGTCGAGACAGCTACTTAACACACTGTCTTAAAGGAAATCTTATATTATAACTTATTGATTGCCAGTTGTATATATGCGCGTTATTCAATCAGTACTTAACGCCTGTTATTTGCCTAGAAGGAAATTTTCATCTACCAGATAAAGAAAATGCACTAAAAAACATCTTGACAACATGAAGATAAAAAACAAATTGGGTATTGGCCAAGTAAGTGTCGCCACCCATTTTTATGCTTACCTGTTTATGCGTTTGGGCATTCTTTCGGCGGCCAATAGTTAACTTATCGCCAACTAAGGGCTAATTTATCAATTTTCTTTTGTCGTTTCTTTGTTTTGTACTATCTTTGTACATCAAAATAAATCACGATGGAATACATAGCAACAGAACTACAAGGCGTTTTCGTTATCCAACCAAAGGTTTTTAACGATGAGCGCGGTTATTTCTTCGAGTCCTGGAAAAAAGAAGAATTTGAAAAACATGTTGGTAAAGTAGACTTCGTTCAAGACAACGAGTCGAAATCCTCCTTTGGCGTGTTACGTGGCCTTCACTATCAGAAAGGTGAGGCATCGCAAGCCAAATTAGTACGTGTCATTAAGGGAAGGGTTCTCGATGTAGCTGTAGATTTGCGCAAGAGTTCGCCCACTTTTGGCAAATATGTGGCCGTAGAACTGAGCGACGAGAATAAAATACAATTGTTTATACCTCGCGGTTTTGCCCATGGTTTTCTCGTGTTGAGCCCCGAGGCGGTGTTTACATATAAGGTAGATAACGTGTATTGCCCGCAAAGCGAAACCAGCATTAGGTGGAACGACGAAACATTGGGCATTGAATGGCCCATTGAGTACGACAAGATTGTAACCAGTGCGAAAGACCTAAAAGGCAAAAGCCTGGGCGAGGCAGAAGTCTTTGAGTAACAAAGGCGAACAAACTAACTAAAGAGGAGGAAAGTTAACCTATGAATATAGCTATAGTAGGAACGGGATACGTAGGACTTGTTTCGGGTGCATGCTTTGCAGACACTGGTGCGAGCGTTACTTGTGTAGACGTAGACACCGAGAAAATAGAACGAATAAAGCGCGGCGAGATACCCATCTACGAGCCTGGTCTAGACGAATTGGTGCTTAAAAACGTCAAAGCAGGTCGCCTACGTTTCACTACCTCTTTGGAAAGTGTTCTTAACGAGCAACAAATCGTTTTTTCGGCTGTTGGAACCCCACCCGACGAAGACGGCAGTGCCGACCTTAAATATGTGTTGCAGGTGGCACGAACCATTGGTCAACACCTCAACAAATACATGGTGGTGGTAACCAAGAGTACCGTTCCGGTAGGCACGGCAAAGCTTGTACGCCAAACCATACAGGCCGAATTAGACAAGCGGCATGCCGACGTAACGTTCGATGTGGCCAGTAACCCGGAATTTCTTAAAGAGGGAAACGCCATCAAAGACTTCATGAGTCCCGACCGCGTAGTGGTTGGCGTGGAGAGCGAAAAGGCAAAAGAACTGCTCACACGCCTGTACAAGCCTTTCCTCATCAACAATTTCAGGGTTATCTTCATGGACATTCCCAGTGCCGAAATGACCAAATATGCGGCCAACTCCATGTTGGCCACCCGAATATCGTTTATGAACGACATTGCAAACCTATGCGAGCGGGTAGGGGCAGACGTGAATATGGTGCGTGCCGGCATAGGAAGTGACACCCGTATTGGCCGAAAATTCCTCTACGCTGGTTGTGGATATGGTGGCAGCTGTTTTCCCAAAGATGTCAAGGCACTTATCAAGACGGCCGACGACATGGGCTATTCTATGGAGGTTCTCAAAGCCGTTGAGCGTGTAAACGAGGCCCAGAAACACGTAGTTTTCAACAAGCTGGCCGCCGCTTTCGCCAAAGAAGGTCTTAACGGCAAGACCATCGCCCTATGGGGACTATCGTTCAAGCCCGAAACCGACGACATGCGCGAGTCTACTGCGTTAGTAACCATCGAGCTGCTTAGGCAAGCTGGTTGCCGTATTAAGGTGTACGACCCCGTGGCTATGCCCGAATGCCAAAGGCGAATTGGTACAACGGTGAACTATGCGATCGACCTATACGATGCCGTTAACAATGCCGATGCATTATTGTTGCTCACCGAATGGAACGAATTTAGGTTGCCCAACTGGGAGATTGTGGGCAAAGTGATGAACCGAAAGCTGCTTATCGACGGCAGAAACATATTTGAGAAGAAAGAATTAGAAAGTTACGGCTTTGACTATCACAGCATAGGCCGGTAGAATTACAGATTGTACACATAAGATGATTTTACGAACAAACAACATCCTTGCCTTGTTATGTGCCGCGACGGCTATCGTGGCCTGTGCTCCTAAAACGCCCAAGAATGAAGGGAAAGTGGAAGAAGACAAGGTAGCCAAACAAATGTTGCAAGGCATTTGGATAAATGCCGACGATGAGAGTGTGGCCTTTAAGGTGAAAGGCGACACCATCTACTACCCCGATTCGACTAGTTCTCCTGCTTATTTTCAGATATTCAGGGACACGCTAGTTATTCATGGAGCCGACGATACGGTGAAATACCCCATCGTAAAGCAGGCACCCCACCTCTTTATGTTTAACAATTCGAATGGCGAAACGGTGAAACTTACGCTTAGTGAAGATGCACTCGACAAGTTTCAATTCGATAACAACAAGGCGCAAGTGCTAAACCAAAACCAGCTGATAAAAAAAGATACGCTAGTTTCGTACGAGGATATGCGTTATCGATGCTACATCCAGGTTAACCCTACCACTTACAAGGTTATCAAGGCTACTTACAACGATGAGGGCGTAGAAGTGGATAACGTTTACCACGACAACATCGTCAATCTCACGGTTTACTCTGGCGCAAACCGCCTTTTCTCTCACGATTTCAGGAAAAACGACTTCAACAAGTTCGTTCCCCAAGATTTCCTGATGCAAGCTATCCTTAGCGACCTCACACTCTATGGCGTAGATAAGTCTGGTGTGCACTTCAACGCCTTGCTGGCCATGCCCGATTCGCCCAGCTACTATGTGGTGGAAGTTAGTGTTTCGCCCACAGGCAAGCTTAAAATGCAGCTTGGCAAATAGTTAATAGTTATACGCCCACATTCTAATGTCCAACCCTAACACAACAGCGCAAATGGAAGAGATTAAACGAATTGAGGAACTGCGCGAACAGCTCCACCACCACAATTACTTGTACTATGTGCAGAACTCGCCTACGTTGTCCGACCGAGAGTTCGACCGCTTAATGCGCGAGTTACAAGACTTGGAGGCCAAGCATCCCGAAGTGTACGACCCCAATTCGCCCACCCAACGCGTGGGTAGCGACCTCAGCACGGGTTTCACACAAGTGAAACATAAATACGCCATGCTGTCGTTGGCCAACACTTATAATGAACAAGAGGTGGCCAGTTGGTACGCTACCGTCAGCAAAGACCTTGGCGGACAGCCTTTCGAGGTGTGTTGTGAACTGAAATACGACGGGCTTAGCATCTCGTTAACCTACGAGCAGGGGCGTCTTGTTAGGGCCGTTACCCGTGGTGATGGTGAACAAGGCGACGACGTAACGGCTAACGTTCGCACAATTCGTGCCATTCCACTTGTACTTCCCGGCACTGGTTACCCCAACGAATTTGAGATTCGAGGCGAAATATTGATGCCTTGGAAAGTGTTTGAACAGCTGAACGCAGAAAGGGAAAAGGCAGAAGAACCCTTATTTGCCAATCCGCGAAACGCAGCTAGCGGCACATTGAAAAGCCTTGACCCAAAACTCGTTGCCAAACGCAAGCTAGACGCATACTTGTACTATCTTCTCGGCAACAATTTGCCATCCGACGGCCATTACGAAAACCTAAAAGCAGCCGAAACATGGGGTTTTAAGGTGAGCCAAGGCATGCATAAGGCCACATCGCTAGAACAAATATACGAATTTATCAACCATTGGGACACCGCACGCCACGATTTGCCCGTTGCCACCGATGGTATCGTACTAAAAGTAAATAGCTTGCGCCAGCAGCAACAGCTAGGCTTTACTGCAAAAAGCCCACGTTGGGCCATCGCTTACAAGTTTAAAGCCGAACGCGTTTGCACTCGCCTAAACGAAGTTACCTTCCAAGTGGGGCGTACAGGTGCTGTAACGCCCGTTGCCAACATGGAGCCCGTATTGCTAGCAGGCACAACGGTGAAACGTGCAACCCTTAACAACGAAGACTTCATTCGTAGTCTCGACCTCCATATCGGCGATAACGTCTTCGTAGAAAAAGGTGGCGAAATCATTCCAAAGATTGTTGGCGTAGACGTTACTCACCGTTCCCCCAATCTCCAACCAGTTCATTTTATCAGTAACTGTCCCGAATGCGGCTCCCCATTGGTGAGATACGCTGGCGAGGCAGCCTATTATTGTCCCAACGACACGGGTTGTCCACCCCAAATAAAAGGACGTATAGAGCACTTCATCGCCCGAAAAGCCATGAATATCGATTCAATCGGTCCTGAAACCGTGGACGATTACTTCCGCAGAGGAATTGTTCGCAACGTGGCCGACCTCTACGAGATACGCACAGAGCAAATAAATGGCGACGGAACACGACAGAAATCGGCCCAAAAGATTGTGAAAGGCATTCAAGATTCTGTGTCTGCGCCTTTCGAGCGTGTGCTTTTCGCACTCGGAATACGTTTCGTTGGCGAAACAACGGCTAAGCTATTGGCCAAGCACTTCAAGTCGATAGATGCGCTGATGGTTGCAACACCCGAGCAACTTGTTGAAGTTGAAGGCGTTGGTACGGTGATTGCAGAAAGCGTTGTGCGCTTTTTCCACGATGAAGTGAACCGCAACATTATCGAACGACTTCGCCAACATGGGTTGCAAATGTCGCTAAGTGCCGAACAACAACAGCCCGCTAGCGAAAAGTTGGCTGGCAAGAACATCGTTATTAGCGGTGTTTTCGAGCAGCATAGCCGCGACGAATATAAGGAGATGATTGAACGTAACGGTGGAAAGAACGTCAGTTCGATAAGCAGCAAAACGTCTTTCATCCTCGCAGGAGCCAATATGGGGCCATCAAAGATGCAGAAAGCACAGCAGTTGGGCATCGACATGATAGACGAAAACGCCTTTCTTAAAATGTTGGAATAATGATAACCGTTTCTGTTTTGCCCGAAATAGCTGCGGTCTGTCCCAATTTTGTGGGTGCATGCCTTGTGGCTAAGGTGGCTAATACACCCTTCGATGCACACCTCTGGGAGAAGATTGAGGCTACACAAGCACAACTTCGGCAGGCTCTCACTACCGAATCGCTGAAACAACAGCCCAGCATTGCCGCTACAAGACAGGTGTATAAGGCCTTGGGAAAAGACCCTTCGCGATACCGCCCAGCATCCGAGTCGCTCATCAGACGACTGTTACAGGGCAAAAATATCTATCAGGCCAACACCCTGGTAGACCTTATAAACCTGGCAAGCATTGTACATGGATACAGCATAGGCGGTTTCGACGCCTCCAAAATCGCAGGTTCAATGCTGAAATTAGGCGTAGGAAAAGCGGGCGAACCATACGAAGGCATTGGGAGAGGCATATTAAACATCGAGGGCTTGCCCGTGTATCGCGACGAACTGGGCGGCATTGGCACCCCCACAAGCGACAACGAACGCACCAAACTGACCTTAGACACCTGCGAATTGTTGGTGCTCATCAATGGTTACGACGGAAATGAGGCTCGTGTTCGCGAAAACGCCATCTTCATTTCGGACTTGTTGCGCGCTCATTGTCAAAGCGTTGGTGGACAATTCTTTATATTCAAACCAGACATTTCAAACAAAACATGGGAATAGTTATCGGCATAGACGTGGGCATCAGCACCACAAAGATTGTAGGGATAAACAAGGATGGCATCGTTATTTCGCCCTTGCGCATCAAGGCCACCGACCCTGTAACTTCGCTTTATGGAGCATTTGGCAAGTATCTGCACGACAATAAGATTTCTTTGGAAGAAGTTGAACACGTGATGCTCACCGGAGTTGGTGCTGCTTACATCAACGAACCCATCTATGGATTGCCCACCAACAAGGCCGATGAGTTCTTAGCCGACGGACTTGGCGCACGCTATGAAACGGAGATCGACCGTATGATTGTGGTAAGTATGGGCACGGGAACATCGCTTGTTCAATGCGATGGCGACCGCATTGAACACATCGGCGGTATCGGTATCGGCGGTGGAACGTTGCAAGGTCTATCGCGTATGTTGCTCAAAACCGACGATATCAAGCAGGTGTCGACACTTGCCCTGCAAGGCGACATCACCAATATCAACCTGCTTATCGGCGATATCAGCGCACAACCTTTGCCAGGTTTGCCAATGGATGCTACAGCAAGTCTTTTTGGTAACGCCAAAAGCAATGCATCTCGCGAAGACATCGCCCTCGGACTAATCTGTATGGTGCTGCAATCCATCGGCAGTGGCACCATCCTTTCGTCGCTAAATACAGGCATAAAAGAATATGTGCTCATTGGCAACCTAACCCTTTTGCCACAATGCAAAGACGTGTTCCCAGCCATGGAAAGGCTTTATCATGTACATTTTCGCATTCCTAAGCACAGCGAGTTCTGCACGGCCATTGGCGCAGCCCTTTATTATTATCAAGGAATACTCGAAAAGAAACAGAAGGGGCAACACCACTACGGCAAATAATGAATACAAATAAAACCATAAAAACCAACTCTGCCAAGGCCTGGTTGTTGGCTGCACGCCCCAAAACACTCACAGGGGCGGCCGTCCCCGTATTGCTTGGGGCCATGTCGGCCTATCTAAAAGTCGGCAACGAGATAAGGTTGTTACCCATTGTGTTTTGCTTTCTCTTTGCTTTCGTGATGCAGATAGATGCCAACTTTGTTAACGATTACTTTGATTTTCGCAAAGGAAACGACAACGAAAAGCGCCTTGGACCTAAACGAGCTTGTGCACAAGGCTGGATTACGCCTGCAAAAATGAAGTGTGCCCTGTATCTAACAACCCTTTTGGCTTGCCTCATCGGTCTGCCGCTTATCTTCTTTGGCGGATGGATAACCATCTTGGTAGGATTGGTATGCGTTGTCTTTTGTTTCCTATACACCACCCATCTCTCTTATAAAGGTATGGGCGATGTACTAGTGTTGGTGTTTTTCGGCCTTGTTCCTGTTTATGGCACCTACGTTTTAGCCCTTCCACACTCTGCATTAAGCTTCTCAGCCGAGCCTTTCGCCTTAGCTCTTGCCTGCGGTTTTGTGATAGATACCTTATTAATAGTAAACAATTTCCGCGACATCGAAAATGATATTGAGGCAGGCAAACGCACGCTTGCCGTTAGGTTAGGCTTAGAACGTACCTTATGGCTCTATCTCTTTGTTGGCCTTTTTGCCATTTTGCTGTCGGGCTTTGCTTTCATCCTTGCAGGACATTACTTCGCTTTCGCCTTCTCGTTATGTTATATTCCCTTGCACATAAAGACATTTAATACGATGAAGGCTATCCGCAAAGGCAAGGCATTAAACAAAGTATTAGGCAAAACAGCAGCCAACATCACCGCCTATGGGGTAGCCACGGCCATAGGAATGTTGTTTGATACAATGCTAAGATAAAAAAGAACCGTACGTTTATGCCACAACATGAGAAGGATATTCAACAAAGATTTAATGGACTTGCCAAGAACGGGAAGGGAACGACGGGCTGGTGTTATCATAGAAAACATCAATGAATTGTTGAAGAACAAGACTAACCATACTAATTTTTCTCTAGAAGAAAGGAAGAGAGAAAAGCCAAGATGAATTACGCACTTTTATAGTTAGTACCTTTCAATTTGATTTTACCGGACAGCAATAATTGCAATTAGATGTACACAAATAAAAAAAGTCCGCCAGCAGAAGTGCATGTTTGCATTCAGCTGGCCGACGGTTGTGTTATCCTGCCAAAATACCTAATTGAGATTTTAGCTTATCAGTTTCTTTATCCCTTCGATAAGTTTATCGAGCGGTATTCCAGAGCGTTCGCTCATCATTTGCACGTTAGCTTTGCCCATCATGATTTTGCCTAGCGGTGTGTTGAGCATCTTAAACTTGGGATTGAGCTCGGGTAACCGACTTTTAAGCGTGGGATATTGTTTGAGAAGATCTTTCAGACGAGTTTGAGGAGTAATCTCTGTTACGGGTTCTGTCGTCTCTTCGTCTTCGGTTTCTGTATCTTCAACTCGCGTTTCCTGCGTATTGTGGCTTTGTTCGGCGGTTTCAGACGTGTCGCCATTGCTCCATGTAAGCAGTGTTTGCGAGCCTTCTAATGCACGAATGTGGGTGCAATTTTGCATCATTTCGAGTACGCCACGGAACTTCCCGTCCTTATCGCGTACGGCCACATATATAATATAGATGAACAATCCTGGCTTGTTAATCCAAAATTCGGCCTTATCCTGTTCGCCACTCCTTAGCTTGTCTATCACTTCGCGAACAATATGTGCGCTTTTTCGAGGGTGACAGTTCATTACTTCTCGTCCGATGACATTCTTGCTGCGTGGGAAAATGCGGTGGTCGGTGTCTGAGTAGAAACAAACCAGTTCGTTTTCGTCCACGAAGGAGATGTCGATGGGCAGGTGTTTGTAAATGAGGTTCACCTGTTCGAGCGTTAGTTTGCCCGTGGTAACATCCAACTTGTCTCCTCCGCCGGCAGCCGAATACCCATATTTTGTGAGCAAGGCTTGCAAGTCGTTGGCAAAGTTATTTTGTTCGTTAGGTTGGGTTCCTACCTTGTTTTCAGTGGTTTTGTGTTCCACTTCGAAGAAGGCAAAGCCAATTTCTTGGTCGCCACTCTTCATATCTTCAAACTCTTCTTCGCTGATAAGGGCCATCGACGTGGGATAAAGGATAAACTCCTCTTTCTCCATTAGGTCGCGTGCGTAGAGTAGGACACGTTCTTGTTGTTTGATGAAGGCGTCTTCTTTGTCTTCGCGCAGCAGGCGTTCTGCCTCACGAATTTCATCACGCACCATGTCGTCGAAGGTCCACATTGTTGTTGTGGGGCGTGTAAATCCCTTGCGTTCAAGCATGGGATAAAGTTGGTTTTGTTTGCGTTTGTAGTGTATGGGGTACTGACTAATCTTATCGTATAGCTCAAGCCATTGGTTCTTAATCATCGGGTATTGCACCAAGTCTTCCACCGCCAAGAGCAATCGCTTCATTTCCTCGTTTTCTTTAAGGTAATGCATGATGGGGTGGTCGGCCGGAAGATTGGGCATCGTGTTGTCTATTTGGTCGCCCAGCATGTTGATTATAGCGTGTACATCTTCGCGAATGCATTCGTCGCTGGTTTCTTCGGTCATTGTCTGCTCTATGTAGGCCACGTGGTAGGCACTAACTTTGCCTACACGTTCTTTAATTTGCTGTCGGGCCTCGTCGGCAGATAGCTGTCCGGACTTGAATGCATTCTCTATTTCGAAAAGCGCTTTAAGCTTTTCTGGGTCCATCGGCGGGAGGTAACCTCTCATTTTATGTTCCATATTTGGTCTTATTTTAATTTCGATTACGTTGCAAATTTAGTTATAAAACGTTGTTTGTTTGGTAACAATTGTTACTTCATGGGTTTAAAAAAGGTTAAGGATTGGGGTGATAGGTTATGATGGTTAGCGGTTATTCGGTTTTATTCTCCTGGTTTTCCATCAGCCTGTTGCGGTGATGGAGTGGGGCGCTCAGATAGTTATCCTTAGCAATCCGCCAAAGGACGTTAAGTGTTCGAAAGCGTTTTCACGCTTAAATACTCCCGCATATATGCCTGCACAAATCAGTACACCACCATGAGCGAACACCACCACGCGGCGATGGGGTTGCGTTTTCAACTGGTTGAGAAAGTCGGAAACGCGTGAATACACGTCGGGGAAACCCTCCCCATTGGTCGTACGCACGTTCATGTAGTCGGCATACCAACGTTGAAGGTTATCGTCTACTATCTCATCGAAACGTTGCATCTCCCAATCGCCCATGTTCATTTCGCGTAATCGTGGGTCGATTATGGGGCTTTCATAACCGCAGAAGGCCGCAAGACGTGTGGCGCGACTAAGCGGTGAGCTGTATGCCGCATCGAAAGGGGCGTGTGCTGACAAGGCGTTACGGGTGAGGGTGGCCTCTTGTTCGAAGGTTTCTGACAGCGCAACATCGGTGCAACCATAGCATGTGCCCTTGGCAACAGCCACGCTGGTGTGTCTTACAAAGATGATTTCCATATCTAAAAAAAAGATTTTAAAGGGTAAAGTTAGCGGTGAGTAACACTACGGCCGTTAGGTGAAATGCCAACTCGCACAGCAAAAACACGGCTCCACAGCAATCGCCCGTATAGCCTTTGATGCGGCGCAGCATCAGCATGTATAGGAAAAACATGGTGAGACAGGGTGCAGCTACAAGGAAATTCCAATCTAAAAGGCGGCTGCCCCAATGGGCATCGAAATAGAGAAGGCCGATGAACGGCGTAAGACCTTGTACCATGAGCGAGACTCCTGCCGTGAGATTGAACCTGCGATAAATGTTATGAGCCTTGGCTTGCTCTTCGGTTCGGGCGTAAGGAAGTATCTGGGTGATTTGTCCTGCCACCATTTTACAGAACGGATCGGCCGTGAATGCAACGAGTGCGGCGTATAATGGGCCGAGTGAAAGCATACATTCGAAGAACAACGCGAAGTAAACGATGAGCGAAAGAACGCCGAACGTGCCGATATGCGAGTCTTTCATGATGGCGAGAATACGGCTGCGGTCTTTTCCTCCCCCGCCGAAACCATCGAAGAAGTCGGCTAATCCGTCTTCGTGCAGTGCGCCCGTAACCAACAATCGCGCAGCAATGGCCGCTAAAATGGCAATGGAGAAGGGCAAAACCTTTGAGCCAAACCAAATGATGGCACCCATTAGCGCGCCTGTTAACCACCCTGCGAGAGGCCAGAACTCAACAACCGACTCGTAAGCGTCTTTCGGTGGCTGATGAATACGCCAGAAAGGAAGTCGGGTAAAGAAGATGAAGGCCGCCCAAGGACGGTCGTACCATCTAGAAGTATTTGTCGATATTCGCATCTTTGAAGTTGTTCATTTCGTTTATCATTCGTACGGAGCTTTCGATTATGGGGTAAGCGCACAACGCCCCTGTACCTTCGCCCAGGCGCATGCCTAGTTGTAGGATGGGTTGTGCTTGCATCAAGGACAGCAATTGGCGATGTCCGCTCTCGTCGCCACAGTGTCCGAAGACGGCATAATCAAGTACGGCAGGGTTTAGTTTGCTTGCGGCTAGCATGCTGGCAGACATAATGAAACCGTCAACTAGCACTATCATGCGCTGTTCGGCAGCGCGGAGCATCGCCCCGATGGCGGCCACCATCTCGAATCCGCCAAAGTATTGGATGATGGTTGCAGGGTCGTTGTGGGGCAATGGTTGGCGTTTGAAGTGGTTTACGGCCTGTTCGAGTACGGCTAGCTTGTGCTTTTCGCCCTCAGTATTTAGCCCTGAACCACTACCAACGCAACTGCTAAGCGGTAAGTTGCCCCAAAGACTCATCCAAACACTTGATGGCGAGGTGTTGCCAATGCCCATTTCGCCCAGACAAAGCACGTTGCAGCCCTTGGCTTTGCAACTTTCTGCTAGCTCGCTGCCAGTGTTTAGGGCTTGTTGCATTTGCTGCTGGCTCATGGCTGGTTCGTGAAGAAAGTTGCGCGTGCCGTTAGCTATCTTGCGGTTGAGTATTGTTGGATGGGCCGTTAGGTCGTGGTCTACCCCCATATCCACAAGTGTTAGTTCGAAACCATGTTGCTTGCAGAAGAGGTTCACCCCACCTCCACCATGCGTAAAGTTTATCATTTGTTGCCAGGTTACTGCTCTTGGCGATACGCTTACGCCTTCTTGCTCTATGCCGTGGTCGGCGGCGAAGAGCAGATGGCAAGGATGCGACAGGGTGGGCGATAGTGTGTGCTGTATGCGGCATATTCTATAAGCAAGGGTTTCGAGCATCCCCAGCGAACCTTTGGGTTTGTTGAGGTTGTCTATTTTCTGCCAAACGAGAGAGTCGTCTAGCATTAAGGGGGGTATGTTGAAGTGCATCATCGCATAAAAATGAAAGCGTTGAATGGACAGAGATTTGGAAAAACGCTGTGTCGGGTGACAAAGTGACTATTTTATCTTCACCGCAATGCCGCTAACCATCAGGTAAACCTCGTCGGCCCTAGCTGCTACATATTGGTTCATCCATCCTTGTAGGTCGGTAAAGCGGCGTTGTAGGGCGTTGTTGCTTACTCCGCCACTTCCTATCTCGTTGGTAACGAAGATAAAAGTGGCCTCTTGTGCTGTAAGCTTGTCGAACTCGGCCTTCAGCTCTTCAAGTGTTCGGTCTACATCGGGCAGTGTTGACGTGTTGTTGCTTGCATCGTAGAAGAAGTTGGTGCACCACAGGGTGATGCAATCTACCACCACCACCTTATTATATAATAGGTGTTTGCTCAGTGTTTTTTCTTCTTCGATGTTGGTCCAGCATGGTCCGCGCCGTTCTTGATGTCGCGCAATACGCTGCTTAAACTCGTCGTCCCAAGCGTGAGCCGTGGCCATATACACTGGTGTTGGCGAGAGATTGAGTGCCATGCGTTCGGCAGTAAGGCTTTTCCCTGAGCGTTGGCCGCCCGTAATTAAGATTACTTTCTTCATGATGCGAAGTTACAAAAAAGACGAAAGAGTGCATTGAAAAGTGTATTTTATTTCGCTTTTAAGGTCATTTTATGTCCCATTCCCATCTTATTTTGGACTATTTAGAGGATAAAATGGTTATTTTTTGATAATTTATTTGGTGCTTACAGCTTTTTTCTTTTCCTTTGCAAGCGTTTAGATTGAGATAACTTAATAAGTCAAATTTAATTATTCAGGAATGAAAAAGTTGTTTACACTTTTCGCTGCCGTTTCTTTGGCAGCCTCTGTTTCCGCGCAAACAGTAACCGAAAGCAAGACTTTCGACAATTTCTACATCGGTGTTAATGGTGGTGTTTCTACTGTTACAACTGGTCATAGCTGGTTGAAAAACCTCAACCCTAACGCTGGCCTGCGCATTGGCCGCTACTTTACCCCTGTATTTGGTGTGGCTGTTGAAGGCAACGCTTACTTCTCTAACAAGCCAGGAGAGTCGCATGGAACGTTTGTTCGTTTCATTAACAGCTCTGCTTTGGCAACCATCAACTTCAGCAACTGGTTTGGTGGCTACAAAGGTGAGCCCCGCACGTTCGAAGTTATCGGTTTGTATGGCCTTGGTTGGTTGCATACTTTCAACAACCAAGATTGGAAAAATATAAACGCTCTTACCTCTAAGGCTGCTATCGACTTTGCTCTGAACTTTGGTTCTAGCAAGCAATTCCAATTCTATGTTGAGCCCGCTATCGTATACAGACTTAATGGAGAAGGCAAGGAAGGTTTAGAATACAACATCAACAAGTCGTTCGTTCAACTCAACGGAGGTTTGGTTTATCGCTTTGGAAACTCAAACGGTTCGCACAACTTCACGGTTGCACAAGTTCGCGACCAAGCTGAAATTGATGGCTTGAACGCTCAAATCAACAGCCTTCGCGGTGACCTGAGCAACAAAGACAGCCGTTTGGCTGAAAAGGATCGTCAGATTTCTGACCTTCAAAAAGCTTTGGACGATTGCAACAACCAGCCCAAGACCATCGTTAAGAACGTGAAATCGGAAACGGTTACCAACCTGCAACCCACCGTTCTCTTCCGTCAAGGTAAGGCTGTTATCGACCCTGCACAGTACGCTCCGCTAGAACTTATCGCTTCGTACATGAGAAATCACCCAGAAGCTAAGGTTGAAATTCGCGGTTACGCTTCTCCCGAAGGTAGCGCAGAACTGAACCAAAAGCTTTCTAACGCTCGTGCACAAGCCGTTAAGGACGCACTTGTTAAGAGGTACAAGATTGCTGCTAGCCGCCTTACCACTAAGGGTATGGGTGTAACAGACACGCTGTTCGAAGAAGTTTCGTTCAACCGTGTTGCTACTTTCAATGATAGCAGCAAGGGCGAATAATTTTCGTAGCTAAGTTATAAAAATGGTCCCGACATTCTTTTGAGTGTCGGGACTTTCTTTTTTATGGGCGCACGTATTCTTTGTTTAAATTCTCCTACCCGTCCAACAAGTCTTTTTAACCGATATGTCTAACCTACCTAACCTCTCTCTTTTTGCTTACCCCAGTTTTTCACCGTCCGCTTTTCGCCCAATTAAATTCCTATAAATGTGTAAAGGCCTTATTTATTGTCAACAAACTTGGGGGGTAACATATTTTCTAATTAACTTTGTAGCCGTTAAATGGGGCAGATGGTTTGTTAGTAGCACTCGCCAGCCCTTTCATAGCGCATCACAACTCCTAGCTGTTATATATGGAGAAGTTTGATGCTATTTATTATAAGTTTAAACCACTGCATAGTATGATGTTAGATAAGATAGGGAAGTACGAATTCTTAATAGAACCATTCCATTGCGACTTCACGCACCACCTTTTTGTGGGGCATTTAGGTAATCATGTGCTTAATGCAGCCGACTTTCACTCAAATGACAGGGGCTTTGGCATGACCTATCTAAACACTATCCACAAGACCTGGGTGCTATCGAGGCTGGCACTTGAACTAGAAGAACTGCCAAAAGAATACTCGCGCATGAGCGTAGAAACATGGGTTGACGGCGTAATGCGTTTCTTTACCAACCGAAACTTCCAGATGACTGATGCAGAAACAGGTGCTGTTTATGGCTTTGGCCGTAGTGTTTGGGCCATGATAGACACGCAAACGCGACAGCCCGCCGACATTTTGGCCATCAACGAAGGCAGTATCGTGAATTATGTTGATAAAGAAAAGCCATGTCCTATTGCTGCATCTTCGCGCGTTAAGTTGAGCGGACAGGCGATTTTAGAGGGTTCTGTAGAAACTCATTACAGCGATGTAGACATCAATGGGCATATCAATAGCGTGAAGTATCTTGAACATCTTTTCAACTTAAAGCCAGAAACCTGGCATCGCGCCTATCGCGTAGGGCGAATAGATGTGGCATACGTGGCGGAAAGTCACTTTGGCGATGTCCTGCATTATTATAAGGAGGAGATAGCAGAGGGCGAAGAACTTTACCAGATTGTGAAGTGTACGCGAATGGGCGATACGGCTGAGGTTTGTCGCGTAGCAGTGAAATGGGTAGAGAGATAAGCAAGTCGACATACAGCTTGCCTATCTTGTAATGGGCTGTGTATATTACGCTGCTCAGTATAAGGTGAGTAGTTTTATACCAGCCTGATTCATGATGATTTTCAGTACAGGCTTAGCCTCACTCTTCCACAATGCGCCCTTCTTTTGATAAGGCATCGACAAAATCTTTGGGTAGGTTGCATTTATAGCATGTCTTCATGCCAAGCTTCACTTGTACCTCTTCATAATTCTCCTCGTATAGCGTGTTGCCGTTCTTGTCATTAAAACTCACTTTTATCTTCAAGCCCTCGCTGTCGGTGCGTGGAAAGGTGTAGATGGCAAATGTTGGTGGAGTGGTTCTCATCATTTCTGTAACTTCGCGCGTTTCAGTTTGTCGTGAATTTACGCAGCCTTCAAGGCTTTTAGCATCTAGCGTGCTGCTTCCGCCCGTGTATCTGAACTCCACTTGTGCCACGTTTTGTGGCAACGTGCTGGTAACTGATAGCTGAAACATGGCAGTTACGCGTTTCATGGTCAGTGTGAAGGTTGACTTACCCGATACGGTTATCTCTCCACAATATACATAGGTGTCGGTAATTTTGTTCTTGTAAAAGGTTATTCGTTGCGCATTGGTGATTGTTGCGTGTCCCATTCCTGCATGAGCCACAGCCACAACGCTATATGTACCATCGTCTAGTCGCAAGGATGGTTTCATAAATAAGTCGTTATCAGCCGACAGGTGCACGCTCTTCACACGCTTACCACCCTTAAACACACTCACGCTTAACTGAGTTAAGGCCTCATTTTTGATGGCGTATGCAGGCCTAGCTTCACCTATTTCGGCGTAGGGCTCAGCAGTTGGGGCTTCGAAAATAAGCGTTATGCCATCTGTCTCCGCCTCTTTTTCATGCTCGTTTTCAACCACTGGTTTCTCGCACGCCACAAGAAACAAAGCCAAAACGTAAGTAAGTACGTATGCCAATCGTTTGTTGTTTGTCATGATATGTAGGTTTTAGTACCTACAAAAGTAGTAAAAAAAAATGATGAATACCATGTGTCATTATGAAATGTTTTGCTAAACAATCACATTTCCCATACTATCATTCGGTTTGTTATGTAATTTCGTCGTTTTCTCGCACGGAACATCAAGCAATGCTAGTTTGAGATAAGCGGTTGTTTTTCTTGCGTAAGAGAAAGTAGACCAATAGTGGCGGTCATAGGCGTACGTTCTTTCCATACCGTTGCCCACACGCGTTTGTACGGCACAACCATTCTCTTTGTCCAATTTTTAGTAACAATTTTAACATTATAAGTGCCCTTTTAGCCCATCAGTTGCTCACCTTGCCGCAAAAAATCGATTCTCGTGAAGGTTTGTTTTGATGCAAAACGGGGTTTGCATGTGAATGCGACAAAATGAATTTTTATTTAAAAACAGCATCATTTGCACCAACTTCTCGGCGTTTTGCCGCTAAAAGCAGTACGTTTTGATGCTAAACGCAGTGCGTTTTGGTGCTAAACGCAATGCATTTTGGTGCTAAACGTAGTGTGTTTTGGTGCTAAACGAAGTGCATTTTGGTGCTAAACGCAAGGTAAAATGCTACTAAATGCTAGATGAAAAGCATAAAAATTCACTGCAATCGTATAAACAAAACCTTTCTGAATCATTAAAAACTTGGCGCAAAAGGGCAAAATAGCCATTAAAAAGTGGCATTTTAGGGGCTAAAAGTGCGTAATTGGGCATGAAAAAATACGAGCTAGCAGACAAACTAGAAAGGCAAAATGGTACAAAATGTAGGTTTTGTTCTTGAAAATAGACAAAACGTTGGGTGTGATAGGTGATGAATAGTGGCTATTTTCCTACTTTTTAGCTTTTATTTTCGCTAGAACGAAGTGAAAATTAGAACGATATTGTAAAATAAAAACGATAATTTAAGTTTTCGTGTTAGTGGGTTGGAGAGTTGATGAGTTGACTCATTTGGGTGCTGTTGGATTTTCGTGAGTTGATAAACCAATAAGTTGATTTGTCTTGCACTTCGGATATGAAAGGAGTGCTTGTCTTGGCTTTACTACACTAAGTCAATAGAGTTCTCTCTATTTATGTTTCCATAAATTGGTGTTTAATATACACTGATCGATTGAGGGTTAAATGCTAGGGTGTCCAGTTAGATGTTCCGAAAAACAGAGGCTGAAGTCACCCGTCAAGTTGTTAACATAATGCCCTGACATTTAACGTTCCAAGTAACAAAACAGTTCTTTGTAAATTTGCATAACTTATTGTTTTTTAGTAACTTTGAATATGATTTCAAAACACATAAATCAATGAAAAAGTTAGATTCAAACCAAGATGAAAAGTCTCTCCATGAGGAGCTGCAACGTCTTCGTAAGGAGAACAAGAAACTTGCGTCTCAAAAAGACAAGCTCAAGGCTAAGTATGAAACAGCCCAAAAGGAGCTTAAAAAAAAAGACGTTCGGAAAATAACATTGACCGAAGAACAACATCGATTACTCTCGAGCCTGTTCCCGGACATAGATTCCCTCTTATAGTCATTCAACTCTGCGTTTTGATCTACATGCGTACGCCATGTGGGCTGCGAACAGTCGTGACCGTCCTGGAAACCTTCGCCGAGCTGCTGGGCGATGCTTTCGGAAAGGTACCGTGCTACAACACCGTAGAGAACTGGGTGAAGAAACTCGGCCTCTCTGTCTATCAGGACGATCAGCCATGCAAGGACAAGAAGTTTGCGATGGTCGTGGACGAGAGCATTGCCATAAATGGGCAGAAACTTCTCCTGACTCTTGGCATTCCTTCCGAGCATCAGGGCCGCCCTTTAAGGCACGCGGATGTTACGGTTCTTGACATGTCGGTCAGCAAGGGCTTCAATGGCGATGACGTCCAAGGCAGGATAGAGGCAGCGGAGAAATCCGCAGGAAACGCTCCCGATTACATCATAAGTGACAATGGCCATAACCTGGTCAAGGGCATCACTGGCTCCGGGCATGTACGTCATGCAGACATTAGCCATTCCATGGGCGTGATCCTCAAGAAAGTCTATGAGAAACAATCTGATTTTGTGGAGCTTACAACACTCCTTGGCAAGAAACGACTGCAGTATCATCTGACCGACAAGGCCTACTTGCTGTCTCCCAACATGAGGGCCATGTCACGATTCATGAACATGTCTTCATGGGTGTCCTGGGGTAATGAGATGCTTAACTGTTATGACACTCTCCCAGAGAAAATGCAGGAAGCGTATGCCTTCATAAAGGATTACGAGTGCCTGTTGAGGGAGCTGCAGGCTGTCCTTTGTGCAGTAAGACACGTCGAAACCGTCTGCAAGAACGAAGGTTTCTCGGTCATGACGAGCAGAAGGTGCAAGCTCCACATCGTTACCCACGTCTTAGGGGACGCACATTCCCGACAAGCACGCGTTGGCATGAAGATGCTTGAATACTTCA
>ERZ772957.1021-NODE-1021-length-19463-cov-9.405503_pt1 | contig 19463 bp, 10 predicted proteins | sample MGYA00580682_ERZ772957 | MGnify/ENA primary metagenome ERZ772957 (study PRJEB29015, sample SAMEA2737921) | human oral metagenome | biome: human oral; feature: human-associated habitat; material: dental | place: China | collected 2025 ...
GATAAGAAAACTACATCTTCTGTCGTCAAAACATCTAGTTTTGCAAAAAATTCTGAGATATTTTCTGCGTTTACCGCACTACTTTGTCCATTAATTTCCGTTTCGGTATCGGTGGTAAGCTTCATATTAATACGGGTCGTTCCAAGAGTTTCAACAAAGTCATGTTCTATGCCTAATTTATCTAATTCTGATTTAATGAAATATCCTGTAAAACCTGCAACAAAACCTAGCGCCCTTGTTTTTTTACCTATATTATTCAATAATATCGAAATGTTTATACCTTTCCCACCGACTACATATTTCGCTTCTTGCGTCCTGTTTAATTTTCCAAGGCTGAAGTTACTAGCTTTTGTAAGCATATCTACTGCTGGGTTTAAAGTTATTGTATAATACATCTATGTTTCCTCCTTATCTTTTACTATTAATATATTAGCGTATTTTTCATAGTTTTCTGATGCATCGTAACTTACGATTGTTACTTCTTCTAAGTCCGCAAACTTGTGAAACTTGCGGTGATCAAACTTACTTTTATCTGCTAAAACATATTTTCTTTTACCATTTTTTTCTTCTCCTTGACTCCCAAATTCATTATACTTAATATACTACAGCATTTCAATCAAACTCAAGCAAAAGCCACTCAAAAACAAGCGAAATAATCGCTTTTTTGAGTGGTTTTATTTTTAATTATGAGCGTTTTTTAATTTGTTAAGCGAAAGAAAATTTTTATATTTATAAGATGAAACAAAAAACGCTAAGTAGCTCTTGCTACTTAGCATTTTCGATAATTCTTCTTAACTCTTCTCGCTTATATCTATATTCAATAATCGATTTCTTTAAGTTGAATTATAATAAATATTTAATTATTTATCTTCTTTTTTACGTCTTGCTAATCCTAGTAAAGCAATAACAGACATAATTGATAAACCTGCTGCAGTAGAGCTGTTAGTTGTTGCTCCTGTGTTTGGTAGACGTTTAATGTTTGTTCCATCCGCTTTTCCGCCTGGACGTGATACTTTTGCTTTAACTGTATTTTTACCAGCTATTGTATCTACTGATCCATCTGGGTATGTAATTGTTACATCTCCGTTATTAGCTACTGTTATCACTGTTCCTTGTGGTAAATCTGGATTTGCTTTCTTAATTGCCATAGCAACTTTATCTTTTTCATCTTGCGTTAATTGAGCTGGATTATCAACTTCTACTAACTCTGGGTTATTTAGTGTAGTTACATCCGCAATTGTTGGTACTACTGATTTAGATACTTCACCACTTGGTTTCTTATCTGCTTCTTTTTGTACAACTTTTACTTCTGCGTCTTTAGCCAATGGTGCATCTAACGCTACTTCCCATTTACCATTTTGTCCTACTGTTGTTGTTTTCTTAGTTCCATCTGGTAATGTTACTTCGATTGTTGCTCCTGCTACACCTGTTCCACTTACTTTCAAATCGTCAGTATCTACTGGGTCTACTGTTGGTGCTGCTGACGTTGCACGTTGCGCTACAGTGTTAGTAATCACTTCTTTATATCCATCAGGGTATGTTACAGTTACATCTCCATTATCCCCTGCTTTTACAGTTGTTCCAGCAGGTAATGTTGGATTTTTAGCTTTAAACGCTGTTTCTACTTTTGTTTTTTCATCATCAGTTAATAACGCCGTATTATCTACAGTTGTTAGGTCTGGTTGTGTTAATGTAACACGTGTTGTTAATCCAACTGGTTTCAACGTTGTATCTTCTACACTTGTTAATGTTGGTACGATTGGCTCAGTAGTTGTTGAGCGATTTTCATTAGTTGTTCCTGTTGTGAAACGTTTAGTTCCATCTGCTGAAATCAACTTAACTGTATAGTTTTTATCAGTTACAAGACCTTTAACAACATATCCAGTTGCTGTTTTTTCTATTGTTTTATCAACATTTTCTTTTTCGCCTCGCTCATTGTAAACTTCGATTTTCGGAGCAGCTGCTGCATCTGTTATTGTTTGTTCTCCAGCATCTTTAATACCGTTACTGTTCGCATCATCGAAGAAAGTTACACCTAGTTTCCCTAGTGTTATACCTATCTCGATATTACGACCTTTATCTGCTGTTGTTCCTGATGCGTAGTCTGCTTGGTAGTAAGCATTCCAACTTATAGCTTTTCCATCTTCTGCTGTTGTTACATTATCTAATCCCAATGTAAGAGTGATCGGGAATTTAGAGTTCGCTGGTATTTTCTTACCAGTTTTTGATTTAATACGTACAAGGTTTGTTGTTGGTGTTATTGAAGAAGAGAATGCCTCTCCTTTTAATTCACTTACCCCTTTAAGACTTCCGTTTAACTTACTTTCATCTACCGTAGCGTAAGAAATATCAAATTGGTTCGCAAACTCAGGATTTTCACTAAAGTCTACCCCTTTAAGGTTGAAACCATAGTCAAATGCTTTAGCTTGAATATTTGCACCCCAGTTTTGTCCTTTTTTAGGAATCGGGATGTACATATCAACTTCTCCCACTTCGCTAGCTAGTTTGTTAGCAATAGAAGTTTTTAAGTTTAAGTCTTGCGTAATATCTACGATACGGAACTTATCGTTTGCTGATGCATAGTCTGCATCTGTTGTTAATTTCGCTTCCGTTGTTAAGTCTAGTTTGTCAGCTTTTGGTAAGGTAAGGAAAGTTGATACTGGTTTATTAGTAAAGATTGTTTTCTTATTAGTAACTAGATTATATGGATCAACTCCACGCACAGTTGTATCTAGTGTTTGTGGGCGAACATTAGCTTCTGGTGTTGTTACAAACAATGTTTGGTCGTAATTTACAGTCTTGTTACTTGCAACATTATTTTCAACTTCTACTTCTACTTTAATATATTTATCTTTGAAGTGATTTCCTGCTGTTGCACTCCAACCGATAATCTTCTTGTCACCACTTACTCCTGAGAAGTCAATCGTATGGATTTTTTTACCATTTTCTACTCTTGAAGTAATAGTCGCTTCATTTGTAAAATCATTACCATCTTGGTCTTTTAGATGAATTGACTTCACATCAACATCTTCTGGTAACACAAGGTGAGCCTTATCTATTAAATCTGTTGTACGGTGTAAATGTGATTGGTTATCTCTATCTGAACGGATTTGATACATAACTATATCTGATTTAGCATAGTTAATAGTTTTATTTGTTGGAGTCACAACACGTATGTCATTGGCCGCGTTGTTTTCTGCAAGTTTAATTCTAATTTCACCTGTACCTGTTTTCCAATTGTGATTCGGATCACTTTCATTATAATCTTTATCACGTAATGTTAATTTTGTACTTACTTCGTAATTATTTGATGGAGATATATACTTACCAAATACTTGACTTTCTTTTGCTTCATAAAGTCCACCTAGGTAATATCCCTTACCAGCCTCAAAAGTTCCAATTGGTACGACTAACTCAGTAAGAACATCATCTTCATCTAAGCCTAAATCCTTAACATCTATAAAACGTGGTTTAGATCTCGTATATGAACCCGCAGTATTAAATGGTGTTGCCAATGTTACCTCATGAAGAGTAGGGTTCTTTTTACTTGCAACTTTTACTTTTGTAATCGTATTATTATTGTCAAGTGCTGGTAATTGGATACCTTTTACTTCAAAGTTAGGGTTTGTCGGAAATTCATAATGCAATTCTTTTTCACGAGAGTTTACATTGTCTAATGTTGATGCCTTTATATCAAATGGGAATCTTCCTAAAGAAATATATTGTTTTCCATTTGAAGGCGACGCTGAGCGTGAATCAGCGCTACTGTTGAAGACTCCTGGTCTTCCATTGAAGAAGTCAATATCATCTTTCTCTGTTAAGTGAATAATATTAAATCCATAAACAATATTATCTCTATATCTTTGATTCACCTTATTTGATGTTGGTAAATAATTACGCAGTTGAACATTATAATTCTTAATAAATACCTTCCCATAAGAGTCTGTATATACTGTTGTATCAACTTTTAATTTTGGGTTAAACTTGAAAGTCCCACCATAATAAGGATTTGTTCTCTTAAATTTAAGTGTAGTCTCTCCATTAGCATCTGTTGTTTCTGATAATTTTTCAAAATTATTTTCATAAGCTGCTAATCCTTGGTAACTAATTCCTTTTGGAAGGACCATATCAAAAGTTACCGCATCTACATAAGCCGGCATTGATCCACCTGGTATTAAGTTGTTGAAGTTCATTCCTGCTACAACTGTATAATCATTGTTTGTAGTTGCAGCCTCAAATCCAGGAACCGAACTTCCCGCATTAAACCATGTATTCATCTCGCGTTTAGCATCCGCCGTATCTTTTAAATCAATATGATTAAAAGTATTTGTCCCTGTTACTACTTGACTACTAGCATCTTTTTGACTTGATTCTACAGTTATCGGCGTTGATTTTTCAATACCTTCTGTCAAACCATTAATTTCTCCTGTTGTAGATACCCCTTTTACTCCTACGATTTCTTGTCTGCTAATTGTTAATGGTATTACCGCACTTTTCACATTGTCATTAAAAGTATAAGTAATAGTATCACCCATATAATTAACTGCATCTGCAGTATTATCAAGGTTTCTATAGTTTTTCCCATCTGGTGTTGTTAAATTAACTGTAGGTTTAGTTATTGACGAAGCACCTTTTAAGAATGGTTTTAAACTGTCATTATTGGCACCTGTATCAATTAACCTTAAAAGATTACCTAATTTAATAGTTGCTTTTTTCTCTGTAGCATTTTCTTGGAATGTTACACGTACTTTTACTTGCATATTGAAACCAGTTTTTCCATCAAATACAGAATTCGGATCGATAACTTGGCCATTTCCATCTAAAAATTCTACAGTTGGTTGCCCAGAAGCAAGATCACGTTTCGCTCTTCTACTTCTTCTGTTTTCTGTTGTAGCTACTTCTGAAGTGTTACCTACGCTGATGTTTGTTGTTACAGGTTGCGGTGTTACTTCTGCTTCTTTTGCACCAGTTTCTACCGGTGCTGGAGTTTCTGCTTTTTCTGCAGTAACTTGCGGTGCAACTGGTTGAGTTGTTGTTTGTGCTTTTGGTAATGATTTTACAACTGCTTTTGGTGTAGCTGTTGTTGCTTCATCAACAAGTCCTTCTACAGCAACTTTTAAGTCTTTTGTAGCTTTTTCTACTTGTTCTTTTGTAGCTTTGCTGTCTTCGTTAACTTTAGTTGCTACTTCTAAAGCTACTTTTACTTGTTCAGCGCTTTTTGCTGTTTTTCCTTTTAAGTCAACTTTTTTAGCAGCCTCTATTGCTTTTGCTAAATCAGTTTTATCTACCGCTACTGGTGCTACCGGAGCAGTTTGACTAGGTTGTGCTACCGCTTCTCCTGTCGCATTGCTTTCTTGCACTGTTGCTGGCGTGCTTTCTTCTGCAGCTTGTGCTGATGAACCTGTTGATAGGAAGATAGCTCCTAAAAACACAGATGTAACACCAAACGAAAATTTACGTATCGAAAATCGTTGGCGCGTATTAAAAATATCCTTCATATATTTTTCTCCTTTTTAATTTTTTTGTCATTATTCTTAAAATTTATTTTTAATTTGAAATTTTAATAATTATAAAACTTCTAAATGAAAATCGCATAAAAAACCGATTATCATCAGCTCATTATACCACTTTAAAAATAGTGGTTCAAATACTTTGTTCAAAAAAAAAGTATAAAATTATCTTATTTTGTTGTTTTTGTAAATGTTTGTATAAAAATTAGTTTCATTAGATAAAAAATATACTAAAAAAACACAATTTTTCTATGCTTTTTAGTATATTTTTGTACATTCTCTATTGAGAAATTCCCTTGGCATTTTTACCTTCGTTTTCTCAGTTACTTCTCTTTTATTTTTTTGTGAAATCTTCTTCACAAGTTTTATACTTTCTTTCCCTACTAAACCTTTACAATTCTGCAAATATTCTTGTTTTTGTCTTAAAAACTTTTTTACAAATTCAGAATCGGAATTTGCTTCTAATAAATTAGTTTTCAAAGACATTAGCACAAAAACAAATATAATATTCAGACAACCTGTGGCTAGCTATCTTCTTGCAAAATTCAACTATTTATTAATCTATTTTTACGTTTGCTAACGTTGTTTTTGCTTCTTCTAAAACATCGACTATCACTTGTTCTACTGAACGAATTTCATCGACAAGTCCTGCTATTTGGCCAGACATAACTGAACCATTTTCTACATCACCATCATAGACAGCTTTTCTCAAAGAACCTAATGTTAGTTTTTCTAATTCCATAAGTGTAGATGATTGTGCTTCTAATTCATGATATCTTTTTGTCAGTTCATTTTTTATACCACGAACCGGTGCTCCAAATTTCATTCCTGTTAATGTTGTTGATGTGTCATCTGCTTCTACAATTAAGTTCTTATACTCTATTGAAATTGGACATTCGTGCGTAGCTAAAAAGACTGTTCCCATTTGAACTCCACTTGCTCCTAAACAAAATGCAGCAGCAACACCTCGACCATCAGCAATACCCCCAGCAGCAATCACAGGAATATTTACCGCTTTTGTTACTTGTGGTAAAAGCGCCATAGTTGTGCTTGTTCCAACGTGTCCACCTGCTTCCATTCCTTCAACAACAACAGCAGCACAACCTAATTCTTCCATTTTTTTTGCTGCTTTTACCGATGGAATTACTGGAATAACTTTAACTCCAGCTTCTGTTAAACGTGGCATAAATTTTCTTGGAGTTCCTGCTCCTGTTGTAACTATTTTAACACCTTCCTCGATAACAACATCTATTATTTCGTTGATATTAGGCATCATCAGCATTAAGTTAACCGCAAAAGGTTTTGTCGTTTGTTCTTTACATTTTTTTATCTGCTCACGCAGTTCTTCAGGATTCATCCCCCCTGAAGCCAGTATCCCTAATCCTCCCGCATTAGAAACTGCACTTACCAATTCATAACGTGCAATTTGAGCCATCGCACCTTGAAAAACAGGATATTTTATTCCTAATAATTGTGTAATTGCCATAACTTTGTCCTCCTTAATTTAACACCTTTTTTGTTAAATGTTTTTTCTCTTTATTGTTTTTTAGAGATTTTGTTAACGCTATCTTTCTTTATATTATACCAGTTATTTAGAGATTTTAAAAATGATATAAGAAAAATAACCCTTTAGAATTTATACCAAGATTATCGTTTTTAGATAAAGTTAGTTAACCCTAAAAGGTTATTTATTAAAATATAAATTTAGCTACTAAATAACATGCTATCATAAGAATAACCGATGATAAAAAGCACGCTGTAAAAACACGCAAACCGCGTTCTTTAATAACTTTGAAGTTAACACTCATTCCTAAAGACGCCATCGCCATACCTAAAAATATATATGCTGCATCTACTAAATACGGGGTTAATGGTTTTAAGAAACTTACATAACTTCCTAATATACTCATGGCTATAAATCCTAAAATAAAGTAAGGCATCGGCATTTTCCCTTGAGCATCACTATTTGAACGGCGATTAATTACAACAAGGACTATAGCTACTACTATCAACATAAGAACGCGAGATAACTTCGTCAGTATAGCTGTGTCAAGTGCAACCTGTCCTCCTGCCCCACCTGCAGCAACCGCATGAGCTATTTCATGAAGACTTCCTCCGGTAAACACACCGTAATTATAAGGTTCCAAATTTAGATATGGTTTCAGAGTTACTTCTATTAACGTAAATACCGTCCCAAGTATTGCTACTACCGCAACAGCAAGAACACTATTGTCCGTTTTAGCGCGTAATTGTCCGCTAACTCCCATAACTGCTGCCGCTCCACAAATACCACAACCACATGCAGAAAGTAAAGCTAATTCATGATCTACTTTGAAAAGTCGGCACATATAATAAGTCAGTAAAATCATAAATAAAACGATAAAAAACGCCAAAACTAAAGTTTTTTTACCTTCTGAAAGCAATCTATCCAAAGCTAGTTTGAATCCTAATAAAATAATTCCTAGACGTAAAAATTTATTACTAATAAAAGGAATATCTCCTTTTACCTGCTCCTTTAATCCTGTAAACATCTGTAATACCATTCCTATTACTAAAGCTATTACCAAATGTCCAAATAATTTTAATGTTGGAATCTGCGCTAAATATTTAGCTGCCATAGAAACAAAAAACATCAATAATAACGTATAGTAAAAACTAATACTTTTAAATCTTTCCATGCATTATCTCCTTATACTTTTCTAATTTTATTATACTCCTGAAACACTTACTATGCAACGGCAGATATAATATTCTTTATTTCTATCTTTAAAATGTTTTATTTTGTTCTAGAGGCTCTCTCCCTCTGCTGATTAACACTATAAAAAACAGCGTAGCCGTCATTAAAACTACTACGCTATCCTAATTTCAACTTTTTAAAAGAATAGATATCCCTTACGTACCTATTATTTAATTATATATTATTACTCAAAAGCAACTCAAAATTCACTTTAATTTTAATTATCTCCTCTTTTCAACGATTGTAAGTAAATATTAAAATTATGGTATCTTTTAAGCGAATTAGTTCCATCTAAAATAAATTCCCAAGATGTTTTATATTCATCTCCTACAGCCTCAGGTGAAAAACACATAAACTCATAAAATTTTTCTATATTATTTTCATATTTATCAGAAAATTCATCAGCTAAAATACTTTTTTCCTCATCAGATATAGATTCCTTTTTATTATTAAGCGCATGCTCCCTATTCCTTGAAAAATAATAAATTTTATACGGAATATTTATATATATTTGATCAGTTTTATATAAAAGCTTGACAATTTCTGTCTTTCTTTTATTTCTTTGTTTTATATCTAAGGGATTTTTAGCTATTATTTCCTCTTCTGTATATTCTATCTCACCTTGCTTTTTTCCTTGTACATTTTCGGAAGGAATAAACGCTCCATCCGTGTCTATCAGATGAACTACTTCCCTTATATCTTTTTTATTTAATTTATATTTATTTAAAACTTTTTCAAATATGTTCAAATAAATTTTTTTATCATCAGAATAATTTTTCATATCAAAGTTTAAATTATTTTCATCAACTTCCATATAAATGGAATAATCATCTCTAAATTTAGTCAAATATGCAATTATGATATAAAAGATATTTTCATCATAGTTAATTTTAGAAAAAATTTCTTCCAAAGCATAAACAAAAAATAACTTTAAATCTTTTGGATTTCCCATTAGAGAAAAGTTATATGCAGTTTCAAAAAAGTATTTTTTATCCCTTAAAAATAATTCTTTTGCAAAGGTTTTAGAGAAATCTAAATGGGAATTGACTAAGGTTTTCATTAGATTTCTCTTTAAAGTTTCTATATCTAAGTTACTTGCTCTATCAATTTTTTTAATATTTTGTTTTTCTTCTGGGTATGAATATTTAAAAAGATATTCAGCTAAATTTTTTTCATCATCACTAAATAAATAAAGTAAAATTATAGGATTATATGATTTTTGACTTATATCTCCATCTTCATTCACTTTAAAATATGTTCTCATATCAAAAAAAGTAGAATATTCAGAAAGAATTGTAAATTTTCCCTTTTCCTTTATAAGTTCAATAGTTTTTTCTAAATTTTTTTCTCTTAAAAACTCAACTTTACTATCTTTTTTCATAGATTACCCTTTCATATCTTTTAATGTATTATCCTCTAACATTGTAAATTCAATCTTCAATACATATAAATTACTAATATTCAAATTATCTGGCAATTTAACTAAATCTTTTTCTGTTGTAAGTATATAATCAGCATCCATTTTTTCAGCTTTTTTTCTAATTAATGCTATATCCTTAGGTTTAAAATTATGGTGATCTTTAAAATCTAATCTTTCTATATAAGCTGGTGCTAATGAAATTACAGTTTTTTCAAAATTTAATGGATTAGCAAGTCCTGAAAATATTAAAAGTCTTTTACCCTTTACCCAAAACAATGGTTTCATATTTCCCTTTAAATCACATAATTTACTGATCCCATGTTTTGCAACAGACACCTCTTTATGATATTTCTTTTTAAAATAATTTTTTATTCTTTTTAACTCTCTTTCATTTACTAAATCTGATTTAGTTATAATAAATTCAGAAGCTCTTCTAACAGCTCTTTTAAAATCTTCTCTTAATAGTCCACGAGGTAAAACATAGCCTCCACCAAAAGGATTAGTTGCATCTATTAGGACAACATCTCTATCCCTATATAGTTTTCTATGTTGAAAACCATCATCTAAAACTATTGTATCTATATCAAAATGTTTTTTTGCAAACATACAAGCCTTATATCTATCTGCTCCTACTATCACAGGGACTTTTAAATTAATTGCATGTAAGTATGATTCATCTCCACTTTCCTGTGGTGTTGCAAAAATTACCATTCCATCACTTACAAGTAATGGATCTCTTTTTCTTTTTCCTCTATATCCACGAGAAACAACTGCAACTTTTCTTCCTCTTGCCAGTAATTTTTTAACAAAGAAATGTACTGCTGGGGTTTTCCCTGTTCCTCCAACACTGACATTTCCAATACAAATAACCTCAACACCAGGAACTTTTCGTATGGGTAATATTTTTTCATCATATAAAAAATTTCGTATTGTAGTTATCAAAAGATATATATATGACAATAACCTCATTTCTCCTCCTAAGTGTTAAGATTCTCCCTAATTATTTTCCTTATTTTCAGATAATATTTTTGTAATTTTATCAGGTGATACAATTTTAGAGATTCCTATCTCTTTATTCATTGTAACTCCAAATATACTATCTGATTCTTTCATTGTTTCTTTATTATGAGTGATTAATATAAATTGTGATTTATCTGTAAAATCTCTTAATTTTCCAAGTAAATTCTTAGTATTTTTTTCATCAAGTGCAGCTTCAATTTCATCTAAGAAAGTAAATGGACTTGGCTTATACATAAAGATAGCCATAATAAAAGCTATTGCTACCATTGATTTTTCTCCACCAGAAAGTAAAGATAATGGTTGTCTTTTCTTATTTTTAAATTTTACAAATATTTCTATTCCACAGTTTTCAAAATCTTCTGGGTTGATGATATTTAATCTTCCTTCAGTATTTCTAATTGTTTCATCACACATCTTATTAAAATTTTCATTTATATTTTGATATGTTGTATGAAAATCTTCATGTATTCTTTCATCAATTTCTTGAATTAAATCCATTACTTGTTTTCTTGATTTTACAACATCATCTCTTTCTCTTGCTAAATAATCATATCTCTCTTTTAATTGTTTAAATTCATTGATAGCAAGTAAATTTACATCTCCAAAGTTATTTAATTTATTTTCCAAACTTCTTAAATGCTCCTTAGATGATTTCAATTTTCCAACTTCAATAACTTGTGCTGTAATTTCTACAAGCTCATTTAATTTTTCATTTATATTTAAAATATCTACCTTTATTTTTTCAATAACTTCTACTATCTTTTCAAATCTATCATTAGCATGTAATGAATCAGTTTCTAATTTAGACTTATCCTTAGATAATTCTCTTTCTTCATTACTTAAATTCTGTTCTCTTTCATTTAATGTTTCTATATCTCTATTCTCAGAATTATAAATCTTAGTATGTTCTTCAATTTGACTTTGTAATTCTTCTTCTAAGGTTTCTAATTCTTGAATATTTTGTGAAAGCTCAATAACAATTTTAGAATTCTTTTCTTTTTCTTCTTGTAATTCTACGTTTTCAATTTCTTTACTATGAATATCTTTTTCAAGTTGCTCAATAGTGCTTTGATTATTAAGAAATAGAATTCTTGTATCAGAAAATTGCTTATTTAAAGTATCTATTTCAGAAATAGTCTGTTTTAGTAAATTCTCATCTATTTCTATATCCTTTTTTAAAGAAGCTATATGTTTTTCAGTTTCTTCAATAGTAGAAAACGAAGAACTTATTCTATCTTGATATGAAGTTTTATACTTTTCAGCATCTTCAATATTAAAACTTATACTACGAATATCCTTAGATATTTTTTCAGATTTTTCAGCTAAATTCTCAAAATCTTTTTTCAGTAATTCTATGCTTTTTCTAATATTATCTTCCAATGAATCTATTTTATCAACTTCATTTTCATAACTTTCTAACCTAATACTTAAATCTTCCCTTTTTTTACTTCCTTCAGTTATTTTAGACTTTAAATCTGTAACCTTTTCTTCTAAAATTTTAATTTCTTTTTTTCTTTCAAAAATTTGGTTAATAGTTGATTTTTGATTTTCTCCACCTGTAATTCTACCTCTTGAACTAACAAGCTCACCAGTTAGAGTTACTATATTTCCAGAAAATAAATTTTTATTTAAAATATCTGTTGCTATATCAATATTTTCAACTATTAAAAGTCCTCCAAAAATAAAATCAATTACCTTTTGATATTTTTTATCAGCTGTAATTAAATCAGCAGCTAATCCTAAAACACCATTGATATTAGCTTTAAATTCTCTTCTATTAGGTTTTATTGTATCAAGTGCTAAAAATGAAGCTCTTCCTAGTTTTTTTTCAGTCAAAAAGGCTATACATTTTTTAGCTACTTCTTTATCTTCAACTATAATATCTTGTAAATTTCCTGGTATAGCAGCTTCAACAGCTTTTTCAAATTTTTCATCAAATTTAATAAGAGAAATTAAAACACCATCTATGCCATTAATACCACTATTTAAAACTTCTTTAACTCCTTTAAAAAATCCCTCATTGTTTTCATCCATTCTTACAAGAGCTTCTAACTTTCCAGAAGAAGTTTTTTCTTGATATTCAAATTCTCTTATATCTTGGGAAAGTTTGTTTATTGATTTACTTATTTCAGAAAGCTGGTTTACTAAAAATTCATTTCTTTCTTCTGTTTTAGTCAATTCTTCTTTCCTAGCTTCAAGTTGAGAACTTACTAAGTCTTTTTCCTCATTGTTAGCCAATAACTTTTTATTAGCTTCTTCTAATTCTTTTTTAAAGTTTTCTACTTCATCTTGACTTGATTTTAACTTTTTTTCATTATTTTCTATTTCGTTTGAAGCAAGTTGCTTTTCAAGTTCTAAATCTCTAACCTTTTTATTTCTATTTTCAATTAAATCGGACTTTTGGGTCTTAATAGTTTCTAAATTGAGTATTTTATTTTCAAATTCTTTATTTGCAGCAGCCATTTCTAAAATATTTTTAGAAATTTCATCTTTTTTGTTTTTTGATTCAGTTATTTCTTCTACTTTCTTTTCTATTTTATTGTTTAAATGTAAAATATATTCTTCTTTTACTAACTTTTCTTTTTTTACATTATCCAATCTTTCAGAAGTAACAGCTTTTTCTTTTTCTTTTTCAGAAATTATATTTCTTAATTCTTTATTTCTTGAATCTATTAAAAGCTTTTCTTTTTTTACTTCCTCTTTTTCTAAATCAATAGTATTTAATCTTTCCAAAGTTTTATTAAGTTTTTCTTGTAAGTCAAAACATTCTGTTTGATACTTTTCTTTTATATCTTCATTTTCAGAAAGATTTTTTTCTTTTTGTTCAAGCTCAGCTATGTAAATTCCTTTTGCCAATGAAGATTTTTCATCTCTTAAATCTATATATTTTTGTGCAAGTTCTGCTTGCTTTTCAATTTTATTTTTATTTTCTCTTGTTTCATTTAAAATAAATTCTACCTTATCTAAATTTATTTCTATATTAGCTAAATTCTTTTGTGCTTCAATTCTATTAGCTTGTAATTTTTTTATTCCAGCTGCTTCTTCTATTATACTCTTAATTTCTTTTGGAGATGAGTTTATTATTCTTTCAACCTTCCCTTGACCTATAACAGAATATGCAGTCTTTCCAATACCAGTATCTAAAAATAGAGTTCCTATTTCTTTAAGTCTACTTTTAGTATCATTTATTAAATATTCATTTTCTCCTGAAATATGAATTCTTCTTGTAATTTTTACTGTGTCATTATCTAAATCTAAATATCTATCAGTATTATCTATTATCAATGAAACTTCTGCTTTTGTAGCAGGTTTCTTTTCTTTTCCACCAGAAAAAATAACATCTTGGCTTTCTTTTGCTCTAATGTTTTTGTATGATTGCTCACCTAAAACCCATAGGACAGCATCTAAAATATTTGATTTTCCACTTCCATTTGGTCCAACTATTGATGTGATTCCACGATTGAAATCTATATATACTTTATCACCAAAAGATTTGAAACCATTTATTTCAACTGCTTTTAGATACATATTTTCTCCTATAAATAAATATTAAAAATTCTATATTTAACACTGTATTATAACATATTAATAAAAAAATCACACTCCTTTTATTTTTGAGTGTGAATAAAATTTATTTAAAACGGATTTGTAAATTTAATGTAAAATATATTTCATTTGTGATAGAACATTGCTTTAATTCTAACATATGATATCTAGTTGAAGAAGGAGAATCTAACTTTAAATTATTGAGAAAATAATTATTAAGTTCATCAAAAAAATATATTTTATCAAGTAATGATATCTCTCCTTCTTTATTCATTATTAACATTCCTCCAGATAAAACAGTTGATTTTGTCATTAGAGAACTAGGAAACATTTCAAAAGCAATTGCATTAAAAAATTTAAGTAATTTATCAGAATAGAAAGATTTTAAATAATCAAATGAATTAGAAATTCCAAAAATATCAATTCCTAAAGGATTATTTTTAACTAATAAGTCAATTAATTTCTTTATATCTTTTGTGTCATAAATATAAGAGTATAATAGCATAGTAGCTAACAGGCTCTCTAAGTCTCCATCTATACATTTTAAATTTAATGAAAATATATTTGAACTTGCTCCAATTGGGATGATTTTTCCACCTTTTTTAATAATTTCATTGTATCTATCTTTTAATTTCTTTTTTGTAATTATAGAATTTATTAAATTTATATACTTTAGATTAAAATTTTCAACTTTATAAATAAAATCAGTATGACTACTGGCATTTAATAATGTTGCCTTTGAAGAGAGTTCAGATTTTATACTATATCCTAATCTTGAAGAAATTTTTTGTGAACAATCTTTTATTATTGCATCTAAGTCATTTTTTTGATTAGAAGAACCTTTGTTCAAAGAAAAATTACATTTTTTAGCATATTCTTCTATTTCTTTTATTTCAAAAGTTGTTTGATTTGAACTAGTTAACTTATTTAAAAATAAATTTAAGATATTTAATAACTTTTGGTCTTTTAACATTGGTTTAAATTCTAATTCTTTTGTATTATTATAATCTTTTTTAAAAATTTTAATAATTTCATATTCAGTAATTTTATTTTTTAAATCAGCTTTCATGACACTAAATTTTCCATCTAATAGACTTTTTAAAAATACATATATCTCACTCCACTCACCAATATTATATTTTTTCTCTTTCTTTTCCATTATTAACTCTCCCAATAGTGTTTTCTAAAATATTATTAATGTATTTTGCTAATTCTTCAATAACAGGTATACAAACAGAATTTCCAAATTGTTTATATTGTTGAGTCTCACTAATTGTTTTAGGAAAAGAAAACAAATCTTTCCCATTTTTATCAATAAAAGCATAATTAATAAAACCTTGTAATTTTCCCCATTCTCTAGGTGTCATATGTCTAATTCCTTTATTATTTATAGGAGTTTTTTTATTTTTTACAATTTTTCCATTAATTTTATCTTGAGGGTCATATACCAAATTTCTTTCTTTTCCAGAACCACCAGTTGCTAAAATTGTGTTAGCAATAGGGTTTTTTATATTAGGTGCATTAACAACTTCAAAACCAAATCCATTTCCTTTTAAAGAGTGTTTTAATTTATGTCTTTCTAATGTTTTTAAATATCCTGAAGCAACATAATATTTTATATCATTTTGAAATTCTAATAAATCATTTAAATTTTTATATATTTTTAAATCTGTACGATTTTTGGGTAAAGGTTCTAGAATAAAGTTATTATCTTGAAGTAAATCTTTTCTAAAACCTATAATATATGTCCTTAATCTTCTTTGGGGTATTCCAAAATCTTTAGCACTTCTTAAAAAAGCATCTTTATTATATTGTAATTTTCCAAATAAAGTTTTTTCTACTCCAACTACTTCATAACCAAGTTCATTTACCAAGGTTTCTAAAATTATTTCAAAAGTTTTTCCTTTTTGGTGAGTTAGTATTCCTTCTACATTTTCCAATAAAAAAGCTTTTGGTTTTGTTCTAGAAATAATATCTGCAATATCAAAAAATAAAGTTCCTCTTGTTAAATCTTTAAAGCCTTCTCTTTTTCCTGCTATACTAAATGATTGACAAGGAAACCCAGCTAATAATATATCATATTCTAGACTTTCAAGCTTTATTTTAAATTCTTCACTAGAAACATCATTAAATGGATTTTCATTAAATAAATGTTTATATGTTTCACAAGCATATTTATCAATCTCAGCTGAAATAATATTTTCAAAAAAACCTGTTAGTTCAAATCCTTTCCTAATACCACCAATACCTGAAAATAAATCTATTGTTTTATATTTTTTCATATCAATCACTCTTTCTTTAGAACTTTATATATTTCAAGTGCAATAGCTTTTGCTAATAACGGTGGAACTGCATTTCCAACTTGTGTATATTGAGGAACTTCATTTTTTCTTGCTTTTCCACCAGTAGTTCTTTTTCCATAAAACACAAAACTATCATCAAATGATTGAAGTCTTGCAAATTCTCTAACTGAACATATTCTATTACAAATAGGTAAAATTAAATCATCAGGTAAAGTTAAGACTGTATTACTTGGCTTATCTAAATATAATTTTATTCTTGAATTTTTTTTGGTAACTATTAAATCCAATAATTTATTTTCTTTTGAAAGATTTTTACACTTTTTTACTATTTCTGATTTTGAAATAATTAATCTATTAGATAAGTATTCTAGTAAATTAGGATATTTAGTAATTTCTAATCCATTTTTTATTAATCTTTTCCTTAACTGTGAATTACTTTCTCCTTCATTTAAAAGAGAAAATCTCTCTTCTATATAGTTATAATGTTTTGAAAGGTCATTATTATACTTCTTTTTTTCTAGAATTGTTTTATTAGTTACTATATTTTTTGTTCTTCCTTTTTTAGAAGAATTTTGATATTTCTTATTATCTAATTGATAATTTGTTAAATCTGATAGTGCTTCTCTTAAAGTAACTTTTTGTTTAAATTCTTTTGGGTATTTAGGTTCTTTCATATCATTTCTAAAACCAATTAATATTAATCTATGCCTATTTTGAGGAACACCATAATTTGAAGCATTTAATATCCTTGGCTCTAATAAATTATAGCCTATTTTTTTTAATTCATTTCTAATTATATCTATAGCATTTTTATTTTTATAACTTTCATTATTAAAGTCAGATATAAAATTTTTGAATTTTATATCAACTATTCCTGGCACATTTTCAAAAACTAAGTATTTAGGTTTTATCTCACTTACAACTCTTAGATACTCTTTGAATAACAAATTTCTAATATCATTAACTTCTTGCTTTCCTGCTCTACTGAATCCTTGACAGGGAGGTCCACCAAATATAGCATCAATTTCAATATTTTTATTTTCCTTAAAGTCTTTTAATTCTGAAATTTTTTTCTTTATATATGTTCCTGTTATATTTTTTATATCAGCAACTTCTAACCAAGTATTTTTACCTTGTTCTAGTCCTAATTGTTCATGTCTTTTTCTATATGTTTCAGAAGCATCTTTACTTATTTCATTTGAAAAAATAATATGAAATCCTGCTTGTAAGATACCTTCACTCATTCCACCTGCTCCACAAAATAAATCAATTGCTATTGGTCTCATATATCCTCCATTCTTTATTATTTAGGATAACATTTTTTATTTATTTTGTCCAGGATTAAAAATTTTTTCTAAAATTTCATTTCTTTTTATTCTTGTGCTTAGATCATTTCCTCTCTCTTGTGCTAATCTTCTATATTCATTAGAGCTATCTTCATTTTTGATAAATCCATTTAAAATTTCTAAAATTTCATTTTCTGATAAAGAATCTAAATCATTATTTTTAGTAAGAAAGTAAGATAAAGAATATAAATTATATTTTGAAACCCAGAATTTATTTATTTCTTTATTGTTAAATATATTATATAATTTTTTACAAATATAATTATATCTTTCAGTATTTTCTTTTACTTTATATGTTAAAAAAGCTTCAGATATATTTATTATATCATTTTCTGATAAATTTCTATGAATAATTCTATTTAATATTATAGAGCCTAAAATATTTAATAAATATTGTAAATGAACCTGCCTTCCTATTTCATATTCACTAAAAATTAATCCTTTTTCTAAAAATAAAGTTTGAATATTATTTATATTATCTGGAATAATTATATCAGATACAGTAGGATTTATAGTAAGTTTTTCTTCTTCGTTTATAGTTATTTCTTGAATATCATCTTCTTGATTTTCATCTTTTATAAATAATTCATCTATTTCTTTTTTATATTCATCAAATTCATTTGGTTTTATTACATTAGCTAAAACTTTACAAAGTAGCATAAAATCATATTCTAATAATCTTGTAGCCTCTTTTTCAATTTTATTTAGATTTCTTGAATTAGTATTTAATCTTTTAAAAATTTCTTTTATTTTATCAACTTCATTTGGTTTTAAATAAATTTGAACAATGGGTATACTGTAATTAAGAATTAACCTTTTTTCATTATCTGTAAAATCTTTAAAAAAGCGTCCTTCATAATCAAATTCATTTTTTAAAAATTTAAATATACTTTCTAATCTTTGTCTACCATCTAATACATTATATTGTTTTAATAAAGTATCATAGTTTATATCTGCATCACAAATAAAAATAGATGGAATTGGGTAATTATTTAAAATACTGTCAATTAAAAGCTTTCTATCATTTAATTTCCAAGCAGCTTGCCTTTGAAAATATGATTCATACCTTAAAATATCTCTATTATTCCAATCATATAAATCTACAACTGTTAATCTTCCTAATTCATATAGTATGTTACTCATAAAATTCCTCCTAATTTTGGAAGTGACTCTATAGTTACTCTTCCAATTTTTTCTTTATTAATCCACATCTCTTCCAAAAAGCTAGAAATATTTTTTACAAATGCTTCTTCTGATATATATATACATACTGAAATTTCTTTTTCAATTTTTAACCTAATCCGTATTTCTTCCATAATTTTAACAATCTCATTTTTTAGACTATCATTAATATAGTGGTAATGTATTTTTCCATTTTTTAAATTAAAATAAAATTTTTGTAACTTATTTTTAGAAATTTCCTTTATATCAACTTTTAATAAATACTTTTGAAAAACTTTTGAATCTATTATACAAAAGTCATAATCTTCTCCTTCTTTTTTAACAAAGGTTTTAGAAAATCCAGTATGACTAGAACCAATCAAATGTATATGCATTAAATCTACACTAAATTTTAAAGAA
>ERZ772957.1022-NODE-1022-length-19451-cov-4.591153_pt1 | contig 19451 bp, 19 predicted proteins | sample MGYA00580682_ERZ772957 | MGnify/ENA primary metagenome ERZ772957 (study PRJEB29015, sample SAMEA2737921) | human oral metagenome | biome: human oral; feature: human-associated habitat; material: dental | place: China | collected 2025 ...
ATATAATATACGATTTTTATATTAAGCAGAATTTCTCCGTAACTGTATATAATGTTGGATCGCGTTTTGTAATTTTGTTACTAACACTTTCTGTATCTGCATTGATTTATTTTATATTAAGTTGCATATCTCCAATGTTTTCGGGAATCTTAACAGGTGGCAGACAAACCGTTGTACAGTGAAACATTTCGACGAATTGACTGAATTTGTTAGAAAAAAAGAATATCGTCCATAAAAATGATTTTGTGCTACACTTTGGATAAAGTAAGAATTGTTTGTAAGACGCGTCAAGTTATACACAAATTATTGTACGTATTATTTCTAAAATAGTTTTAGAGATTAAAATTTGGGAGAAGTAATTAGAAGAGGCCATTATAGAAGGATTAGATGAAAGTATCATTCAAAAAAAACAAGATATGTTAAATCAGGCAAAGCTAGAGTTAGAAAAATATAATACTGATCGAACGGAAGTGGAGCTGGCAGAGGCAGAACTGGCACGATGACAGATGAAATCTATGAGCGGTTATATGGAGGAACTGGAGAAATAGTTGCTGAAGTTACTGAACCAGTTGCTGATGAGGAAGTAATAGAAGAAAAAGAAGCTGAAAAGCAGTTTATAGAAGAAATTGAGGAACAAGAATTTCCGATTCAATTTGCTGAACCGCCGATAGAATTTAATATGCAGTTGTCAGAGATTCAGGAAAGTACAGAACATCCAGTTGCACCTATTGATTTTTCCGCATTGTCTTTCACAGCTCTTGCAGGTGTTGGAATCTACTTTGCAAGAAAGAAGTATTAAGCAAATAACTAAAAAAGTCTCTGTTAGGGATTGCTAAGCCTACGGAGACTTTTACATGCTTGCAAGTTATTTTAGATTACCTTTTTTGATATGACTCTGAAGGATATGATCCGTTACTTCATAAATAGCTTCGGAACCAAGTCTTGTTTTAAATTGACGGCCATATACCTTTTCAGCAGTGACTTGATGTTCCTTCCAGTCACCGCCGTCATTTGAGTTGTTTAATAAGAGTGGTTGGAAGTTATCCATTGCGTGAGCAAACTTTGCTTCAGGCGTTTCATTTGCTTCAAATTCATCAAATAGAGCAATGAGCTCTGTCTTTTGATCACTTGGTAGGATTGCATAAATTCTTTCTTTGGCAATGTCCTCCCTTGCCTTTTGTGTTTTGAGATTTTCTGTATCATATGCGTAGGTATCACCTGCATCGATTTCAACGATGTCATGGATGAGACACATCATCATGGTTTTAGCTACATCGATCTTTTCGTTTGCATGTTCTTTTAATAGGTAGGTCATGATTGCCATATGCCATGCATGTTCAGCATCATTCTCATTTCTTCCGTGATTGGTTAAATGGGTCTGACGGAAAATATTCTTCTCTTTATCAATTTCTAAGATGAAATCTATTTGTTTCTGTAAACGTTCATTCATAATCAATTAGCTCCTGACTATTCACTAAAATTTATGGTCTTTAGAATTGCTTTTTCCATGACATGTGCAGCAATTGTACCTACCACATTGATATCTGCTTGTACTAAGCAGGAACTCATTGCATAGATGGAATCACCATCAAATGTAGTATGTACAGGTCTAATGACACGTGCATATCCATCATGTGCCATACCGGTAACTTTTGTGAGTGCCGTTTTATCTAGCTTCGCATTGGTGAGAATCACACCGATGGTTGTGTTTTGATGGAAAAGATTACGGCCTAATATAGCAGTATATAATGCTTCTTCCGCATCAATAAATCCTCCGTTGTTGAGATTGCGAATTCCAGAGAGAATCTTGCCACTTGATGGATCATAGATATTACCAACCGCATTGACGGCAACAATAGCTCCGACTTTCAATTCACCCAACTGTACTGCATAGGTTGCAAGTGCGGATAGAGATGCTTGTTTTGGGCCATAGATCTTGCCAATGGTTGCACCAGTTCCAGCTCCGTGTCTTCCTTCTTCAAAGATTCCATTATATGCATTTTTGCAGGCTTGATAGCCAAGACTTGCATCTGGGTATTTTTGTGTTAGATTTCGGTTTAAATCAAATAAGCAAGAAGCACATACAATAGGAACTACACCTGCAGATGTTGGAAAACCAATATTACGTTCTGCTAAGAAGTTCATGACTCCACTGGCTGTATCTAGACCGAATGCACTACCTCCAGATAATACAATTGCATGTACTCCATCATTAGCTGCTAATGGATTTAATAAGCCAGTTTCTCTTGATGCAGGAGCACCTCCACGAATATCGATGCCGGTAGGGTAACCGGCTTCACTTAGGATGACAGTACAACCGGTATTAGAATCAGGATATTCAGCACTACCAAGTTTGAACTCTGTGAATGCATGGATGGATATTTCTTTTAATAAACTATTTTTCATATCAGTACCTTCATAAGAATAGTATAGAAAAAATAATGTAAAATGAAATGTTTTATGAACGATATTTCGTATAAATGAATACTTTATCCTCTTTTGGTAAATGTTAGGGAAAAGAACTTTTGTATCTAGAATGAACATGTTAATATAAAAACAGAATAAAAACAGGAGGACGTATAATGGTAATTGAAGAGTTGAAATTACACGCGAAGAATATTCGTAAGAATATTTTAAGACAAGTGTATGGAGCGCAATCCGGACACCCGGGAGGATCATTGGGCGCAACGGATATTCTTACAGTGCTTTATTTTGATGTGATGGATATCAATAAGGAAAATGCTGGTGGAATTGATCGTGACCGTTTCGTATTATCGAAGGGACATGTATCACCACTCTTATATGCTGTATTAGCTGAAAAGGGTATTTTAGCAGAAGAAGAATTAAAGACATTCCGTTTAATTGATTCTAAGTTACAAGGACATCCAAACATGAACTATGTAACAGGTGTAGATATGTCTACTGGTTCATTGGGTCAAGGTTTTGCGGTGGCTGATGGAATGGCATTAGCAAATAAATTAGCGGGAAATGATCACCGTATTTATTGCTTAATTGGTGATGGTGAAACAGAAGAGGGCGAAATTTGGGAAGCTGCAATGGCTGCTGCTCATTATAAGAATGATAACCTCTGTGCAATCATTGACGTAAACGGATTACAAATTGACGGTAAGACATCTGATGTTATTGGACCTGAACCATTAGATCAGAAGTTTGCGGCATTTGGATTCCATGTGATTTGTGTTGATGGACATAACATGGAAGAATTACGGGCTGCTTTTGCGGAAGCAAAGACAGTAAAGGGCAAGCCTACAGCAATCATTGCTCGTACTGTTAAGGGCAAGGGTGTTTCCTTTATGGAGAATAATGCCGGATGGCATGGAAAGGCTCCTAACCAAGAGCAATTTGAAGCAGCAATGGCAGAATTGGAGGCAGAGTAGTCATGGGTAAGGCAACAAGAGAAGCGTACGGTGAAGCATTAGCTGAATTAGTCGCTGAAAATAAAAAGATTGTAGTATTAGATGCGGACTTATCAGGAAGTACTAAGACAGCAAATGCGAAAAAGGTGGCTCCTGAAAGATTCTTTAATATGGGTATTGCAGAATCTGATATGATCGGTCATGCGGCTGGTTTTGCGACAAGTGGATTTATTCCATTTGCATCTTCTTTCTCCATGTTCTGCATAGGTAGAGCTTGGGAACAGATTCGTAATAGTGTCGCATATCCTCACTTAAACGTTAAGGTATGTGGTACACATGCTGGCATTACTGTAGGTGAAGATGGTGTATCTCACCAAGCAATTGAAGATATCGCATTAATGCGTGTTGTGCCAGGCATGGAAGTGTATGTACCGTGTGATGCTGCACAGACAAAAGCAGTCATTCGGCATGTCGCATCTACAAATACACCATGTTATGTAAGACTTGGTCGCTCTTCTGTTGAAGATGTATATACAGAAGATACAGCATTTGATTTCAGTAAGGTTCATGTAGTTCGTGAAGGTAAGGATGCTGTTATCTTTGCTTGTGGCTTGATGGTTCAATCTGCTTTAAAGGCAGCTGAAAAGTTAAGCGCAGAAGGCAAGGAAGTTGCTGTAGTAGATGTATGTGCAATCAAGCCATGCAACGAAGAACAGATTGCTGAGTTACTAGCGAAGTATGATGTAGTATTCACTGCTGAAGAACATAATGTCATTGGTGGTTTAGGCGGACTCATCTGTGAAATTGCTGCAGATAAGTGTCCTAAGAAGATTCATCGTATTGGTATCCAAGATACATATGCTGAATCTGGTGATGCCAATAAGTTGATGGCTAAGTATAAACTAGATGGTGAAGGTGTTTACGAACAAGTAAAAGTTGCTTTATAAAAACGCCATTATGAAAAGATTCGTTACAAGTATGTAGTGAATCTTTTTTTTCATGCATGATACAACATTTCATAAAATATACTTATTTTTATGTATTACTTTTTGTAAACTATCACTGTGATAAATATGTCACGCTTGCTGACTTATTATAAACTGAGGCTACACAGACGACTGGGGCAAATCCGAAGACCTGTTGAAGAAGCAGGGACTGCATCGTGGATGCAGTAGGGCAGAAGGACTACCTGATTAATTAGGATTTCCCGCATATTGAGCAATTAACTCTGTGCCTGTAGTAATCTTTTATAAATAAGTGTATGACGAATCGAGTGCATACAGGTGGTATTGGTTGATACTACCTTTTTTGTTGGAAACTGGGAAAGGGGAAAATGAAAAAGTCTTACTTGCGCTATTTATGACAACATGCACAACCAAAGCTACATCTGTAAAACAAGCAGTAGAAATATTTAAGAGTGTTGGCGGATTCTCCGTTAAATCTAATTATGATCATGTAGGAGAAGATTCACATGAAGTTTTCCCTCTGTCACGCTTTAAAGAAGAAATTTAAGCAGGACATCTTGTCGTGGTCTGCTAGATTGAGTGGGGTGGACATTTACAAGTAGTAATCGGTTATGATTATATGGGAGCAGAAACAACACAAGATGATGTAATGATCATGGTAGACTCGTATGCTGGTATATGTATGATTTCTTGCAGAAGAAGGAAACGAAGACTATGAACGTAATGCATTATTTGCATTAGCAGAGCCTGAATAATAAAAATAAAGCAGATCTTATATACACACATGAAGTCTGCTTTTGGTTTGCTATTTTATTATTCTCATTTCCTTTTCAGCAAATAAAAATACCGCATTTCTACGGTATTTTTTGATAGGTGGAGCTAAGGAGGATCGAACTCCTGACCCCCTGCTTGCAAAGCAGGTGCTCTCCCAGCTGAGCTATAACCCCATGTATATCAATTCGATGAGTTTACCGAAAATGGTGGGCCTGAATGGACTTGAACCAGCGACCTCACCCTTATCAGGGGTGCGCTCTAGCCACCTGAGCTACAGGCCCAACTTCATCGAATGCTTTAATATAATATCAACCACAGCACCTAGTGTCAACACATTTTTGTAATTTTTCGGAAAATAATTTGGAAACCTCAGAAACAGAGAGCGCAGGTTGATTTTTGCCGATTTTAGCTGATTTTCTCTTAGTGTAATTGCGATGAATAGTCGTCTATGGTAAAGTTAGCAAGGATATGCGGAGGTTTTGCATGGAAGGTTTTATTATCTGGTGGGCAGGAACTGTTGGAAAGCTCTTATCACCTAAATTATCAATCTTTTTAGTTAGCTTATTACCACTTATTGAAGAACGCGGTGGGTTACTACTTGCAAAGATGCTAGGAGTCCCTATGTGGGAGGCAGTATTTGTGTGCGTAATTGGAAATATCTTACCAATCCCATTTATTTTATTTGGGATTAAAAAGTTAATTCATTGGTTATCTACACACCATTTATCAAAGATTGCTGAATGGTTGGAACAGAAAGCAATTAAGAATAAACCAAAAATTGATAAGTATGGTTTCTGGGGCTTGGCGCTGTTTGTAGGCATTCCATTACCTGGCACAGGTGCTTGGACAGGGTGTTTGATTGCGGCTTTATTTGAAATGGACTTAAAAAAAGCAACTGTATCAATTTTGATTGGAGTTGCGATGGCTGCAGTGATTATGACATTAGTATCCTATGGATTATTAGGTGCAGTGTTTGGATAAGATCTCATTTGGGTTCACTTCAATTTTGAGGTCTTTTTCTTTATGTATACTGATGAAATTACTCGGGTAAAGTTTCAAGAAGTTCAACAATACCTTGGAAGTCTTTGATTGTAGCAGATAAGAATGGAAGATCGTGTGCTTCTAAAGAATCGCTGGAGATAGCAATTACTTTTGCGTTAGCTTCCTTTGCAGCTAGGACGCCATTGATTGAATCTTCGAAGACGATGACAGGATTCTTTATATGAAGACGTCTCATAGCTTCTATATACATCTCATATTTATTCTTATATGTACCATCATCATAGACAATTGTATCTGGATCAATCCATTGGTCTAAGTGAAACTCAGATACATAGAAGTCGATGTTCTCTTTGATGGATGCAGAGGCAATTGTAAATGGAATGTTGTGCTGGTTAAGGTAGTGAAAGAATTCAATGACACCTGGTGCTAATGTCGCGCTAGGATTATTTTTTACATACTTACGATACAGCGCTTCTTTTTCGGCAGATAAACGTTTGCATTCTTCTTTGGAAAGTGTGTTATTAGTCATTTGTTGAATTAAATCAACATTGGCTAGACCCCAGTATTTTTGGACAAGTATTTCCTTTGTCATGTGTTTTCCTATGACTTTCATTGCGATAGTATCCCAAGCTTGAATGTGGATGTCTGTATCAAAAAATAGTGTGCCGTTAAAGTCAAAAATAATTCCGTTATAGCGCATGGTATCTCCTTTTTTGATTATTATACATTTTATTGATGCGTATGACACTTGATTGTGTTTTAATATATGAAAAAAGAGGGAGATAGTTATGCAATACAGTGCTCTAATCGTTGCGGCAGGTAGTGGAACAAGAATGAATCTTGGATATAATAAGGTTTACGCAAAACTATCAGATGGTACAACTATTTTGGATAAAACACTTTCGGTGTTTTTAAATGATAGTGATTGTGTACAAATTGTTCTGGTAACAGATTGTGCAGAACACTTTGAAAAAGTGCAAGGAAGAAAAGACGGTAGGATTGTATTTGCTAATGGTGGAGAGACACGACAGGATAGTGTTTATAATGGATTGCGTGCAGTGCTAGCGGATGTTGTTTTGGTTCATGATGGTGCTAGACCTTTCTTGGATCAAGAATCATTAGAAAAGATTAAAAAAACAATGGAAACAGAGAAAGCAGCTTTACTATGCGTTCCATGCAAGGATACTGTAAAGCATGTTCAGAATGGATATGTTGTAGAGACATATGAACGTAGTACTTTACAGTGTGCACAAACTCCGCAGGCATTTGAAACGGATTTATTACTCACATGCATGCATAAAGCAAAAAAAGATCACTTTATTGGTACGGATGATACTTCCTTAGTGGAGAAGTATTCTGATGTAAAAGTGGCAGTAGTTGAAGGAAAATACTCGAACTATAAAATCACAACACCAGAAGATATGATATAAAAAATTGAAAAAAATTATCCAATTTTTTATATTTGTCAAAATAATAAAAGAAATATTTTGGTTATGCATTGTCTAACAAATCATTGTTATATAAAATATAAGTGAAATTAATCACATGTTTTATACATGCATAATTGATTGAGTGAGAACATAAAAGGGGAGGACAATATGTTATTTCACATTAGCGGGGATACGGCCATATATCAATGGGTCGCAATGTTAGGGGTACTTGCCAGCTTGATCTTGTTAAACGAGTTTTCTCGTCGAACAAAGCTTGGCGGTATCTTGATGTTTTTTGTTTTGCCATTAATTTTAACAGTGTATTTTATCGCAATTTATGTATCAGCTAGAATGGGTGCAGAGTGGGCATTACACAATCAGACATATCTATATATGAATGGTTGGTTCCATTACGCAAAGTTATATGCATCACTAACTGGATGTATTGGATTTATGATGATTAAATACAAATGGGGTATTGGGAAACAGCACTGGTTCCGTGCATTCCCATTTGCGATTGTTGCAATTAATATTTTAATTGCAGTAGCTAGTGACTTCGAATCAGCGATTAACGGATGGTATAAGTGGTGGCTATCATCTGAAGGTGTTTGGTTATATGGTGGATGGCACAATGTATTCAACGGTTTAGCTGGTTTAATTAATATCTTCTGTATGACAGGCTGGTGGGCTGTATATTCTTCTAAAGATGAGAAGGATATGGTATGGCCAGATATGATTTGGGTATATATCTTAATTTATGATGTATGGAATTTCGCATATACATATAACTGCTTGCCAACGCATACTTGGTTCTGTGGTGTTGCACTATTACTTTCACCTACAATTCCTGCATTGTTATGGAATAAGGGTGGATGGATTCAAAATAGAGCGAATACATTATGTATCTGGTGCATGTTTGCACAGGTATTCCCATTATTCCAGGAAACATTGGCTGATGGCACAAAGGCATTCCCATGGGTTACATTACCAACGTTATACGCAGATGGAACATTAAATGGTATCGTAGCAGGTGGAAGTGCTAACGCAAATCCAACCATGATGACGATTGTGAGTGGATTAGCTCTTGTGGTAAACCTTATTGCAATCATCTATATTATCCGCACTTGTATGAAGACAAAGAAGAATCCATACAAGGGAGAAGTATTTACAGAATTTAAGTATTACAAAGACGCAGCTGCTCGTGCAGTAATCGAATAATTAACAATTGAAAGGGATAGAATTATAAAAAGGTAGGTCCTAAGAAGGTATACTTCATTTGGGGACTACCTTTTATTTCGGGTTGAATATTTTAAATTGATAAAGGCAACTGAGATACTAACTGATAGATTATAAAAGTTAATAAAATCTTAAAGGAGTCTGTATTTGAATCTTATACATTGCAACTTAAAATTGATATATGCAACGAAAGCTTCTTTTGTTTGTGAATACATCCTTTGAATACGAAAATTGCTAGACTAGACTAGTTAAAAACAGCAAATGAATCCACGTTAGCAAGTAACGTTGATGGTAGATATCACAATTCCTAGCAATGATTTCGTATAAACTAAAACGCTGCAGAAATCATTGAGAGAGAAAGAAATCTATTTGCAACAATCATCGCTTTATAAAGGGAATACAGAGGGTATTTACGTTTCTATTATCATTTGTAATCGTAATCGTCGGTTTTATTCCTGGAGAAGCAGTCGGTTGGGTTGAGGATACAACCGGTTTTCAATTTCAGAAAGTTATTGTAAAGGATTTATCTACCGGTGCGTAGGTCGCAAATCTATTACAAGGAGATATTCCGGAACTGAAAGCAGGAGTTATTTACTCGTTGAATGTAGAATATGCAGTTCCATCCTCCCTACAGTTTTCAAATACCTATTTTCATTTAAATCTTGGCAATGGAGCGTATATTACAACACTTCCAGGTTCCACATTTACAGAAGAGTTTAGGTATAATTTCTGGACCGATCAATCAACTGAAACTATTAACAAAGGTGATACAACTACGATATTGATGACGTTGATTACTGGTGGTAAGTCTTTAATGGAGGCTGGTAGTAAGACGACTGTTGAAATTGAATATCCAAGTGATATTGAATTTGTTTCTCTTGAAGAAACACAACTCTATCTTGTGCAAGTGGTCGACCTTCAATAGTGTTTTAAGGAAACTTAAGAAGAAAATTTGGGGTGATACGTCAAATGTTGATTGTATATCTTGTAGTGTTTTTACAATGATAGTTAAGATGATTGATGATGTTGATCTATAATAGGTAAATCCGCATGCTTTAACAGATACAGAGGTCACCTAGGATTATAAAATATAATACATATAACGTGCGTTTAGGGTCCTTGCTGATTAAGAATGAACTGACGACTTCAATAAAGCCAAAGACAATTGAAATGATGATTGATGGGACAAACACTGCTATCATTCGTGGTGTAACAATTCCATATCACAATGACATGGTGTATGGAAATATCTATTGGACATCCGCTAGTGTGCTAGTGGTGCAGCTAGCGTGAGTATCTTATAGAAGTTTAATGTTTTTGTGATAATTACAAATGCAGCATTAGGTTTAGATATCAATGATTCTATCAAGTTTATCAAGGTTGATTTGGGTACAATTTCTGCACAATATGATGGCGTGCGACCTCAACGTAACCTATTAGATACATGGAATCCAAATCACAGGTTTATTTCAGAAGGTGAATACTATGGTTGGTCTTACATTCAAAATGGTGTAGATGGTAACTGGAAAGAAGGCATAAACACAGATGTTAAGACGGCTATAAATTTTATATGACAGGCACAATACCAACCGCTGGTGATACTTATCACTCAAACTGGATAAGATGGAAATGACATCTAACTTTGAAGTGAAGTTCGTCAAGCTAAAGCTAGGTAAAACTATCAAACTTTTTTGTGGAAGTGAATGCGTTTTCGTGAATATTTCTGTAGAGGTGAGACGATGAAATGTCCACGTTGTGGGAACTTACAAAAATCATACTTTTATAAAGGTAGTCATGGCTATTACTGTCGAAAATGTATTGGGTTTGGAAGGCTTTTGTTAGAGGAAGATGAAACGAGTCTAGAACTTCAGGCTATTCAAGAGGATTGTAGTGAATATACCATGCAGTATCCCTTAACAAAATTTCAAGAAGCAGTATCTAAAGAGTGTCAAATGAATATAAGAACACAGGATGTATTACTAGAGTGTGTATGTGGTGCGGGTAAAACGGAAATGGTACTTGCTAGTATTGCGGATGCATTAAATGAGAATCGAAAAGTCTGTTTTGCGATTGCAAGAAGACAAGTTGTATTAGAACTATCAGAAAGACTAAAGACCTATTTCAAGAAAGCAAAAATCATCGCAGTATGTGGTGGTCATACAGATGAGATTGATGGAGATTTAATTGTGTGTACAACTCATCAGTTATATCGCTACCAAGGACAATTCTCGTTACTGATATTGGATGAACCGGATGCTTTTCCATATCGTGGCGACGAAGTACTACATGGGATTGCACAACATGCGTGCATAGGGCATGTCATCTACTTAACAGCGACGCCAGACAATTATTTGTTGAGTAGAGTACAAGAAGGGACAATGCGTCATATCGTGTTAAATAAAAGACCACATGGACATGATTTGCCAGTCCCAAGACTTTGTATTTATCCATCGATAGTATTGTTTTGGGTATTATTACGATGGATAAACAAACATACATGCAATCCAAGAATTATCTTTGTACCAACGATAAAAACTGCAAGTATATTAGGGAAAATTCTGAGCATATTTATGAAATGTTATGTGTGTACAAGTGAAAGTGAAGATAGAGACAGGATCATTTATGAGTTTAAAAAAGAATCAAACGGTATTATGATTGCGACGACAGTTCTAGAACGAGGTGTCACAATTCCAAAGGCAGATATCTGTGTATGGCATGCGAATCACTCGGTATTTGATGAAGCTGGCTTAATTCAAATGGCTGGTAGAGCAGGAAGAAGCTTTACATCACCAGAGGGAGATGTATTATTTTTGTGTAGTGAGAAGACAGAACTTGTACAGCTTTGCAAAGAGAAGATTGAGCAGGCAAATCACGTATGCATTGTTTAATGTGTGGATTGGAAAAAGGGGATGGGGATATTATCGATATTTTAGAAAATGATGATCCTTTATGTCATACATGCCGCAGTAGCTTAAAACATGTCAGATTTCGTATGAAGTTTCATGGATACAAGCTATATGCGAGTTATGTTTATGATGATGCGTTTGCGAAGATATTAGTTCAATACAAGGAATGCTTTGATGAAGCTTTGAAAACAGTATTTCTCTATCCATTTCGTTGGTGGTTGATGATACGATTTTTTGGATATACTGTCTGTTATTTACCAAGTTCAAAAGAAAAAATCGCAAAACGTGGGTTTCACCATCTAGAAAAGATGTTTTCATCACTTTCTTTACGGCAGGCGGATCTCTTTGAAAAAGTGAATGATTTTGATCAGAAAAATCGTAGTGTGGAAGAACGAATGAGGATGGCTAATAACATTGCATTAAAAAAAGATTGTGTGGTGCCAAAGAAGGTTCTATTGGTAGATGATACGATCACAACAGGTGCTTCTTTGTTGGGGGCACTTCGTTGTTTGAAGGATTATGACTGTAAGATTGTAATTTATGTAGTCAGTGTGAATCATCTCTGGCTAAAAAAGCCTAAAATATTCGGGGAATGAGGTGATTCTAAAGTGTTGGCAGTGCTTGTCGCATTGCCTTTTACATGTCGAAAATATATAATAAAATAGTTATTTAGTATAAAAAATATGGAGGCATTATGGCAAATTTTTTAAGTCGATTATTCAACGAAGACGCCCGTAAGTTAAAACAGATTCAAAAGAAGATCAAGCCAGTTTTGGATTTGGAAGAAGAATATAAAGCAAAAAGTGATGATGAACTCAAAGCAATGACACCGTATTTGAGAGAAAAGCTCGCTGTTGGTGCTACTTTAGACGATATCTTTGTGGAGGCATTTGCGACAGCACGTGAAGCCTGCCGAAGAGTGATTGGAGAATTCCCATACCCTGTTCAGTTGATGGGCGCTGCTGTTATGCAAGGTGGCGATATCGCTGAAATGAAGACGGGCGAAGGTAAGACCTTGACATCTGTTATGGCAGTATATCTAAATGCCTTAGAGGGTAAAGGTGTTCACGTTGTAACTGTAAATGAGTATCTATCAGAACGTGACTCCGCATGGATGGGAGAAATTCACCGCTTCTTAGGACTAACAGTTGGCTTAAATCTTCGCCAATTAACAAAGGCTCAAAAGCGTGCAGCGTATGCATGTGATATTACATATACAACAAACTCAGAACTTGGATTTGATTATCTGCGTGACAACATGGTAACGCGTGTAGAAGATCGTGTACTACGTGGCTTAAATGTTGCGATGGTCGATGAAGTTGACTCCATTTTAATCGACGAATCTCGTACACCACTAATCATTTCTGGTGGTAAAAAAGATACTGCCAATCTATATCTTCAGGCTGATCGCTTCGTAAAGCGTTTGGTAAAAGATGAAGATTATGAATTAGATGTAAAGTCACGTACAGTTCAGTTAACGGAAAAGGGTACTGCAAAAGCAGAGGCTACTTTCCGTATTGAAAACTTATTTAACCTAGCACATACACAGTTATTACATCATATCAATCAGGCTTTAAAGGCTAACTATGTGATGTTAAGAGATATTGAGTATGTCGTAGATGAAGAAAATGATGAGATTGTAATCGTCGATCCAAATACTGGCCGTTTGATGAAGGGTAGACAATGGTCTGATGGTTTACACCAAGCAGTTGAAGCCAAGGAAGGCATTTCTATCAAGCAAGAAACAACCACTCTTGCGACGATTACATATCAGAACTTCTTCCGTCTCTATAACAAGCTTTGCGGTATGACTGGTACAGCGAAGACAGAGGAAGAAGAATTCCTAGAGATTTACAACATGTACGTATTTGAGATTCCAACAAACCGTCCAGTTGCACGTATTGACTATCCGGATGCGGTATATGGCACAAAGAAGGCAAAGTTCAATGCACTTGTGGATGAGGTTGTAGAACGTCATGCGGCAGGGCAACCGGTACTAGTAGGTACAATCGCGGTTGAAACTTCCGAATTAATTTCTAAGTACTTAAAGGAACGTCATATTCCACACGAAGTATTGAACGCTAAAAACAATGCTCGTGAAGCAGATATTATCGCTAAGGCTGGTCAGAAGGGTGCAGTTACAATTGCGACAAACATGGCTGGTCGTGGTACTGATATTAAGCTTGGTGAAGGTGTTCGTGAGTTAGGTGGTCTTTGTGTATTGGGCTCTGAAAGACATGAATCTAGACGTATCGATAACCAGTTACGTGGACGTTCTGGTCGTCAAGGGGACCCAGGTATGTCACGTTTCTATGTATCTGTACAGGATGATCTAATGGTTCGTTTTGGTGCGGAACATATGGAAGCGTTATTCGCAAAACTTGGTGATACGGTCATTGAATCTAAGACGGTTACACGTTCTATCTCCGGTGCACAACGCCGTGTTGAAGGTGTAAACTACGATGCTCGTAAACAGTTATTACAATATGATGATGTTATGCGTCAACAGCGTGAAACAATGTATGATACAAGAAATTTCATTCTTGAAAATGACGATGTTCACGCAGTCATTCACGATATGTTTAAGCGTGTCATCTCTGATATTGTTGCAGCACACTTCAACAGTGAAGCTAGAGATCAAGACTTAAATGAACTCATTGCGGCTTTAGATGGTATTGGCTTCAAGGGTGTTGTTCGTGTAGAAGATATCGAGGGACGTACTGAAAATGATGTCGTTGATATCTGTTTAGAACAGGCTTGGTCTGACTATGAACAGAAGATTGAAAAGGTAAAAGATAAGGTGTTGCCAATTGAGAAGGAAGTATCCTTACGTATGATTGACCGTGCTTGGTCTAACCACATCGATACGATGTCGAAGTTACGTGATGGTATTGGTTTACGTTCCTATGCGCAAAGTAATCCTCTACAGGCATATGTCACAGAAGGATTTAACTTATTTGAGGATATGATGCGTACAATTTCTCGTGAAATCGTAGCGTTCTGTATGAATATCCGTGTCGTGGATGGACCTGAACAGGAGGCGTAATCATGGAATTGTATGAGATGAGACAAAGCGTTTCACAGTGCCAAGCAAAATTGGAGTCGCTTGGCCACTCTCTTTGACTTGGAAGGGAAAGAGAAACGTTTAGCAGAAAACAATGCCTTGATGGCAGAGGCTGACTTCTGGAATGACCAGAAGAAGGCACAAAAAATTATTCGTGAGAGTAATCAATTAAAAGTTTTAATTGAAACCCATCATTCCTTAACTGATTCCTTTGCGGAGTTAAGTGAAGGAATCGGTGAATTATCATCTTCCTTTGATGAAGATATGAATGAACTTATCAGTGAAGAATATACAGAGACAATGAAGAAGTTTGAAGAGTTTGAAATTCAAGTTCTATTGTCTGGACCATATGATAATCATAATGCTATTCTAGAAATTCACCCAGGTGCTGGTGGAACAGAAGCAATGGATTGGGCCGCAATGTTATATCGTATGTATATGCGTTGGGCTGAAAGAAAAGGCTTCAAGATTGAACTGATGGATTATCAGGAAGGTGAAGAAGCAGGTATGAAGTCCTGTTCTGTCCTCATCCAAGGTCCTATGGCATATGGTTACTTAAAGGCAGAAAACGGTGTGCATCGTTTGGTTCGTATTTCACCATTTGACTCTAACGCAAGAAGACATACTTCCTTTGCATCAGTCGAAATCATGCCAGAATTTGAAGATGATCTTGAAATTGAAATTGATGATAAAGACTTAGATATTATCACAATGCGAGCTTCGGGGGCTGGTGGTCAGCACATCAATAAGACAGACTCTGCTGTACGTATGACACATATCCCTAGTGGAATCACTGTCTTCTGTCAATCACAGCGTTCCCAAATTCAAAACCGTGAAGCGTGCTTGAATATGTTGAAGTCAAAGCTATTACAACTTAAGATTCGTGAAAATGAAGAGCGTGCTGCTGCGGTAAGAGGTGAAGTGAAGGCAAATGAATGGGGCTCTCAAATTCGTTCGTATGTCTTTGCACCATATACGATGGTAAAAGACTTACGTACTGGTCATGAAGCAGGTAATGTACAAGCTGTCATGGATGGCGAAATTGATGGCTTCATTGATAGTTACTTACGTAGTATGATTAAGGCAGATGAATAAAGAACTGCGCTATCAAATTACAGATAAACAAAACGGTCTTACAGTAAAGGCCGTTTTATCGTCTTTGGGTTTTAGCCGCCATGAGATTTCACGCTTTAAATTCTCAACATATCAGATGTATTTAAATGAGAAGCCGGTGAAGGTCAATCGTGTTGTGCATACAGGAGATGTACTAGTAATTCAAGAACTGAATATAGAAACATATACACTCCATCCAAGCACAGTGCGACCAGATATCTTGTATGAAGATGAAGATGTTGTGGTTGTGTGTAAACCGGCAGGTATGCCATCTCATCCCAGTCATCATCACTTAACGGATGATATGGGAACACTCTTAAGAGATTATTATCAAGATGAACACTTTGTAATTCGTCCAATTGGACGATTAGATAAAGATGTATCAGGGATTATGATCTACGCAAAGAATCAACTCTCGGCCGCAAGATTAGCAGCACAAAGGAAGGATGGAATACTTCAGAAGCACTACTACGCAATCGTAGAAGGACAGCTAGAAGATAAAGATACACTGATTTTTTCCTTGATAAAGGAAGATGGACAGATGACACAATCCTTCAATCAAGGTGGAAAACAATGTGTTACAGAATATGAAGTGATTAAACACTATCAAACAGAATGCTTAATCAGAGTATATTTAAAAACGGGAAGAACACACCAAATACGTGCTGGCTTTGCGGGGATTGGTCATCCACTTTGCGGAGATAGGCTATATGGCGGTAGTATACACTGGATCAAGCGACCAGCATTACATTGTGCAAGAATAGAGTTTTTACAACCATTTACCAAAGAGAAGATGATTCTAGAGAAATCACTACCAGAAGATATGAAAAGAAAGTAGTTAGACTACCTTTCCTTGTTTGTAATATTGAATCATCTCAGTTGTAAGTGATGCATCATCTAGACTGTTAATAGCTTCATCACGATTTGCCCATCGTGCTACACGCAACTCATTTTCATCCATCTGGATAGGAGTATCACCGTGCGCTTTGCACCAGAATCCTAATAGTAATGTGGATGAGAAGGACCATGGTTGTGATTTATAGTACTGAATATCAGTTATGTCTAGGCCTGTTTCTTCTTTTACTTCACGCTTTACGGTTTCTTCTATCGTTTCACCAATTTCACAGAAACCGGCAACGAGTGCATAACTTTGGTAGTGACCATGTGCATACTTCGTTACAAGAATCTGTCCTTTGTCATTGGTAATACCAACGATAACAGCAGGCGAAATTTTAGGATATACAATATTTGAACAATGCGGACAACGCATCGCTCTTTCTTTTTGATCAAAGTCCATTAGATGACCACATTTACCACAATATTTATTATCTTGAATCCAACGATACAGTTGCCAAGCTGTAATCGCCGCAAAACCTAACATCCGATTTTCAAAGGTACGCATCGCGCGGAAGGATACCTTAATATGATTAAGACTGGTTAAGTCGGCGAGGAAGAATTTCAGATTGTCGATTGAAAATAGATAATAACAACTACTCTTCTTGGAAATTTCATGATAACGATAGAATTGATGTTCATCTTTCATTAAGACTTGGTCTTCTTCAAAAGAGAAGATAATATCATTATCAGTAGGTGTAACACCTGTTTGAAACGCATTCTTATAAATGTGTGGGTATATATCTTGTATCATCTTATGACCTCCTGGAAATAAGAAATGGTCCTTATCGGACCAACAATAATATTATAGAACAAAAAAATTTTAATTGTAAGACTATTAAATTTAAAAGTAGATGCTATAGTAAAGGTGCAAAGAGAAGTACCCTAGAAGAAAGGATAAGGAGGTACAAGCTCATGAAGGAAGTGTTACTCAATTACAGTTTACGCTCCAACATTTAACAAAGATCGTTAAATGATATGTTTCTCAAGAAAAGTTGAGGACAGACCAATGGACAATTTAAAATGAAAATAGAATATAAGTAATCATTTGTGAAGCACAAATTATTCTGAGATTCGTATTTCAGTAGCGAAGTATCGCAAAAAAGATAATGCAGTAAATCTATAGCATCAAGAAAGGTCTCGCAAAAACAAACCGTCGGATTGAAACAGCAGGGTTTAATCGAGACCTTTCATTATGTCTGTATGGTAAGGTTAGTTTAGAATTTACTTGATAAGCATCTATAAAAAGCAATTTGATTGAAACTTTGAAATGTTGCTGATTATATTAAAAAACTATATTATTATGTGCATTGCACTGCAATATGAATGATATGAAAAATAAAGAGAATAGGACACTACGAATCGATCATGATATTAAAGTGCAAGCAACAAAGTTATTCAAATCTTTGTTGATACGCTTTAGATTTTTCTCTTCGATAATGTTTGTTATTTTAGTACTAATATCTGTTCCAATTAGTTTTTGCATATTATCAGTCTCGAGTTTTGTAAACTCTTCTATCCCGGCTTCAACAGGCATATAAATATACGAATAATAACTTTTAATTATGCTGTTTAGTTTCTCAAATTTTTTTCTTAACTCTCTATTTTTACTATCTTCATTATCCTCTTCATTGTCGTTTTCTTGACTACTATAGTCTAAGTTAAATGCATTTGCAATTAAGCCATCAAATGATCCAAAATATGATTTTTCACCTTTATCATAGCCTATTCCAGAAATAACAAAAAAATGGGTTTCTTTGTATTTATTAGCAATAATTTTTAAATCATTTTTAATAAAGTCGACAACATCTTCATGTATACCCTTTGGTAGCTTTAAATCATCAATGTTGTAAAAGTATTCACTAATCTTTTCTATATTTTGAAGAGTTTCATCATCACCCTTTGTTAATAATCTAACTTTATTTTTTTCAAGCAAGTTTAAAATAACTATGTAAGGCCTACCTGGTCCAGAGAGACTAACTCCTTTATGGTAATTCCACTCTCTGCCATTAAAATATGTGTCGAGGGCTTCCAAAATTGAGCTTTTTCCTACACCGTTGTCGCCAATATAAGCTATAAAATTATGATTGGTGGTAACAGGTATATATCTAATTCCATTGTATATCTTGTAATTCTTCAATAAAATTCCGACAATCATTTAATTTCTCCTTTATTTTCCAACCAAGCCTCCAAAATTTCTATCTGCTCCTCCACACTTTTATTTGCCGTGCCACCTTTTGAAGTGCGGGCCTCTTTTGAAGCGTGAAGATCTAGAAATTTGATGGCATTTTCATCTAAATTTTCATCGACACTTTTTAGCTGCTCTTTGTTTAGCTCACTTAGATCAAGGCCCAAGCTTTCAGCCTTTGCCACAGCCTTGCCAGTGATAAAGTGCGCCGTTCTAAATGGGATATTTTTCTCACGCACTAGATAGTCCGCTAGATCAGTAGCACTTAGATGCCCTGTTTTTGTCGCTTTTAGCATATTTTTTTCATTAAATTTAGCCGTTTTTATCATCTCATTTAGGATAGTAGCTGAGCTTAAAATGGTCGAAACACTATCAAAAACGCCCTCTTTATCTTCTTGCATATCTTTATTATAAGCAAGTGGCAGGCCCTTCATAGTAGTTAGTAATGCTACCAAATTTCCATTCACACGCCCCGTTTTGCCGCGTATGAGTTCGGCAACGT
>ERZ772957.1025-NODE-1025-length-19424-cov-2.995921_pt1 | contig 19424 bp, 20 predicted proteins | sample MGYA00580682_ERZ772957 | MGnify/ENA primary metagenome ERZ772957 (study PRJEB29015, sample SAMEA2737921) | human oral metagenome | biome: human oral; feature: human-associated habitat; material: dental | place: China | collected 2025 ...
GCAGCCGGGAGCCGGTATGTTCGACGGCGACGCCGCCCGCGTGCGCATCGCAGCCATGGAGGACCTCGACAACAACGGAGTCCCCGATGCATGGGAACAGCCCCAGCCCGAGGACGCGCTCCCCTCGACTCCCCGACCCGTCAGCAGCGATGACGACACCTCCCCCAACGACTGGGCGTCCCTCCCGCACGCCGGGGAGGTGCCGGCCTCCCTCTCTGGATCGCCCCGATGCGCCTACAACGGTTGCCGGGCCGAGGGGGACTACACATGCCCGAGGAACGGTGCCCTGTACTGCCCCGATCACACTGGCCCCTCCCCCGACCCCGCCGAGCACGGACGATTCGGTCAGGACTACCTCGACACCCACCCGCTCAACCGCGCCGGAGCCGCCGGAATCTACAGGGAGGTGGGGGAACGGGCCAGGTCCGCCGGCCTGGTCGCCTCATGGGCGCCGATTGCCGGGACCGACGGGAGCCTCACCGATCAGGCGAGGATCACCGTCACCACCCCCGAGAACAAGCTCGTGGCCATCATCCTGGCAGCCCCCGGCAGCATTCAGGCCCGAACCGCCCTCAATAGGCAGGGCGTGCAGGGTCCGGAAGCGTCCTTCAACGCCGTGTGGACGGCGATCAACACTCAGCTCGCACATAACAAAACAGCAAACTAAGTGCATACACGGTTTACACCTAAATGGTTGACTCTTTATGAGCAAAATTGGTGTAACCTGTCCCAATAAAGGCATAAGGGGAACAGATCCCCTCATCCACCACCCAGCGAAGGCCTCTCGCAATGCGTACCACCACGGACGATTCCAGGACCCCGACGCCCCACAGGGAACGGACGCGCATCAGCGCGAACATCCAGTCCTCCATCTACCGAGCGGCGCGCTCCGAGGCCGCCGCGGGCGGCATGAGCCTGGACGACTTCATCGTCCTCACCCTCGAGGAGGCCGCCTCCTGGGACCCGCAGACGAGGGCGTCCATCTTCGCCGCCGGTATCAGCCGCGAACGCAACGAGACGGCCATCCACCAGTCGATCAGCTGGCCCCTCTCCACCCAGGAGAAGGTCGACAGGGCCCGCAGGGCCGACTGGATCGACGCAGGCCTACCCCTCCTGCGATCCCGATGGATCAACCTGTCGCTCGACGCCCACCTGGCCGGAGGGCGGGACAAGGCCCCCCGTAAAAGCATCATCCCGCCCTACCCGCGGCCCATCCGCGAGGACATGGTGCTCAACCCGAAGCGCTACGGCATCACCCTGGACAGGTCGGGGCACGTCCCCTCCAAACCGCCCCGGGACGCGCTCACCGTGCGCATCGACCCCACCATCACCTCAGTAGCCGTCCGCAAGGCGAAAGAGGCCGGAACCAGCCTGCGCGACTGGATGGAGAGAGCCATCACCGCCATGGCCGGCGACCCGACGACCGATGATCAGAAGGCCGCCACCCACAAGCTCTTGGAGTACCACGGCCTCACCCTCGCCGAGGATGGGACCATCAGCTGACCCCTTCCCGAGTCCGCAGCACGATCTACAAAACCCGTCGACAGGGAATCGCCCCGGCGCGGTCAGGAGACTCGAGGTGTCCCGGAGCCGTCAAGAACCGCATGATCAGTACAATCACATGATGACACTATGGTACTGTGAAATGGAAAAACTATAATACTTCGATTTTCCGATATCAGAGATTCTCTCTATGAAGGACGATGACATCGGTGATCGTCCCGGAAGCGGAATCGACCGAGCGGCCCCGTTGGTGCGCGGGAAACTAGCAGACGCCGGCCCGCATCATCCGGAAAGGGTCGCTGCCAGCGGGGTATGGGGATGTGGGGACCTCGTCGAGGCGCACCGGCCTCCCCGGGACGTGCGGAGCGCTCGTCCTCCCGCGATAGTCGACCGCATCCCGCCGGAACACGTAGCGACGCCGCAACTCTTCGGGGTCATCCTCGGGGCCGTGGAGGACGACCCATCCGTTGACGGGTTCGAGACGCATCCTCATGCGCCTTCCCAGGGCGGTGTAGGTCCGTCCCAGGCCGTTGACCAGCGCGCTTTTGGCGACGCCCCGGTCATACTCGCGGCGGATGGCCTCCGCCCCGATCCCGAGCAGGCCGTCACGCGTGTAGGTACCGGCAAGCGCGTCGAACAATTCCTCCCGGCCCCCGAATCTCGAGAAACGGTCGCGATTCCCGTTGACCACGGAGTCCAAGCGACGCACGAAGTTGGCCACCGCCGGGTTCATGAGCGGCCCCCTCCGCGCGGCCCGCATGTCCATGAGGATCTGCTCGGGGTAGTCGGGCACGACCGTGTTGACGGGAAGAAGCCCGGGGCGGGCACCGGGGTCGGCCAGACGCCCCTGAATACTCGCGTAGTCCTCGCCGACGATCCGAGCCAGCGCAGTGACCGGCCACCGATGGTCCACCAGCGCGGCCAGGGTGGCGGCGTAGAACGTGGATCCCGTGGAACCCCGTTCACGATCCCTCATCACCAGCAGCTCGGGTACGAGATCCCCCAGGGCCTCACGCTCACGGGCATGCGCGTCCACGAGTGCAGCAGGCGTAGAGACAGCTGTGACAGACCTCTCGGCGCTCATAGTCAGAACCCTACAGGCGCAGAGACCCGACCAGCCGACGGACGTCGGGGCAACAGGCCCTAACCGGCTCCCGCTGACCAATTAACCCCGGAAGCCGTCGGACGATGCTGCCTCGGCATCATGACGGGGGTCAGCTGTAACGGGGTCCCAGTCCCAGGAGGATCGGCTCAGATCCACCGTTCTTGTCCCGTACTGCGGCCTTACCGGGGAATACCCGCTCGATGGCGGAAACGACGACCGGCCTATACATCTTCGGCGTCTTGGAGACCAGGTTGGATAGGGCGTACTGGTAGCCGAAGCTCGCCGCCGCATCGCGGTAGGACAATAGGGAGCGCAGCTGCGGGGACCAGCCGATCTCCCCTGAGCGGCGCCGCTGGTCGAGATCCTGGGCGACCCGGATGATAGAGGCGTCCACGCCCAGACCGGCGGCCAGATCCCAGTCGGTGGTTACCTCGACGTTGTGATCGAAGCGGTCCAGAAGGGCGTCGCTCATAGATGCCCCGGGGACGTCCGGATTGTAGGAGGCCACCACGTTCCATCCCGTGGGGACCGGGATCTTCCCCAGCGATGGGTTGGAGGGGACCTCGACGTAGGAGCGCCCATCCATCGCCGGATAGACCACGGAGAGCACACGGGGATCGGCCAACGCGATCTCCTCGATGATGAAGGGGACCCCTCTCTCCAGGGACCGCAGGAAAGGTCCGTTGGCCCACAGGAAGGTCATCGGGTTCGAGGGATCCTGAATGTAGCCGCCGACGATGTCGGCCTCGGTGGTGTCGGCCGTACACACGAGCATCTCGAAGCCGTCGGGAAAGGAAGCGTCTGACAAGGCCGATTTCCCCGTCCCGGGAGGACCGAAGAACAGAACGTGCTGACGCTCCTGGCGACAGTGACGCATCCAGGACACATCCTCGTAGTTACCGATACGACGAGGGAAATAGGTCTCTCCGTTAGGGCGCTTCTGCGGCCCGCACTCGGAGAGCACGACTGATCCCTGGTCGTGGAACACCGGAGTGTCGTCGCCCCAAACCTCCGTGTCGGGAACAGCCGGAACCGGCCCCGGAGCAGGAGTCTGCATCCCCTGGAACGCGGGATTGTTCTGAAACGCAGGATTCCCCTGGAACGCAGGAGCAGGAGCCCCCGCGTTCTGGGCACCGGAAGCCCGCCCTCCCCTGGCCCAGGACGGCAAGCCGCCGAATCCGTTCGCCACGATCCGCTCCAATCCACCCCCCGTATGAGGAACAAGAGGTTAAGGGGGCTTCGACAACAGGTCCGCGACCACCCTAGGGCACCCGCACCGGCACCACCATGCGGAAACGACCGAGCCCACGCTCTAAGGAGAGCATGGAGGCGCCGAAGACGCGCCCCCGAGGTACCTTGGCCGTATCAGCCCCGCGACGATCCCCGGTCCGACGAGGAGCCCCCGATAAGCGCGGAGACGATCAAGCCCGTACCAGCTCCGACAGCAGCGGCGACTACCGGCCCCCATAGCGGTCCGTCCGCCAGATAGACGGAGGCCGCGCAGGCTCCCAGCATGATCGCGACCGAAGCGGCCTTGTATCCAAGCGAGGGAGCATCGACACTCGCCGCCGCGGCCAGGGCTGCCACTATCAGCAGGATCCAGGCCATGACACCCACCCGTATTCAAAGGGTGCAACAGATGACGACTCCATAGAATCATGATGTCATGGATGTGGTTCTGTTCGCCCAGTAGGACGATGGGATCGTCTCCAACACGCTGGTACCGGACCACACGGAGCAACGACGTTGCCGAGACGGCGCTGCCCCTGACACAACCACGACCACCACAGACGCCTCCATCAGCCCTTTGATATCTCTTGATGTCCCTTGACCGGGATGCGCGGGCCGTCCCGGTGGAGCTCCTGAGTGAAAGGATCTAGGTACCTCTTGTAGAAGAGTCCGCAGGGTACGCCGAGCATTACCGATCCGGAATGACGTGTCGGTAGATAGTGGCTCGGGAGACCCCAAGGGCCTTGGCCATCTGGGTGACCGTAGCCCCACTGGAGAGCATCGCAGTGGCCGCGGCGTCCTTCTCCGGGGTCCACACGGTAGGGCGACCGATAGGAGCGCCTCTGGTCCTAGCAGCCTCAAGACCGGCGATAGTGCGCTCAGTGATGAGCTCGCGCTCGAACTCGGCCAAGGAAGCGAAGATAGCGAAAGTCAGACGCCCCGCCGCAGTCGTCGTATCGATGGCCTCATGCAGGCTGCGCAGGAAAACGCCCCGAGCGGCAAGGTCGTCGACTGTCGACACCAGATGGGAAAGAGAGCGACCAAGACGATCAAGACGCCACACGACAAGAGTATCGCCTTCTCCGAGGGCGTCGAGAGCCAGGTCGAGACCAGGCCGAGCCGAGACAGCCCCGGACGCCACATCGGTAAGAATCTTGGTGCAACCGGCGCTCTTCAGAGCATCGATCTGCATCGCGAGCTGCTGTTCCCGCGTACTGACGCGGGCGTATCCGATGATGACCACGCCCCCATGATGCACGGGCACAGCTCCTCACGGCGGACGTGGAGAGTATTTTGAACACGGCTTTTGAACACTCAGCAGTCGGCGTGTCACCGACCAGGCACAACATGTCCTAAACCGGTCGTTTATGCAACATCCACCCCGAACCGGCGAACAGGGTGCACACCCCGAAGAGCCCCCTCATCCATCCACGGGCCAGAAGACCTGCCCACCGGCGGCCTCAACCTGCGCCAGCCAGGAAGACTCCTCCTCCCACCCCAGTTCCCCGGGCATCACTCTGGGCACACCCCAGGCATCCTGAGTACCGTCCAACCAGGGCGTTCCCGTAACATCCAGAACTCTCTCGATATAAGCATCCCACCCCACGGGCGAGACAATCGCCATCCCCCTCCCCCACGGCCCGGGAACCCCCGAAATACGCGCCCACGAACAGTACTGGCACAATCCGTCTGACCCGTGCTTGGGCGCACTTCGAGGACAGCGCCCCAACGGGTGCGCATCCACCCATTGCCCCGTCCTGGGCTGGCCGAATGCAGGCGCATACCCCGCCCCAACCGATTTCCCCTTCGCAGCGGCAGCGGTCGTCACCCCCACCTGCACCGCACGAGCACCACGACGCCCTAGACGAGGCAGAACCCCGAGTACGAACCACCCGACCCCCACCATAAAGCCGCCCCACACCACGATCCAGAACAGGACCGCGGCAGTGAGTCCGAGATCAATCCCACGACGATGAGAAGTCATTGCACCCAGCGTCGCGACAACATTCAACACACCATTTCTCATCTCGATAGGACCCCGCAGCATCAACAATCAACACAGCAAAACCAATACAGAATAACCCCATTACTCACTAACTGAAGGCCGGAGCAAGAGCCCAGCTCCAAGGGGACACCGGTCGGAGTGACCGCACCAGGAGGAATCGAACACCGGACTCGACAGCAAGGCCCCACCGACCGGCAGAAGTAGGAGAAGGGGCGAACGCAAACGGGAACCCATAGAAAACCGCGCCGCTGGTACAGGCCGTCATGCCCCGTCCTTTCCAGCAGCACCAACGGATGATCGCATACTTAGGCGGACCTTACCCACCCATGGGGCGCCAGCGTAGGCCCCGGCATGACCCCTGGCGTAGAACCTGGCGCAAGGGCACGCACGTCCCGCCGTATGCACCCCGCAGGCCGCGCAGCACCCCCTCGTCGCAGCACGGCCACTACGATCTCGACAGGTGCAGCCCTCCGAAGGCGCACCGGGACGCACAGGCCGCACCCCAGGGCAGGACGACGGAGAAACACAGTTGGACACACCCGGAATGATGACGACCGTCGGCGGCCGACGCCGAGGGATGACGATCACGCACCGCGACCACCAGCATCTCGAGTGGATCGCCCGCTGGTACTCACTCACCGACGAACACCTCGGACGAATGGACAAGGGATGGGCCGCATGGGCCGTCATGATGTCCAATGACAGGCTTCCCAAGGGATCCCCCCTCAATCCCATGCCCGACGGCTCGAAAGGACAAAAAGCCTCGACACACCTGTCGAACCTGAGAACCCGGATGTCGCGTCTTTCCAAGGTCGAAATCCCCGGATTCAAAGAAGGACTCGTCACCCGTCTCAGATCCTGGGAACCAGGACGTGTCACCACCGGGTGGTGGCTGACGAGAACCGGGAAGGAGTACATGCACGCCCCTTACAGCATCGCCACGGAGCCATCGGTTCTCAAAGCCGGGCACATATGGGACTCCGCAGACATCGGGTTCCAGATCGAGTCGTTATTCGGGCTCACAATTCTCTCGGAAAGAGAGACCACATCAGGACAGACGTTCCGCGACGGCCTCACCCAGGAGGTCCCCACATCCCTGTTCAAGGCCAAGCGCACCGGACAGGAGCGAGACGGGCTGCCCCGATCGAAGCGCCCGGACCTGGCCATCCTGCACACCAGCTCCTCCGGCCGCGCATCCTTCACCGCCATCGAGGTGGAACGAGTCATGTCGCGACCGATACGCGACTACAGGGAGAAGCTGCTGACCTACACCGAGGACCCACACGTCGACGCCATCTGGTACCTGTGCGACCGTGCACCGATCCGGAACCGGGTGCGTCAGGCCTACACCGACCTTCTCAAAGCCGGGGAGATAGCAGACACCTCGACGACGCCCACGCTCGTGGAGACGGTCCAGCACTGGGGAGAGCCGCCGCCGCGGGAACAGCAAGACGGCTACCTGAGACGAACCACCTCATGGGTGGGGCTTCCCGGCATCGGCCTGGACGGTTCCCCCCTGCTCAACAGCAAAGGTGAGCCCTCGGCCGTGGGAAAGAGAATGCTCGGCGCTCTGCGCATGGAACAGAACATGCAGAGCGCATCGATGCGCCTCGACGGAAGGGTCCACTGATGCTCAACGCCTACCCGTATCGGAGAGTGGAACGATTCGCGATCCGGGAGATGACGACAAGACCATTCACATCCTGGAAGTCGGTCACACCGATGATCCTGGTCCTGTTCGTCCTGTGTCCCCCGGGCGCGGCCATCGCAGCGGGACTGCCCCTGATATTCCTACGAAACAACGACACCTGGAAAAGGCGCCCCCTGATCGCGCTCGCCATCGGAATCCTGCTATGGGCGGCCTCGGCGGCAGTGGGAGTCATCCCCTTCGGATCGATGTTCGTCGCACTCGGACATGCCCTGCGCGGAACCCCGAACTGGCCCCTGGCCCTATTCATCTGGCTGATCGGATCAATCTGGTACTCCGCCCCCGGACTGGTCATCGGCGGACTGCTCGCGCTCGGACGCGGCGCAGGCATCGACCTGTCCCAGGAGAAGTTCCTCCAAGCGCCCAGAACAGGGCTGCGCTCCCTCGAACGATCCAAGCAGGCCGCCCGCGACGAGCTAGCGACCGCCGACATCCAGGACGCCACGGAATAGGAAAAGAGCAGAAACCAGCATGAAACCGAAGATGTTCACAAGACGCGCTGGTACGCCCCCATCCGGCCTCTACGTCAGATTCGGCTACGTCGAAGGGCACTCCCTGCCGTGGGAGGGGTACCGCGCCGGCCAGATCGTGGAGCGCCCCGCCGATGAGCTCGGCCATGGAGTCATCGTCGGAGCCACCGGCTCCGGCAAGACCGTGGCCTCCTACCCGGTCATCTACTACCCCGTCGTCGGAGGCGGATGGGGAAGCATCGTCGTCGACTTCAAGGCCTCGGCCAAGACCCGCGAAGCGGTCAGGGCCGCCGCCCTCGCGGCGGGAAAGCCCTTCATCGCCCTTCAGGTCGGCACCCCGGTGCCTGGGGAGGAACCCGCCTTCTACGAACCGTTCAACTGGGCCGGAACCCCCGAGGAGAAGGCATCCATGCTGCTGTCGTGCTTCGACATGACAACCGAAGGCGCAGCCTCCTACTACACCAGCGTCGCACAGGGATGGCTGCGCTTCTGCTTTCGCCTCCTGGAACACACTGGTCTCAGCAACGGCGAGTCCACCATGGACTTCCTCCTGCGCATGTGCAGCACCGCCGAAGCCAAATCAGCCATCAAGAAGGTCTCCCGTACCAACGCCCCCGCGGCTGACCACCTCACCCGGGCCATCGGACACACGATCACGGACAAGGACCTCGCTGGTCTGAAGTCCCAACTCCAGAACATCGCGGACCCGCTGGCCCCCAACCTCAGCACAGCCAGCCACCACCCCGGACGAACCGTCTTCGACCCCACCCAGATCAGTGCCTCGGGCGCGATCGGATACGTGTCCATCTCCGCGGCCAACGAATCTGTCGTCAAGGGAGTGGGCACGCTCATCCTCCAGCACCTTACCTCCGTCATGCAGGTACGCATGCGAGGAACGGCTGGAGGAGAACCCATGGTCATACTCATCGACGAGGCCTCCGCCCTGGGAGACAAAGCGGTCGTCGTCGAGACCCTCCTGAAACAGGCCCGAGAGGCCCGCATGTGGGTATGGCTCGCCACCCAACAGCTATCGGCCTGGCCCCAGAGCGTCCAAACCGCGATCCTGGGGAACGCCTCCACCATCATCGCCCTGCGCAGCGACGACATCGCCTCCGCCGAGCAACTCTCGGCCAATTCCGGATTCGGTCTCATCGAGGTAGAAAAACGCCAGGGAGAGGCATCGGCAGCCGTCGGAGGGGAGAAGCAGACGATCGGACGGAGCAAGCAGCGCACCGTCGAACCCGGGCACCCCCTCGTCGACCCCGGAGAGTTCCAGAACCTCCCCAACCACCAGGCCTACATCTGGTTCCGATCCATCCCCAATCTGGAAGTCGACCCCGATCACAGAGTCCCCGCCACACCAAGGCAGTGGACCGACCATCCACGACTGCGCAAAGGCTGGGAGAAGTACTTCAACTACGACATCCCCATCGTCGCCATCGTCCCTCCCTCGGTGATGCTCGAGGCCGCCAACACGGCACAGGAGAACCATTTGACGAACGCCACGTCCAATAACGCCGCCGTCACAAACGCCGCCGTCACAAACGCCGTCTGGACACCACTGCCCACCGCACCGGCACCCTCCACGCACACCGCATCGGAGCAACCTGCGCCGCCCGAGCTGCCCGACCGGCCGGCACCGCCCGAGCCGTGGGATTACGACGGGTTCGCCTCCCTGGATCCCTCGTACGATCGCCCCGGCCAGGAGGAGGACGGCACCTCCTATACCCCAGCTCCCAGGTTTTCCACCTCCAGGCGAGCCAGCATCCCGCCGCCAGTCCCACCGCGCCCTAAGGCCACCGCCGCCACCGCCGCCACCGCCCCCGGCAACGAACCGGTCCAGGATGGATCCAGCAGACCCGTCCAGCAGAACCACCCACCGGCCTCACCGTGGGCGCCTGTCGTCGACGACGACTGAGCACGTCCAAGAACCGCGGCAGTGGTCAGGAGACGACCGCAAGACGAGAAAAGGGAAGCCATGACCCAGCCCCCCGCAAGTACGCCCCCACACGGGGGACCCGACCCCTCGCAGATCGACCCCGCAGCACTCGCCGCGGCCATGGCATACCTCCAGCAGCAGGGCGCGTCCCAGCAGCAGCCCATGCCCCAGCAACCCGCCCCCGGGAAGAAGGCGAAGAAGGCCGGGTTCTTCCGCAAGAAGAAGCAGGATCCCGCCCAGGAGATCCGGAACGCGAGAGAGGAGGACGGCGAGAAGGGCGGACAGGAGAACGGTCTGGCGGGCGCGATCAAGCGCTTCTTCACCCCCGCCTCGAAGAACAAGGACGGCAAGGACGGAAAATCGTCCCTGTCCTCCACGCTACGACGCGCCCAGATCTACGGCGGCAGGCGCAAGTACGCGATCTTCCTCCTCGCGCTGGTTGCGGCCACGACGGCCTTCTCCATGCTGTCCCTGATCATCGCATCCCAATCGGTCACGAAGAACGACGTGTCCGCAGAGGTCGCCAATCAGCTCGAGAAACAGGGAGCCGGGTTCCCTTCGGGACAAGCGGTCCAGTGGGCCGGGCAGGTCGTCCGCGTCATGGGAACCTACGACGAGGCCTCGCGCGACGACTACGCCAACCAGGTCAGCCAGTTCCTCTCCTCCGGGATGGACGAAATGGCGGGATGGAACGGCAAAGGGCACCAGCAGGTGGCGTTCGTCTCCGTCAACCCCCAGCCCCGCATCATCGACGGCTCCCACGCCGTCGTCACAGCCGCTTACCAGACCTCTGAGGGGAAGTGGGGATGCATGGCCGTGCCCACCTTCGCCTACAAACCCAGCACATACGGCACCGACACCACATGGGCCTTTACACTGTCCGCTCTCCCCACGCCGACGGCTTGCGCAGCGCGCACGGGCCTGCCCAAACTCCCATCGGTCAAGTCCGACGCCAAGGAGGACGACGACACCGCCAACACCCTTGCAGCCGATTTCTACCCCTCATTCTTCGCAGCCTGGGCTGCCTCCGAAGACGCCACTCTCGCCCAATACACGGTCGACGGGTTCACCACGGTCGGCCTGGGGGGCGCCATGGAGTCCACCCCGCCCCCCACCATCGGCGACGTCAAACTCCTGGTCGACAACAAGGGGAAGGCAGACACCGCCCTGGCCACCGTCGAAGTCACCTGGACGGTGACCGGATCCACGTCAACACGAACAGTCACCTACGAGATGCAGATGAAGCACGTGGGAACGAAGTGGCTGGTCGCTTCCGAACCAGTGCCCGCCTACCAGTCCGTATCCGGTTCCACCGCCCAGATCCCAGCACCGGAGGCATCGGACTCCCCCGTCCCCTATGGCAATGAGCAACCGACGCCACAGACCCCCAACGAAGGTGCGACAACCGGCAACGGCGACCAGACGACCGCCCCCACGGACAGCGGCACGAGCGCCGAGGGATAGACCCCCGCGGCAGCCCCGGAAGCGGTTCAGCCGAGGTCGGGGGGCGCCTCAGCCCTGTAGGGCCTCGCGGGACTCAGGAGCTCCCCCGACCGGCCCGGTCCAGGAACACCCTCACACCGCGCCCCCACACCACGCGCAGAGCCTCCTGGAACGACACCAGCCAGGCATCCACCTCGACCCCACGCTCGGCACAGGCCAGAGCCACCTCCAGCGTCATGGGCACATGAACCTCCGGAATGACGACTCCGGTGGAGGGAAGGTCCTGGAGGACGAAGAACCACTCGGGGAGCCGGTCCCTCTCGGAATCCCTCATGCTGCCCACGCGCGTCTCCACATCGCAGACGGACAGAATCTCACCGGTCAGCTCCATGAAGCCATCAGGGCCCAGTCCCAGCTTCTCGGCCCCAGTGCGCGCGGCGGCGGACGTCAGAGTCAGTACCCATCCAGAGCTCATACCAAGCAGAATAAGCCGAAACAGCTGACAACCAGATCCGCGCCCGCTCACCGAAGGCTCGCCATGTCCGACCGGCAACCAGCCGCTCCCGCATCTCCGCCCGGAGGCGGCGATTCCACCGACAACGAATGATCGAAGACCTGACGGCCAAGAGAATGCACGTCTGCCTGCCCCCTCTCCTGCAGGAGGCCGCCCCTTGGAAGGTCAATCCCCTCAATCCGGAGGGGCGCCTGGCCCACGTCATCGCCCACCTGCGCCACACCCGCATCGACAGCGCACTGCTGGATGACCGGGCATTCCCGTCATCGCCGCGGCGAGCATGCTGGAGGAGATCCGCTGTGAAGCCGTCTACCTGACCCACAGGCCCTGGGACGCCCCTTACCTGAGCGCCGCGGCACTGCTGAGATTCCTGCCCGAGAGCACCGATCCGCAGTGGAGGGCCGAGCACCTGGCCCTGCCCCCCTGCGCCGAGTGCCCCCATCACCTCATCCCTTCATCGCTTCCCCTCCGTCAGGGCGGCGCGGACCTAGAGGGACAGCAGGTGGGTGCGCTCGGCGCAGGAGGACAACCGGCGGAGGACTGGGAGGGGTGGATCGACTTCTCCGCATCAGAAGGCGAAGCGCAATACAACCAGCACGTTGGGGGAATGGATCCGGCCACCAGACTCTCAGAGGAGGAAAAGGGGAACCAGTCCCTCGGGCCGTAAGCATCCCGATCGCTCCGACATCCCGTCCTTCCCCTTCTTCCCGTCAATCAGAACTTTCAAAAGCAGTGAAGAATACGCCCGGGATCAGTTCTATCTGGAACAGCAACGCCAACTTTTGAAATCAATCCTCGAAAGACTCAGAGAAACATATGACTCCAAATCACAAACGCATACTATAAACTACGATACTCCAAACGCACACAAGATTAAAAACCATAAAAAGAAATACACCTACACAGCTGCAAGCCGACACCAAACCCACTAGATCTTCGAGTGGAATAGGATGACCCCGAGTCCGCTCCCTATAAAAACATTCGACCGAGGAGCCAGCGTACCTAAAAAGTACATCAATTGGAAATAGGACAACTGTTCCTTAACGAGGGGAACTCCGGAGGAGTGCAGAAGTTCCGAGAGGGCATTGGCTCACACATATCTGGGAATTCATTGTAAGAGGTTCTTCGCCGAGACAATGAGAGGAACTTCACATACTCATTAGCCATCTATTCACACAACCCAATCCCGGGCGAGGAGCGCATGCGCCACGATCTCGAGACGGGTCTGCAGAGAATCGGGCTCCAGGAGCGAGACAAGGCCAAGACATTCTTTGATAGACCCTGGGACGCATGTCGGGTCGCGACATGGTGTAGCACCAGTCCCAGATCCATTTGGGGAGGGCGCCTACCACCAGACCCTAGCAGCGCAAGGTCCGCACCCGCATCCCCATCATCAGCGCCCCAATCCTCAAAAACTCCCGCGGCGCCAAAATACTGCTCATCATCAAAGACAAAACACGCGAAACCTACCACGGGCGGCTGACACACAAATACATGACTCAGCTCATTAAACAAGGAGTGAGGACTATATTCCTCACCTTCAACCCCCATAATCATTAGGGAATATTTAATCTACCCGTCGCCACATCTCCCCAAGGAGGTCACCGCATCAACATCGATGCGCAGAAAGACGTGGCGAAGCTCCTCATAGATGCCATAGAGGACACCCCTACGCCGGACCCGATGCGCGGACCCATCGGCCACTACACGGGCGGCAGCCTGATCCCCTCGGAGTGGGTGTAGCTGCGCCCCCGGTGAGGCGCGGCGCGAATCTCTCAGGGCAGGATCGAGTACCCGGCGCTCATCGCCTTGATCTGCACCGCGCCCTTGAGCCAGGCGACGAACTGGTCCTTCATGTGCCATCCCAGCTGGTGGTCGAGCCATCCCAGGAGGGCGAGGATCCCTACGACGGCCACCGCCGCGTAGAACAGGTAGAGGATGAGGTTGTCCCACATGTCGTCGCTCTCCCGACGATAGGAGTACTCGGACATGACGCGGTCGACTTTGGCCTCGTCGTCGTCGCCGAACATCGGTCAGTCGCCTCCTGGTCAGCAGATCGCTCTTATGGCCTCAGCGTAGGCGCTGACCGACCGGTAAAGGCCCCGCAGGCGAGAGGGGAGGGTTTGCATCCCCCGCGGCTCCGAAAAGTCGGGGATCAATCCTCGGGTCCCATGAGGTACTCGCATTCACGGGTCCACACCATCCGGGTCCTCCACCACCAGGCGCTGCCCGCGGCGGCGACCAGCATGAGCGCGCCGATTCCCCAGCTCCTGGTGGCGGCGGCCGGGAAGATGGTGGACAGGGTCGCGACGACGACGGTGATGGCGACCGTTTTGGCAGTGACGCTCCAGGCCCGGGTCAGCCCCTCGGTCAGGACTGTCCTGGCCTCGAGATCCTCGGTGACGGCGAGACGGCGAGTAACCGCGCGACGGTAGGCGCGGGTCAGCGCCAGGGTGGGGGCGGCTATGACGACAAGGACAATGAGAGTGACGATGGTGGGACCCCAGGGATTGGAGAAGAGAAGAAGATCGTGCACACGTTCCTCCTGGAGGTACCGGGGCCGGTCGGAATGCTTCAAAGCGGAGTGGGATGCAGCGGAAGGCAGCGATACCGGGCGATAGACCTCTCCGCACCCTTTTTGATCACAAATGATCAGCTGCTTGTGATCAAAAAGGATGCGGCACCAACCGAATCAGATCCCCGTCCTGGTGGTGTGGCGCTTGCGGCTGGCCACACCGGCGGCCACGGCGGCACCCGTACCGCCGAGAGCCAACGGGGTGATGATCCACGGCCACAGTCCCCAGCCCTCGCCATCATCGCTCTCTTTGTGCCCGCCGGAGGCCCGGGCGTCATCCTGATCGCTAGTCACTGGAGTCTTACTGGGAGTCGGTGAGCTCGATGCCGACGGCGACTTGCGAGGGCCAGCCGTTGTCGACGGTCGCGGGGTAGCGCTCGGAGATGCGGGGCGAGGCGTTGTGGGGTCGGGATCCTGCTCCGGTGCGGAAGGCCTGTTCACCGTCCCCAGGGCGAGCGGGTTCGGAGACGCGGGCGCCGAACCTCTGGATCTCTCCGAGACGCCCCCGGGATTGGAGCGCTGCGCCGGAGAACCCCCGGTGTTCAGGGCGGCCGAGGGATCTGCGCCTCTGCTGGGGGACTGAGGAACCGGCAACTGCGGCACCGGGTTGGTCGCATTGACATCCGCGGGCGAACCACCGGGCTGCGGATTGGGAGTCTGTCTGGCCCCATCACCGTTTCCCGGCGTGGGGGTCGCCTGCCCTCCCGGAACGACCTGGGGCTGGTCCTGACCCTGCTCAGGTTGCTCCGGTTGCTCTGGCTGCTCAGGCTGTCCCGGACGCTCAGGCTGCTCAGGCTGTCCCGGACGCTCAGGCTGCTCAGGCTCGATTTGTTCCTTGGGTTTGACAGTTACCTTGATTCTGGCTTCGCTCGTGGTCCCATCGGGGTTCGTCACCCGGTAGGGAGTGCTCACGTCGCCAACGAAGTCCTTGGCCGGGGTGAAGGTGATCTTGCCGTTATCAACGCTCCAGGTTCCCTGATCGACGGTGGTCGGACCGACGATGCTGACTTGAACGTCCTTGTTGTCGCCGGCAATGTCGATCGTGGCCTTCGACCCCTGCTGGATCTCCGCGGTCTTGTCCTCAGCGACGATGCGCTTGTCCTCTTGGTCCCTCTCGCGCTCATCGCCAGGAGCGGGATCGTCCTGGTCCTCATCTCGCCCCCCATCCGGGGCGGGAGCGGGGTTCTCTCGGTCTTCAGCGCCCCGTTCCGCTGCTCGGTCATCGGGAGTGCCCGGTTCGTCCTCACCGGCATCCCGATTCTCCCGGCGGTCCTCCTGGGCTCCGCCCTGTGGCCTCCCGGGCGTTTCGGCGTCCCGATCGGCGTCCTTTGGGGAGTCCTCCTCTGCGGGATCTTCTTTCCTGTGCTTGGGACCGCGGGGCTCTTGCCCCTCATCCTTCTTGTCTTTGTCCTGGGCGTTGTCCGCCGGCGTGGCGACAGGACGTTCTGCTTCGGGAGCGGGCGCCTCCTCCGCGTAGGCCATGGAGGGAAGTGTTGTGGCCGCAACGGCAACCGCGGTAAAGGCGACTGCACTTCCCTTGCGCCTAATCGATGAGGACTTCATGCTGGGTCAGCTCCTGGGGAGGGTCGGGTCGGGGTTTACTGTTTCGCAATCTAGCAGCCATGGGGATATCCACTGCTTCTGCAGAACGTGGAACTCGTCAATCTGGCGCGACGGTCTAGTGCTTGAGCGCGTAGACGGCCCATCCACTGTCGGAGGTGTCAACGGCGTAAGACAGGGCGTCACTTCCTCCCCAGGGGATGGCTGGGGAGTTCGACGCGATGGGCAAGGGATTGCCCGAGACCGCGGCCATGGTGGTGTAGACCCACGCCTCTCCGTTCTCCACATGGCCGTACAGATAGGCGCGGTCATAGGTAATGGGAGGGAACTGGGCCTTTGAGATCGTCGATTTCTCCGTGTTGATGACGAGGGTGCTCAACGCCCAGATACCGGTCCCGGCGAACTCGTTGAGCCCTTCACCGGACATCGCGGAGGCGTCGACGGAGTCGATGGAGTCCTTGGTCTCCTTGCCAGCAATATCGAATACGGTCACATTCCTGTTCGACCATCCCAGGAGCACCTGGCTGGTGGTCAGGGTACGGATGAGTGTCAGCGACGCGTCCTTGGGGCCGCTCACGAGCCCCTCGCTGAGCGGCCCCGACCGTGAGACGAGTTTCCAGTGCCCGGCTCCATCGAGCATGAGCAGGCCTTTGTCATCGGCTGTGGTCGCGACATATCCGCTGGGGACGTCGACAGTGTAGGACCCTTGGGCATCGACACCCGCGGCCTGGGCACTGGACAGAGTCATCAGGGGAGAGCCTCCGACCCAAGTCACGGTGGAACCGGCGAGGACGTCCACGCTCGTGGGGCTCCCCAGAGACAGCCCGGTGAGGGGAATGCACAGGATCTTGTCCTGGCAGTCGACCCATACCGCGGGGTTGCCGGACCAGGTTCCCAGGATCAGTGCCTGCGCATTGCCTGGAACGTCAATGCTGGAGGCGGTTGCCCCGTCCTCCCCGATCGCCGCCATCTTGGAGTCGGGAGTCAGTACCAGGACACCGGAGCTGACGGCGAGGGGCGAGGTGGATTCCTTGATCCCCTGAGTCCAAACGGCTTTCTCAGAGAGGGGTTCGGGAGAGGTCTTCGCCGGCAGGGAGACGGATCCGCCTTTGGGGCGAGGCTCTTGAGTAGCCTGGCCGGTGGTGCTGGAGGCCGACGGCGTCGGGGATGAGGAGAGACGTCTCTGGAGAGCTCTGGCCGCCACGGCCGTAACAACGAGCCCTGCGGCGGTTCCTCCTGTGTACAGGACTGCGCGACGGGAGATCCGCGACTTTCCGCTGCTGCTCTCCGATTTTTCCTGCCCTGAGACGTTGGGCAGGATGTCTCCTTTGCGCTCCTGTCCCGTAGGTAGGGGGCCGGGGACGGCTGGGAATACCGGTCCCGGCGGAACGGTGGCCTGCGGAGTCGTCTGGGCGGCGGGGTCTCCTGAGCCCCACCCGGCCCCTGCGCCAGTAAAGGAGTGGAGCTGGTTTCCGTCCTCTTGAAGCGGCGGGGTCTCCTGAGCCCCACCCGGCCCCTGCGCCAGGACCGGGATGTTGTCCCACTGGGCGGCGGGAACGGGTTGGGGCCAGTAGCCCTGCGGGGTCGACGGGGGTCGGCCCTGGGTCGTTTCCTGACGGGTCTCAGGAGGCGGGAAGGGATTCCCACCCGAACCTTGCGAAGGGGGATGTGCGAACGGTTGCGCCGGGACCTGAGCATGTGATGGGCCATTCACCCCGTAGGTGGGGGTCTGCGCCCCTACCCCACCCTGATCCGACACAGAACGCACCGACACAGGAGCCGTCGGAACCGCATCCTCACTGCCACCCCCGGCCTCAGGACCCGAAACAGCACTATCACTCCCCCACGGCACCACCGGCTCCCGCCCATCCGGGACAGGGCCGGCCGGAGCAGACTGAGCCGAAGGCGCCGACCAAACAGACTGAGCAGACTGAGAGGACTGGAAACGAGCAGGAGACCGGGGATCCTCCGACACCGGGACGGACCAGGCACCGGCACCGCCACTCCCACCCGCAGGAGCCACCGGCACGGGCACAGTGGACGACTCATCCTGGGACGCCGACCACCCACCCCACGACCCACCGGGGCTGTCATCCACCACAGACGAGGAAGCAGGAGATACCGACGCGGGGTCTGATCGGCCGTCGTTCCAGACGGATTCCTGCGCCGAGAACGGTGAGACGGATGGTGGGGCTATGGGCTCACCGGGACGATCCGGGGGATCCTCGGCGCTGACGGGTTCCTCCTGGTGCGAGGAAGCCGATGGGACCGCTGGAGTTCCGCTGTTCCGAGGTCCCAGGGTCTCGTCGAGGCCCAGTCGTTCGTAGTCGACGTCGGAGATGAGCTCGGCGGCCACGGATTCCGGAACGGAGCGGTAGTTGCGCTCACCGTCCGGATCGCGCAGGCTGGCGTTGAACTGGGCGCGCACGACGAACCAGTAGGTTCCGGTGGGGTCGACCGCGCGCAGGGGGACCAGGTCGCCGTCCTCGTAGATCCGACCTGCGTAGGCCATGGCGGCGATCATTCCGGCCATCGCAGGGTTCAGAACGATCTGGTCGCCGTCGGAGCGGTCCCTGTTGTAGACGGTGTTGACCTGCTCGACGGAGGTGACGGCGTCCTCGTCGATGCGGATCGACAGGTCGTTCTGGACGCGCATGTCGATGACGTCGAAATCGGTGAAGGCGTTGGTGACGGCTTCGTCGTCAAGGGGAACTGAGTCGACGGCGTTCACGTCCTGAGCCTTTCCTTTCCTCTGGCGCCCTTACTGACAACCGAACTCCGGCGCGCATGTCACCGGAGACGATCGGTCATGGGCAAGGAGTCTACTAGGGTGGTGGATACATAGGATCAGCTTGCTGTTTCAGTGTTGCCTATGAGGGCTGCCGGGCACGTGTGAATCTGGTTGGTCGCGCCGCGCCCAGGCGTGGGCCGCACCGATGCACCCGGCCGCCATAAGAGTCGCTCCGGCCGAGATGACCGCCCACGATGAGAGAACCAGGGAGCCGATGACGCAGAGCGCGGATCCTGCGGCTGCGATCACGCATGAGCGCTGGATCGCGCCACTAGGGGCCTCCAGACGCGACTGCCACCAGGTGGAGACCATCAGCAGGATGCACAGGAGCAGGCAGGCGAACGTTCTCAGAGGACTGGCCCAGGTGTCCCGGCTGAGGGCGCAGATAGCGATGATCGCGTAGGCGAGGTCCAGCAGGAGGCTGACGGCGTAGGGGAGGAATCGTGCTGCGATCACTCAGGGCTTCTCCGATCCTGCTTCGTACCGTTGGGCGCGCCCCAGAGTAGACGCAGGTGGGGCGCCCGCAACAGCCCGGACGGGGACAAACCGATCGCGGGCCCGGCCGGGCGCTCGGCCCGGCT
>ERZ772957.1033-NODE-1033-length-19310-cov-3.964944_pt1 | contig 19310 bp, 14 predicted proteins | sample MGYA00580682_ERZ772957 | MGnify/ENA primary metagenome ERZ772957 (study PRJEB29015, sample SAMEA2737921) | human oral metagenome | biome: human oral; feature: human-associated habitat; material: dental | place: China | collected 2025 ...
CCCGTACTGAAACTGATCGTGGCCTTTGCCCTGCCGTCGATCGCGGGGATGCTGGCCGGGTCCCTGTACAACATCGTGGACCGCATGTTCGTCGGACGGGTCGTGGGCCCCGAGGGGCTCGCCGCCATCAGCGTCTGTTTTCCCTTCATGCTGATCCTCATCTCCCTGTGCTTTTTGTTCGGGATCGGGGCTCTGCCCCTGATCTCCCGCGCACTGGGCGAGCGGGATCCGGAGCGGGCGGAGCTCGTGCTGGGGAACGTCGTCTCGTCCATCCTCATCCTCGGCGTCGCCCTGACGGTCTTCGGCCTACTGGAGACCGATTCCCTGCTCCGCTTGAGCGGGGCGGACGAGAAGCTGCTCCCCATGGCCCGGGAGTACATGCGGATCATCCTCATGGGGGTCCCCGCCGCGATGTTCTCGTTTGCGATGAACTTCTGCGTGCAGGCCGAGGGGCAGCCGCTCTTCGCCATGGGGACGCAGATCGTCGGGGCCGTCTCCAATACCATCCTGGACGCCCTCTTTATCTGGGGATGGGGATGGGGTATCGCCGGGGCCGCGTGGGGGACCATCCTCTCCCAGATGTTGAGTATGCTCTGGGTCTCCTCGTTCTATTGGCGGCGCAGGGGATGTCTGCGTATCCGCGCGTCCTGCTGCGTTCCGAGCCTCGATGTCCTGGAGCGCATCCTCGCCCTGGGGTTCCCGCCCTTCCTGACCGAGGTCTCCTTCTCGGTGTTCTTCATCCTCTTCAACCGCTCCATGAATACTTATGGCGGCCCCATCGCCGTCTCGGCGCTCGGGGCGTTTCTGGGCTGGGACTCGCTGTTGTTCCTGCCGGTCATTGGGGTCGGGGAGGCTGTCCAGGCCATCTTCGGCTACAACTGGGGTGCGCGGCTTCCGGGGCGTGTGCTGGAGGCCCTGAAATGGGCCTTGATCCTCGCGACCGGCTATTTCGTCGGGAGCGTCCTGGTGGTTCGCCTCTTCGTGCACGAGATGCTGCTGTTCTTCACGGCGGACCCCGGCCTCCTGGCCCTGGCCTCCGAGGGGATGGGCATCGCCTATGCCGGGTCCGTGTTCTCGGGAATCGCCCTGATCGCGAACAGCTTCTTCCAGGGGCTGGGACGGGCCAGGCTGTCGCTCCTGCTCACGCTGTCGCGCCAATTCCTGATGCTGATCCCCGCAATCCTCATTCTGCCGAGGTTCTGGGGCGTGAAGGGGGTTTGGGCCTGTTTCCCCGCTCTGGATATGGGCGGGGGAGTCCTGGCGTTTTTTCTGTTGCTGCGATACTATAAAAAACTGGGGTTCGACCGCTGCGACGGCAGGGGAACGGAGCCCGGCAAATCGGATCGGGAGCGGGACCCCGTTCCCGGGGAGGTCGCGGAGAGATGAAAAATTTTACGTGGTGGAACCCGACGATCGTGCTCTTCGGCCGGGGGGCGGTCCTCCAGCTTGCGGACCAGCTGGAGGCCGCCGGGATCGAGAGCGTCCTTTTGCTCTACGGGGGCAAGGCGATCTTCAAGAATGGCGCCTACGCTCAGGTTGCCGAGGCCCTGACGAAGAAGGGCATCGCCTTTCCCGAGCTGGGCGGCGTGAGGCCGAATCCGAGGGTAGACAAGGTCCGGGAGGCCGTGGCGCGCGTCAAGGCGTCCCCGGTAGGGGCGATCGTGCCGGTCGGCGGGGGCAGCGTCTTCGACTCCGCCAAGGCCGTCGCCGCCGGCGCCTGTCATGATGGGGACCCCTGGGACTTCTTCGAGGGCAGGGAGGTGGAGAGGGCCCTGCCGATCTTCGGTGTGTTGACGGCCTCGGCGACCTCCAGCGAGGTCAACGGCATCGCGGTCGTCTCGAACCCCGAGAAGGAGGCGAAGACCTCCATGAGCAGCCCTCTGCTCTACCCCCGCGTCTCGGCCATCGACCCATCCTTCCAGTTCTCCCTGCCCGAGACCCAGACCGTCTACGGCGGCATCGACATCATGGCTCACGTCCTGGAGCGCGTTCTGGACGGCGACGAGGGGGTGGAGCTGGTGGACGAACAGGGATACGCCCTGCTCCGAAGCATGACCCGCCTGATCCCGGACCTGCTGGAGGAGCCCGAGGACTACGACGCACGCGCGGAGTACGCCTGGGCCGGTTCTCTGGCGCACAACGGCGCGCTCTCCTGCGGACGTGCGACCCGTGGAGACTTCTCCTCCCACAAGCTGGGGCATTCGCTCAGCCTCCTGTTCGACGTCCCCCACGGGGCCTCCCTGTCCGTGATGATGCCGGCGTGGGCCCGCTACCTCTGCAAGCGCCATCCGGTGCCCTTTGCGCGTCTCGCGGAGGCCGTGTTCGACGTCTTCGACGGCTCGGATGAGGAGCGGGCGGTCGAGGGGATCGACCTGCTGGAGGACTTTTTCCGCTCCGTAGGGGCCCCAACCACCCTTCGGGAGCTGGGCGTCAAGGAGTCGGACATCGAGCGACTGGCCGCCAATGCCTCCGCCCGCGGAAACTTCGGCGTTTTGAAGTCCCTCGATGCGAACGACGTCCTGGAGATCTACAAGCTGGCCTATTGAGCGCCGCAGGTCCGCGCGGCCTTTCGGATGCCGGACTTATCGTAAATCCATTCTCTACCTTATTGTTAGGAGTTATTAGGAGGCTCTCGGAATCACGATGGAACTCTTTCACGGACTCTCCGCCCTGACCTGGCAGCAGGTCGTGATGGTCGGAGTGGGGCTTCTGCTTATCTATCTCGCCACGGTCAAGGAGTACGAGCCCTCTCTTCTGCTCCCCATGGGGTTCGGCACTCTGCTGGTGAACATCCCGCTCTCGTCGGCCCTGACGCACGTCGTGGGGAATGGCGTCGAGGTGGGGGCGATCAGCCGGCTCTTCGAGATGGGGATTCAGACGGAGCTGTTCCCGCTCCTGGTCTTCATCGCCGTTGGAGCCATGATCGACTTCACGCCCCTTTTTCAGACGCCGGTCACGATGATCTTCGGCCTGATGGCACAGGCCGGAATCTTCCTGACCATGGGACTGGCCCACGCCACGGGGTTCTTCGACCTCAGGGAGGCTGCGTCCATCGGCATCATCGGGGCCGCGGACGGCCCCACCTCCATCTACGTCGCTAACCGGTTCGCGCCGCAGCTTCTGGGGTCTATTTCCGTCGCGGCCTACTCCTACATGGCGCTGGTGCCCATCATTCAGCCGCCGGTTATTCGGCTGCTGACCACTGCGGCCGAGAGGCGCATCGCCATGCCGTACCATGAAAAACCGGTCTCCAAGCGAAAGAAGGTTCTCTTTCCCATCCTGGTCACCCTGATCTCGGGGTTCCTCGTTCCGGCCTCGGCGGCCCTGATCGGCTTTCTGATGTTCGGGAATCTGCTGCGCGAGAGCGGCGTCGTGGACCGTCTGGCGAAGGGGGCTCAGAACGAGCTGGCGAATATCGTGACCATCCTCCTGGGGCTCGCCATCTCCACCAAGATGACGGGCGAGGATTTCCTGAGGCCGATGACCCTGGGCATCATGGGGCTCGGGCTGGTGGCCTTCGTGCTGGACACCGCGGCGGGGGTCGTGACGGCAAAGGTCCTCAATCTCTTCCTGCGCCGGAAGATCAACCCCATGATCGGCGCGGCGGGCATATCCGCCTTTCCCATGTCCTCGCGGGTGATCCAGAAGATGGCCACGGCCGAGGACAAGAACAACTTCATTTTGATGCAGGCCGTCGGGGCCAACGTCTCCGGACAGATAGGCTCGGTCCTTGCCGGTGGGCTGCTGATGGCCTTCCTCGCGGGGCTGTAGGGGGCACGCGGGCTTTGTCAAGTCTATTTTCGCCCGCCTGAAAATATTTTGTAGTTTGGGGGGGCGGTCCCCTTGGACAAAATTCGATTTTTGTGGTAAAGTTCCTCCCGGTTTTGGAGAGCAACGCACAAGCGTCCTTTAAGTTCGGTCCGGAGAGGCCGAGAAGGCGGCGTGTGGGAGACTATCCATGAATATTGCAAGGATAATCGTGCCCTGTCGTCTTTTTGTAAGGACGGCAGGGCATTTTCTATATTTCCGCATTCCGTATTGGCCTGTGTTCCGTGTTGGCCTGTCGGTCGGGAAACTCTGCCGTTCTCCGTGAAAGTGAATCAGGTACGAAGGAGGCACTCATGAAGGAGAAGGCGCGCATCATGGACGCCCAGGCCATGGGCCGTGCGGTCCAGCGCATCGGGTACGAGATCGTCGAGCGGAACAAGGGGACGGAGAACGTCGTCCTGATTGGAATCCAGCGCCGGGGCGTGCCGCTGTCGCAGCGGATCGCCGGCCACATCGAGCGGGTGGAGGGGGTGACGGTCCCCGTGGGCTGCCTGGACATCACCTTTTATCGCGACGACCTGTCGCTGCTCTCGGAGCACCCGGTCCTCAACGGGACGGACATTCCGTTCGTCGTCACAGACAGGGACGTGGTGCTGGTGGACGACGTGCTGTTCACCGGCCGCACCGCGCGCGCCGCGATGGACGCGGTCATGGAGGTCGGCCGCGCCCGCACGATCCAGCTGGCCGTCCTGATCGACCGTGGGCACCGCGAGCTTCCCATCCGGGCCGACTACGTGGGCAAGAACGTTCCCACGTCCCGGAACGAGCTTGTCTCCGTGCGCATGGCGCCGTTCGACGACGAGGAGGCCGTCGTCCTGCTGGATATGAACGAGGGGGAGAACTGACATGCTGCGCTCCAAAGACCTGCTGGGACTGCGCAATACCGGTGCCGACGAGATCCGCGAGATCCTGGACACGGCGAAGATCATGAAACAGGTGATCGCCTCCAACAACAAGAAGACCCCGCACCTCCAGGGGAAGTCCGTCATCACCGTGTTCTACGAGAACAGCACGCGCACGCGCCTGTCCTTCGAACTGGCCTGCAAGTACCTGTCGGGCACCGCCTCGGGGATGACCGCCTCGGCGTCCAGCGTGGCAAAGGGGGAGACCCTGATCGACACGGCCCGGACGCTCGACGTCATGGGCACCGACGTGATGATTCTGCGGCACCCGATGACGGGCGCACCGCACCTGATGGCCAAACACGTGAGGGCCTCCGTCATCAACGCTGGGGACGGGACGAACGAGCACCCCACCCAGGCGCTGCTGGACATGTTCTCGATGGAGGAGCGATTCGGGTCGCTCGAGGGGCTGAGGGTCGCCATCGTGGGGGACGTGACCCACAGCCGCGTGGCGCGCTCCAACATCTACGGGCTCGGTAAGATGGGGGCCAAGGTCGTCGTCGCGGGGCCGGCAACCCTGATGCCGGTGGAGGTAGAGTCCCTGGGCTGCGAGGCCACCTGCCGCGTGGACGACGCCATCCGGGGCGCGGACGTGGTGATGGGGCTGCGCATCCAGCTGGAGCGACAGAAGAAGGGGCTCTTCCCCTCGGTCCGCGAGTATCATAAATTCTTCGGACTTACGGAGGAGCGGATAGCCTTGGCCCGAAAGGATGCTCTGGTCATGCACCCCGGCCCCATCAACCGGGGCGTGGAGATCGCGTCGGACGTCGCGGACGGGCCGCAGTCGGTCATCGACGGGCAGGTTACCAACGGGGTGGCGGTGCGGATGGCGCTGCTTTATCTGCTGACGCGCACCCGCGCCGAGGCCGGAGTGTAAGGAGGGGCCGAGCATGACGAACAGCCTGATGGATAAGAATGAGAATTTGATGAATGAGAATTTGACGGATAAGAGCTCGATGGATAATAATAAGAAGAGCGCGGAGGTCATCTTGATTCGAGGTGGCGACGTCCTGACCGTCTCGGGCTTCGAGAGGGGCGATGTGCTGATGCGCGGCGGCGCCGTCGCCGCGCTGGGGACGGACCTGGAGGCCGGGAGCGCCCGGGTGGTCGATGCCTCGGGGCTCCTGGTGGTGCCGGGGCTGGTCGATATCCACTGCCACCTGCGCGAGCCGGGCTACGAGCACAAGGAGGACATCGCCTCCGGGACCGCGGCGGCGGCGGCCGGGGGGTTCACCTCCGTCTGTTGCATGGCCAACACCGACCCCGTCAACGACAACGCGGCCGTGACGGCGTTCATCAAGAGCAGGGCGGCCGAGCGGGGAAGTGCGCACGTGTATCCCATAGCGGCCGTGACGAAGGGCCTGAAGGGGGAGGAGCTCACCGAGATGGGCGAGCTGGCCGAGGCGGGGGCCGTGGCCCTCTCCGACGACGGGCGGTCCGTCAAGAGCGCGCAGCGCATGAGGCTGGCGCTCCGCTACGCCGGGCGCTTCGGCATGACGATCATATCCCACCCGGAGGACGACGAGCTGACGAACGGCGGCGTCATGAACGAGGGGTACTGGTCGACGGCCCTGGGCCTGCCGGGGGTCACACGGGCTGCGGAGGAGACGATCATCGCGCGGGACTGCAGGCTCGCGGGGCTGGAGAACGCGCGGCTGCACGTGGCGCACGTCTCCACGGCGGGCGGGGCCGAGCTGGTGAGGGAGGCCAAGCGGCGCGGCTGGCCCGTGACCTGCGAGACGGCGCCCCATTACCTCTATGCCACCGACGAGTGGCTCCAGGACTACGACACGAACGCGAGGGTGAACCCGCCGCTGCGCACGGAGGCGGATAGGCTGGCCCTGATCGAGGCCCTGAAGGACGGGACGATCGACTGCATCGCCACCGACCACGCGCCGCACCACGCCGACGACAAAAACGTGGAGTTCGCCCTGGCCTCCTCCGGCATATCGGGGTTCGAGACGGCGCTCGCGGTCTGCTGGACGGCCTTGGTCGTGCCCGGACACCTGACGCCCGAGCAGGTGCTGGACAAGCTCACGCGCGCTCCGGCCAGGGTCCTGGGGCTCGATGCGGGGACGATCGAGGTCGGAAAACGTGCGGACGTGACGTTGATCGATCCCCGGGCCGAGTGGACGGTGGACCCCGGGAAGTTTCGGAGCCGCGGAAAGAATACGCCTTTCGCCGGACGTACCCTGACGGGGGCGGTCCGCTGCACCTTCCTCGAGGGACGCCCGGTGTATGGGGACAGCCCGGAATGCAGATAGACCGTCTGATCCGGGTGATCCGCGAGCGCGGCAACCCCTCGGCCCTCGGGCTCGATACCCGGGTCGAATATGTTCCCGCGGCGTTCGCCCGGCCCCACATCGAGGCCGGGGGGCCTGCCGATGCGGTGCGGGCCTTCAACTTCGCCCTGCTCGACGGCCTGAGGGATCTGATCCCCTGCGTGAAGGTCCAGGCGGCCTATTACGAACGGATGGGGCTCCCGGGGCTGTCCTGTATGTACGATACCGTGGCGGAGGCGCGGAGGCTGGGCTACGTCGTGATCCTCGATGCGAAGCGGGGGGACATCGGCGCGACCGCCGCGGCCTACTCCGAGGCGTACCTCGCTTCGGACGCCCCCCTGGCGGCGGATTTTCTGACGGTGAATCCCTACCTGGGCAGCGACGGCGTGACGCCCTTCGTGGACGATTGCCGCACGTCGGGCCGGGGGATCTTCGTCCTGGTCAAGACCTCGAACCCCTCCTCCGGCGAGTTCCAGGACCTGACCGTCGGGGACGGCCGGGCGCTCTTCGAGCACGTGGGGGCGAAGGTCGGGGAGTGGGGGGCCGACCTCATCGGCTCGGAGGGCTACAGTTCCGTCGGTGCGGTCGTCGGGGCGACGTATCCCGAGCAGGGGGCGCGGCTGCGCCGGCGGATGCCGCACACGTTCTTTCTGCTCCCGGGCTACGGGGCCCAGGGGGCGTCCGCCAAGGCTCTGGCCGGCTGTTTCGACGCGTCCGGAGGGGGGGCGGTCGTCGCGGCGTCGCGGAGCCTCATCTGCGCCCACAGGAGGGCCGGGACCGACGATTTCGTCTCGGCCGCCCGGGACGAGGCGCTGCGGATGAGGGCGGAACTGAACACGGCCCTCGGACAATAGAAAAAGTGGTTCCGATGCGGCGGAAGGAGGAGAGAACATGCCCGACGTGATACTGAGGGATGAGAGACAGAAAAGGACCGAGGAGCTCCTGACGCTTGTGAGGGCGCTCCGGACCGGGCATTTCAGGCTGACCTCGGGGCTGCACAGCGACCGTTACATGCAGTGTGCCGCCCTGTTCGAGCACCCCGTGGCGAGTGAGGAGCTCTGCGCGTCGATCGCCGATATGTTCCGGGGGGGACGGGTCGACGTGGTGGCGGGCCCGGCGCTGGGCGGCGTCATCCTGGCCTATGAGGTGGCGCGGTCCCTTGGGGTCCGCAACATCTTCGCCGAGCGGGAGAATGGGAAGATGACCTTTCGGCGCGGCTTTCACGTGAACCCGGGGGAGCGGGTGCTGGTGGTCGAGGATGTGGTGACCACCGGCGGCTCGGTGAGGGAGGTCATCGAACTTCTGAGGGAGACCGGGGCCGAGGTGGCCGGCGTGGGGGCGGTGGTCGACCGTTCGGGCGGCTCCGTGGATTTCGGCGTTCCTTTCAGGCCGCTGATGTGCATGGAGGCCCGGAAATGGGAGGAGTCCGAGTGCCCCCTTTGCCGGGAGGGGATCCCCATAGACAAGCCTGGAAGCCGCGCGGTTTGAGCAAAACAGACCTGCGGAAGTTGTTTGTCAATATTTATCAAAACAATGATGGGCTTTGGGCGTAAAGCTCAAGGAGTTCCTGCGTTTCTGCCCATCCACCTATCCGCCTGTCTAAAATGAACGAGACTCATGAAGCCCCTAGCCCCTCTCCAGAGGGAGGGGCTAGGGGCCCCGCTATTTTTAGTTTTTGTTTCAAGGACACTTCAGGGAAATCAAAAAGGGTTCAGGGGATTTTCTCCTGAACCCTTGATATTCCTGGAGCGGAAGACGGGATTTGAACCCGCGACCCCAACCTTGGCAAGGTTGTGCTCTACCCCTGAGCTACTTCCGCAATTTCACTTACCTGGTGGCGGGACCCAGAATCGAACTGGGGACACGCGGATTTTCAGTCCGCTGCTCTACCATCTGAGCTATCCCGCCTCATAAACGAAAATTATTTAGATTGGCGGGGCCGACGAGACTCGAACTCGCGACCTTCGGCGTGACAGGCCGACACTCTAACCGACTGAGCTACGACCCCGCTTTTCATTGGTGGGCGAAACAGGGTTCGAACCTGTGACCCCCTGCGTGTAAGGCAGGTGTTCTACCGCTGAACTATCCGCCCCAAAACACAGGAGCAAGTATAACCGTCCCTCATGATTCTGTCAACTGTTATGAAGTACCTGTGTCGTTGTTCAGTGATAAAGTCACCCTATAAGTAGTCAGAGAAAATGTCCCCCCCCCCCGCACGATAGGTCTTTTTGGATAATATCGGCATGGAGCAGGAGCGAGTGGCATTGTCACAAAAAGAGATCAAGCGTATCAAGGTCTTGGTTTACAGCCGAGGCTATAAACCCTCTACGTCGACACGCGGCAACTATGCCGCGTGTCGACGTAAGCGACCACCACAGCATCTGCGGCTTACAGCCGCAGATAAGCAAAGAGCCAGCGAGGAACGAGCTGTGCGAATCGCTTATAAGCAAGAAAGCAAATCTCTGATTTGCGTTTTCGAGCTTAGGGGCTTCATCAGGGGCTTTACCAGAGCTGGCCGTCTGCTTATGGGCCTCTGTCGGAGGCAGATAATCAGGCTCGGGAAGAAGTACACGGCCCAAGGCGAAATGGGCCTCATTCACGGTAACCGGGACAGGCATCTCCTGCACAGGATAGGAGAGTGGATTCGCCATGACGTACTCCGTGCCCAAGAAGAGGGGTATACTACCTCTACCGGGAAAGGGGGGCGAGAAGGCGGAGCGTGCCGCTGCGAGCAATGCGACAAAAGAAAATAAGTGCAAGCCTCTGAAAGTTTGCAAGCCCGACCAGATTGCGGGATTTGAAGTTTGGTTTTCGTCGTGATCGTCCGCGCCCGGTGCGGTCAGTTGATCTCCTCGATGTGAGAGATGTACTCGAGCGAACGCAGAGCTTCGATGATCTCGCTGTGTTTTTTGTACTTCTTCAGCTCGGCGCTGTTGATTGTCAAGGATACGGTATAGACGCTCAGGCCCGAGTTCAGGTATGCGGGATTGGATTCTATGTCCTCAATTCGGATCCCCAGGCTCCGGACCGTCGTGACGAAGTACTGCAGGTTGCCCTTGCTCTTCAGCTCCAAATGGATCTCGAAATGGTTCGAGTTATCCTTCATATACGTTTCGATGGGGGGAAACAGGGCCAGGCTGGAGAACAGGGCCAGGAAGGAGATCGACGCCACCGTGTAGAGCCCGGCTCCCAGCGCCATCCCGACCAGCCCGCAGCACCAGAGGGCCGCCGCCGTGGTGAGGCCCTTGATCTGGCTCCTCGAGCTGAACAGGATGGCGTTGACGCTGACCATCGCGGCGCCGACCACGGCCGCCGCCGAGATGAGGGGGAAGCTCTCCGCTGCGGCGCGGCAGAGGTATAGGTCCGTCAGCATGGCCGTCGTGGAGGCCAAGGACACGAGGATGAAGGTGCGCAGCCCCGCGGCGTGCCGCTTGCTGGAACGCTCGCAGCCGATTATCGCCGCCAGCACGACCGACAGCAAAATCCTCAGTACGACGGAACGGACGTTGAGCTCCCCCGTCCAGCCTCCCAGCATTGCCACGGCCAGATCGTCGATTTGCGTATTCATGACACCTAAAACCTCCTCAAGCGCGAACGGCGGATGTTCGCATAGCGGCGGCTCGCCTCCATCGCCGCATATTGTTTCTCCGATGCCTCCATAAAGGCATCCTCCTCCTCGGAGAGGAGGGGGTTGGGGGGCGGAAGCTCCTTCTGTATTTTCTGTATCCTCTCGATCAGCAGCTCTATGGCGGACCTCCGCCCCTCGCTCGCCGGGAGGTCCTCCTCCGGGACGATGTCCTCCAGCCGCGTGTGATAGGAGCCCGACAGATACAGCGAGAGCTTTGCGCAGCCCGGTCCGATCAGCTCGTAAAGGACGCTGGAGGCGAGGATGATCGTCTGCAGCGCCCCTCCCATCTCCCCGCCGAGCGTCCTCGCTCCGAGGGCCGCGAGGCCGATGGCGACGCCCGCCTGCGGGATCAGGGCCAGCCCGAGGTAATTCCTGACGTTTTTCGGCTTGTGCACGAGAAGGCATCCCCAGAACGCGCCGGCGTATTTCCCCAGTATACGGACGATGAAATAGACGACCCCGACGAGGAGGAGCGGCGCGCTGCCGACGACGGCCGACGTGCTGAAGAGCGCGTCCAGCTCGAATGACAGCCCCGACCTGACGAAGAACAGAAGGAGGATCGGAGGGCTGAAATAGTTCAGCTGCTTGAAAAGCTTGTCGTCCTCGGTGAGGTTGACGTAGACCGTGCCCATCGACATGCATCCCAGCAGCGGGGAAACATCGAAGAGCGTGCAGATGCCGCAGAACGAGAACAACAGGGCAATGGCAATGATCAGCCGGTTGTCGGTGGAGTGTTTTTTGAACAGCATCCACTTCATCGCGAGGCCGAAGAAGCAGCCGAGGGCCAGGACCCCTGCGTTGACGGCGATGGGAAGAAGGACGTTTCGAAGGTCGAATTGAAGATCGAAGCCCACTCCCGAGCCCGTGCCCGGACCGGAGATTGAGGCGAGGGCGACGGAGATGGCGATGCTGTACTCGATCAGCCCGACGACGTCATCGAGCGCCACGACCTGCAAGAGCGTGTTGACGAAGTCCCCCTTTGCCCCCGTCTGCCGGATCGTCATCATGGTCGAGGCGGGCGCGGTCGCCGAGGCGAGCGCGCCCAAAACGACCGAGAAGGCGAAATTGAGGCGAAGGACGTAATAGACGACGGCGAAGATGAGGAGCGAGGTCAAGCATGCCTCCAGAATTGTTATGATGACCACCTTCAACCCATTCTTCCTCAGAATGGACATCCTGAAGAACTCGCCCGTGCCGAACGCGATGAAGGCGAGTGCGATGTCCGGCAGAAAATCCGTGCCGTCAATGATCTTTGGGGGAACGAGGTGCAGGCAGTAAGGCCCAATCAGGATCCCGGAGACGATATAGGCGGTCACGTCGGGCAGCCTCAGGCGCTTCGTCAGACGCGTCGCCATGAACCCGGAGAACAGCATGAGCGCCACGGATATAATGACGGCGGCGGCCGAGGACGTATTCCGAAAGGCGGAGATGTAATTCGGCAACTTTGCCCCTCCATTCTGGATGCCCGAACCAACGGCTCACAGCGGTAACATTCTATAATTATAATATAACGAATGGCGGCGGGGCCGGACGGAGCGCGCGTTGCGCCCTGTGCCGAAGCCGGGAAGCGGCCGGGAACTGTCCAAAGAGGCGTCGTTCGACGCGTCCCCGCGCCGTTTCTGGAGCGTGGCCGAGAATGTCCTTTGCCGGTCGTCGGGACGGGCGTCCCGCGACGTATGGAACGCGGCTTTTTGAGAGGAGCGAACGTGATGCTGCTGCAAGAGGAGCGAGAGAGCGTCGTCGATTACTGCCGCAGGCTCGTGACGCATCATCTGACCCGAGGGACGGGCGGAAACGTCAGCGTCTGCAATCGGGAGCGAGGATTGATGGCGATCAGCCCCAGTGGAATGGATTACTTCCGGACCGAGCCGGAGGATGTCGTGGTGCTCGACCTCGAGGGCAGGGTCGTGGAGGGGAGGCGCGTCCCGTCGAGCGAGGTCGATATGCACCGCGTCCTCTACGCCGGACGTGAGGACGTGGGGGCGGTGGTGCACACGCATTCGACCTGTGCGACGACCCTGGCCTGCCTGCACGAGGGCCTTCCCCCCGTGCACTACCTGATAGGCTTCGCCGGATGCGACGTCCGCTGCACCGAATATGCCCCGTTCGGCTCGCCGGAGCTGGCTCGGCTGGCCTTCGAGGGGATGAGGGACCGCTACGCCGTGCTGTTGGGCAACCACGGCCTGCTGGCGGCGGGACCCAATGTCCGCTACGCCTTCAATGCGGCCGAGGAGATCGAGTTCGTCTGCGAGCTCTACTGCCGGGCCCGCAGCATGGGCAAGCCGGTCCTGCTGTCGGAGGCGGATATGGAGGTCGTCCTGGAGAAGTTCAAGAGCTACGGACAAAGGGACTGACGGGCCGAAAAAATGGGCCGGGGTTTGGAGTGCCGACTGCCCTTGCCCCGTGTTGAGTGGTCGTTGCATAAACTGCAGCAACCACCCTTTCGGAAAGCTCACCCTCGTTGAAAGTATTGTTCATGTGTTTGCCGATGGCGGATTTATCGACACCGAACAGCTCCGCATATAACGCCTCGAAGTGCCGTCCTGCAGGTGATGGCTTGTGGTCTGACGACCTAAGCTCGACGCTATTTTTTGTAAACGGTTCCTGCCATGTGCTCTTTTTTTACCCGCGGTTTGGGGCGCATCCCCTCCAGGTGACGGCGGACGGGATGCGCGGTAAACTGTAGGCATGTGGCGCGTCGCACGTCCCGTGGGATTCGGGACCCGGAGGATCGAAACGTTCCATGCCGTGAGCCCCCGCTCTTCGGGCGGGGGGCCTTTGCCATGACCTCGCCGCACATCGCCGCCATCCTCAAGGGGCTGCCCGAGAAGCCCGGGGTCTACATCATGCGGGACGAGGAGGGGACCGTCCTCTACGTGGGCAAGGCCATCAAGCTCAAGCGCCGCGTGTCGTCGTACTTCCGGCACTCGGGGTTTGCCTCGCCGCGGCTCCGCAAGCTGGTGTCGCTGGTTCGGGACATCTCCGTCATCCGCACGGAGAGCGAGGCCGAGGCCCTGATCGTCGAGGCCAAGCTGATCCGGCGCTACTCGCCCTTCTTCAACATCGACCTCAAGATGAGCGACCGCTACCCCTACATCCGCATCACGGACGAGGCCTTTCCGCGCCTGGAGATCACGCGCCGGAAGGAGGATGACGGCTCCGTCTATCTGGGGCCCTTCGTCAGTGCCGGGAATATCCGCACCCTGCTGCGCCTGGCGGAGCGCTATTTCCCCCTGCGCGTCTGCCGGTCGGAGCTGCGCCCGGACCCCGGGCGGCGCCCCTGCCTGGAGTACAGCCTCGGCCGGTCCATGGGCGCCTGTGCGGCGCTCTGCACGGAGGCGGAGTACCGCGAGCGCGTGAACGACATCATCCTGCTCCTCCAGGGCAATACCGCCGAGCTGGTCGAGCGGCTCCGCCACAGGATGGACGCGGCCGCGAAGCGGATGGCCTTCGAGGAGGCCGCGCGGTACCGCGACACCATCCGCGCGCTGTGGCGGATATCGCGCCAGCGCGTCTCCTCGACGCTTCAGGAGGACCTGGACAGCGAGACCTGGCAGGTGCTGAACCGGATGCAGGAGCTCTTCGGGCTCAAGACGCTTCCGTGGCGGATGGACGCCTTCGACATCTCCCACATGTCCGGGCGCGAGACCTACGGGTGCTGCGTCGTCTTCGAGCAGGGGCGCCCCAACCCCTCGCTCTACCGCCGCTTCAAAATCCGGACCCTGCAGGACGGGGAGATCGACGACTTCGCCTCCATGCGGGAGACGGTGCTGCGCCGCTACCGGCACGTCCTGGACAAGTCCGAGCCCATGCCGCAGCTCACCCTGATCGACGGAGGCCCCATCCAGCTGGAGTTTGCGCTGAAGGCCCTCGGTGAATTGAAGCTGGAGCTTCCCCTGATCGCCCTGGCCGAGCGGGAGGAGCTGGTCTTCCTGCCCGGACGGCCGAACGACCCTCTGCGCCTGGGGCTCGACGACCCCGTCCTGCAGCTTCTTCAGCGCCTGCGGGACGAGGTCCATCGCTACGCCATCACGACGCACCGCAACGCGCGGGCCGGAAGGCTACGCCGGTCGGCCCTGGAGGACGTGCCTGGCATAGGCAAGGCACGCGCGGCCCAGCTGCTGGTGCGCTTCGGTTCCGTCCAGCGCATCGCCGCCCTGGAGCCCGAGGAGCTCTGTTCCGTGCCCGGCCTCGGGCCCGCCCTGGCCCGGAAGATCGTCTCGCACCTGAGAGGAGAGGAATGAGTCCGGCCGGTCCGGCGTTCGCCTGGGGTGTAATAAAAGCGAGATGTATAAAGCGAGATGTATAATGATTAAAGAGTTGTACTTCAAGCGTTCCTGAGGACAGGAGGTCCGCAGGATAAGGCGTTAAAGCAGGACAAGGAGGTTGACGCACGATGAGCTTTGGTGTCGGAAGCGGCCTGTGGGCGCGGTTGATGCATCGGCCGTCCCCGTTTCACGCGCAGGATCTGCGCGCCCTTTCGAGGCTGAACCTGTCTTCCACCCCATCTTCCTCGGTTACGGAGCCCGGCCCGCGGGACGAGGTTCTCCTCTCCGAGGAGGGGGTGCGCCTGAGCCGGACGGCGACATCAGCACCGTCGGCCGTGAAGCCGGAGGCCGGCCGGAGGTCGGAGCTGCCGGAGATGGAGCAGGCCGAGTCCGCGGCGAAGCTGCCCAAGGAGAGGAACACGGAGGCCGAGTGTTACGTCAAGCGCGCCGCCGCGACCATGACGGCCATGAAGGACCTGGCGAAGCTGGGACAGGAGAACTACCTCACGAGCAGGGACCGTCTGGAGCTGGACAAGGAGCTGACGCGCCTCCAGGCCGAGATGTCCTTCGATACGGCCCGGATGAAGCTGCTCCTGGACGGGAAGGACCCGGATAGCCCCTTGGATGCGGAGTTCTTCGAGAAGGCGAAGAGCCATGTCCATAAGAACCGAGAGCTGGCGGTCGCCCTTCTGGAGCGGGATTTTAAGCGCAGGGAGCGGGGCCTCGAGCCGGGGCCGTTCCTCGACAACGGCGACGGCACCTCGACGGCCACGATTCTGAGGGCCGGTGGGGCGTGCGACAGCTATGTGACCGAGATAACCGATAAAACCGAGGTGATGGCCCGGCGGTTGGAGGATTGGGAGCGCCGGGTGACCTCGAACAATGACGAGAACCACACCGTTGTGGTCAAGCATCTGACCTACGAGGATTTCTTGAAGGACTACGCCGTCCTGAGCCTGCGGAGCGTCAAGGATGCGGAGAGGGCCGAGGCGTTGCTGGACGAGAAGCTGAAAAAGCTGCCGGGCATGATCAAGCCGCTGGAGGACGCCTTTGAGAGACGCAAGGAGTATCGGCGTCAGGTCGCCGAGGCCAGGCGGAAGGGCGTGGAACCGCCAAAGGATCCGGACGCGGATAACATGCTGAACCCCGACGGGGTGACGCGGTCCAGGTACAACCACCTTTTCAAACTTGTGGAGGACCTGTGGCGTATCGACGATCTCTGGCGAGGGCCTAAGGGCGTGTCCTTCATGTACATCGTGGAGTGAGGCGCGTAAAAAATAAACGATACGAAAGCCGAGGCCGGGGGGTGTGTCTTCCCCGGCCTCGGTTCGTTCCTCAACCTGTATATTCATCGGCTTTTCCCTTGGAGTAACGTTCGTATTATGTTATTCTTGTCCTTGTATATGCAGGAAAAGATAAAAAAATCGAGGAGGCTATTATATGGAAAAGGAATATTCCGTACGGATCGGCGAGCAGCCGCTCGTCTTCCGGACGGGTAAGGTTGCCAGGCAGGCGAACGGCGCGGTGATGGCGTCCCACGGAGAGACGGTCGTGCTGACGACGGCCTGCGTCACCGATACGCCCCGGACGGGCATAGATTTCTTCCCCCTGTTGGTGGATTTCGAGGAGCGCTACTATTCGGCCGGGAAGATCCCCGGCGGGTTCATCAAGCGCGAGGGGCGGCCCTCCGAGTCCGCCATCCTCAGCGCGCGCGTCGCGGACCGCTCCATCCGTTCGTTGTTCGACGACGCCATGCGCAACGACGTCCACGTGGTGAGTACGGTCATGGCGATGGATCAGGTCTATCCGCCCAACGTGCTGGGCATCAACGCAGCCTCGGCGGCCCTGTCCATCTCGGGGATCCCCTGGGGCGGCCCCGTGGGGGCGGTGCGCATCGGGCTGGTCGGGGATAGTTTGATCGTCAACCCCACGGAGGCGCAGATGGCCGAGTCCCGGCTGGAGCTTTTGGTCGCCGGTCACGACGATGGCATCACCATGGTGGAGTCCGGATCGCAGGAGGTCTCCGAGGAGGTCCTCGTCGACGCTCTCGACCTGGCCCACTCCGAGATCCGCAAGCTCATAGCCCTCTTCCGGCAGATGAAGGAGGAGATTGGTAAGCCCGAGATCGCGATTCCCCTTCCCGAGCGCATCCCCGAGATCGACGATTGGGTCCGCGCGAACCTGGACCGGGAGATCGACGCCGCCGTCCGCATTCATGAGAAGAAGCCCCGCTACGAGAAGATTGCGGAGGTCAAGAGGGCGGCGAAGGAGCACTTTTCCGCGGCGTTCCCCGACAAGGGGGAGTACATCTCCGCATGCGTCGACGGGCGCGTCAAGGACATCATGCGCGCCATCATCGTCGACGAGGGGGTTCGCGTCGACGGCAGGGCCATGGACGAGCTGCGCCCCATCTCCTGCGAGACGGGGATCCTGCCCCGTGTCCACGGTTCGGCGCTCTTCACCCGCGGCGAGACCCAGTCCCTGGCCGTGACGACGCTGGGCATGGTGGGGGAGGACGACCAGGTGCTGGACGGCATCAAGCTGGACGAGCCCGCCAAGCGCTTCATTCTGCACTACAACTTCCCGCCCTATTCCGTCGGCGAGGTGCGCCCCATGCGCGGCCCCGGCCGGCGTGAGATCGGTCACGGAGCCCTGGCGGAGCGCGCGCTGCGCCCCGTCATCCCCACGGAGGACGAGTTCCCCTACGTGGTCCGCGTCGTCTCCGACATCCTGGAGTCCAACGGTTCGAGCTCGCAGGCCAGCATCTGCGGCGGCAGCCTTTCGATGATGCACGCGGGCGTGCCCCTGCGGCGCCACGTCGCGGGCATCGCCATGGGGCTGATCAAGGAGGGCGACAAGGTCCGCGTGCTGACGGATATCCAGGGGCTCGAGGACCATTACGGCGACATGGACTTCAAGGTCGCCGGCACGCGCCTGGGCGTGACGGCCCTCCAGATGGACAACAAGGCGGGCGGCATCACCCGTGAGATCCTCCAGAACGCGCTGTCTCAGGCGAAGAAGGCCCGTATGCAGATCCTCGACAGGATGGAGGCCGAGATTTCCGTCCCGGACTCCCTGTCGCCGAATGCGCCGCGCATCCTCAAGATGGGCATCGACCCCGAGAAAATCCGGGACGTCATCGGCCCCGGCGGCAAGACGATCCGCGGTATCACGCAGAAAACCGGCGTCAAGATGAACGTGGAGGATACGGGCGAGGTGAGTATCGCCGGGCCGACGCAGGAGCAGGTGGACGAGGCCCGGGACATGGTTCTGGCCCTGACGAAGGACCTGGAGGCCGGGGAGGTCTACTGGGGTACCGTCACGCGCCTGATGGCCTTCGGCGCCTTCGTGGAGTGCCTGCCCGGCAAGGAGGGCCTGCTGCACCTCAGCGAGATGAGCACGCACCGCGTCCCCAAGGTCGAGGACGTGTTCAAGCCCGGCGACCGCGTGCTCGTCATGGTCAAGGAAATAGACGACATGGGCCGTGTCAACCTCACCCGGAGGCGCCTGCTGGCCAATGAGGACAAGGTGCGTGAGGTCGGCCTCGCCGCCGCCCTGCCCGATGAGCACGAGCGCGACAACCTGATTGCGAGCATCGCCGAGAAGGCCCCGCCCGCACCGCCCAGGGGCGACCGTCCCGGGTTCGGCGAGCGCGGGGATCGCGACAGGGGCGGGCGGGAGCGCCGCTTCGGCGGGGACCGCCCCCGGAGGGACCGCTAGGGCTTCGTGCCCGGTAGGATTGTGCCTGATAAGATGGTCAGGGTGCTGATAGCACGTTCCGGACGGGCGAAGGACTTCCCCTTGCCCGAATACGCCACCCCGGCCTCGGCCGGGGTGGATTTGCGGGCGTCGGAGGGCTGCGTGATTCCCCCGGGCGGCCGGGCTCTGGTCCCGACGGGCCTGCGCATCGCCCTCCCGGAGGACTACGAGGCCCAGATTCGCCCCCGGAGCGGCCTGGCCCTGAAGCACGGGGTCGCGCTGCCCAACAGTCCGGGGACGATCGACGCGGACTACCGCGGCGAGGTGAAGGTGATCCTCATCAACCTGGGGGACGAGCCCTTCGTCGTCGAGCCGGGGGATCGCATCGCCCAGATGGTCTTCGCGCCCGTGACCCGCGTGGCCTGGTGCGAGGTGGAAACGCTGGACGCCACGGAGCGGGGCGAGGGGGGCTTCGGCAGTACGGGACGGTAGGTGCCCGCGGCGTGCAAGGCCTCTCCTATCCCTGACGCTCCTGCGCGCTTTCTAATGATGAGCCAATGAGCCCCGGGCCCTCCATCGCAGGAGGGGCCGGGGCTTTCGCGTTCCAGCGGGGGCGGGGCGCCGACCCAGCGCGGAGGTCGGCTCACGCCCTCTTCTGCCGTCTCACGCCTTCACGACCAGCGCGTCCGCGGCGACGGCGCCC
>ERZ772957.1037-NODE-1037-length-19185-cov-9.564558_pt1 | contig 19185 bp, 13 predicted proteins | sample MGYA00580682_ERZ772957 | MGnify/ENA primary metagenome ERZ772957 (study PRJEB29015, sample SAMEA2737921) | human oral metagenome | biome: human oral; feature: human-associated habitat; material: dental | place: China | collected 2025 ...
TTTTGTTGTTCATTGTTCTTTTTATTTTAAGTTGTTAAATGAATTGTTTTCTTTTAGGTAGAGATGGTAAGGGGTGGCTCAGTTTTATCGTATGACTGATATTGGTTGATTGTTTTACTTTTGAACCACCCCTTGATCACTTTACAATATGAATAAAAACATTAGTCTTACAGATAGTATGAAAGTGGACGGTCGGCTTCTTCCGAAATATCGCTGTCGCTGCTCTCTATGTTTGAGTTCGTTTCAAAGTCAGAAGAAGAATTTATATTATTTTCCTCTAATTCTGCTTCCTCTGCTTTACGAATGGCAGCAAGCAGCTTTTGATGGTCTTTCTCCTGCTTAAGCGTTGCCTCCTTAATGTAGTCCATTAGCTGTGTGCCCCGTATCGCCTGCAGTGTTTCGTGAACGTCAGTTTCGCTTTCCTCATCAAGTGCATCGTCATTCTTGTGCCAGCCGTTTATACGGGACAAGTCCCTTGTAAGAATAGCGGACGGTGAGACTTCTGGTAAAGAATCGTCTGCAATCTGCAGTTCCTCACGAATGATAGTATCTTCGTCTGGTTCGTCCATTGTGTAGTCAACCTGCATTTCATTGTCCTCTTCTGTACTTTCCGCTTCTTTTATTTCTTCGGACACAGATGAGTTTTTCCCTGCAAAGGTATTTGGATTATCAGCTGATTTTTCTTTTGATGAAGTATCGGGAACATCAGGGATTTTTTGAGAATTTGTCGTTATCTCTTTTGAAATTTCGTCATAGCGTTCCCTATATGACTTACTTTTACCGACAAGTATTTGCCGTGCCTGCTCAACCTGGTCTTGCGTAACAGAAGAAGTACTCTGCTTTTGTTTCTGCTTGTTTTTCTTTTTACTTTCTTCTTCCACTTTTTGGCGCACAGTGTGTAACTGCTGCCAAAGAAAGAGTATCCCTACAAGCAACCATATCACAGTCAAAAGCAGGAGAGTATAGAATAGTATTGTTTGCATAATGGTGATGTTTGTTTGTCATTTATTCTTTGTTCAAAAGTCTATTGCCACCTTGCGTCGATGCTTTGCTGTAGCATTATTGAGAAGTTCCTTATGCTCCTTGAGGTGTTCACGAAGAATATTGTCAATATAGCAAGCCATAGATACCCGCTCACCTAAGTCCTGTAAAATGTTTCTTAGCACTTGGAGTGTATCAGCACTCATAGTAAAATTGGTTCGTTCCCGAAGGCGGATTGACTGTAAATAACGTGTTCGGTAGTCCTCTAAAGAAGTACGAGGTGTTTCCGCACTTCTATCATCTCCTCTCTCGTGGCTTTTACACAAGGTCTTCTCCTGCTTATCCTCCGAGGTAGGCATAAGCTCCTTTACCAGATGTTGTTTTTCCTTTTGGTTGACACTGACCTCTGTTTTCATATCCTCTTCCTCATCAGGTGGGTCAAAAGCCACCGTTTCCTTGGGTGGTGTCTTCATCACCCCGTCTTCTGCCATCTCCTTGAGCTTGGCTTCCAATTTCTGCCGCTGTTCTTGTATCTTTGCCATAGTGCTGTCTTATTTAAGTTGAATATGGGTAAGCAATTCCTCTGTCAGCTCATCAATGCCGGTCCCAATTCGTAAAGCCTTATTGGGAGGCAGGTAAGTGGAACGGAATACTCCACGGAATCCGTATTGCTCCAGTTCATGGCTGAAGCGGTGAGTAGCATAGGCATGCTGATTAAGTAGCGTGTAATCTTCGTTCTTGATATACCTACTATAGTATTCTATGAGCGTGTTTTTAACTCTTCGGTCAACCTTATTCCATAGGAGAATGACTTCCTTGATACGGACACTTGACATGGATACACCCAAGTCGTTTACCGCTTTGATATAGGTAAGACAGGCAACCATTGACTGAACGTCAGGCTCTAAAGGTGAAACGATATAGTCCATCTCCAACGATAGCTGCAAAAGGTCACTTGTACCAGCATGACCAGGGAAATCGAAGATGACCAAATCAAACTGCTCAGACGGATGTTTACGGATATACTCGTTAGTTTTTTCTATTGCCTCCTTAGGGTCTGCCTTGAGTATGCGATAAGCTGTACGCTTCAAAGAGGAGAAATGTTGCTTCATCTGCTTGGAAAGCTGTGGATCACTTTCAACGCAAGCCTTTTCCCTTTCACGGAGTTTATAGAATGAGTCCTGAGACAAGTCACAATCTACCACAAAAAGATGGATATTTCTTTCGTAGTAAAGAATGCTGCTGACAATCTCAGCCAAAGTACTTTTGCCAACACCTCCCTTTTGAGAGGAAAAGCCCAGAAATATGGGCGATGTTTGTATCTGTTCCATACTATAGATATTTTTATCGTTTGAACTATAATTTGAATGGTAGATTGTTAGAATAATCGTCACAGCAAATTATTAATTCTTTTATCTGTCGAAATACCGAAGTATCTATCGTTTTATTTGTCGATTTGTCGACATATCGATAGTTCTATCTGACGATATATTGAACGATTGAAATAGAGTTCGTCATATCGTTCTTTAAATAGTTCTATCGAACGATATCACGTTCGTTTTATCTGCAAAATAAAAGCTTTTTCGATAGATATTTCTATGCGATAGAAGTACAAGGAAATGAAAGGAAAAAGAGTGAATATCATTGATTATGAGATATTTGAAAATCTGCCGTAACTTTGCAGGCAGATAGAAGATATGGAGGTGTACTCTTCGAAACAGACACCCTAAAAGGTGGATGCTTCTATTGCATCAACTCTTGATATTGGCAAGGTGTGTCTTTGTAACATAAACCGCAGTTTGTACCACAAAGAACCTTGCCTCGGTGCGAGGGGATAATCACTCCAAAGTCGTAATTAGAAACCAAAGCGATATGAATAAAGATGCAGAACATCGTTCAGAACGAAAAAGAATAGAAAAGCCCCGCTGGGACAACTGGCATGTACGTTTGCCCGATCCAAAAGCTCAGCAGCGTGCCATAGAATTATTTCATAAATCAGGAGCAGAAACAAAGTCGGATTTCGTGCGTGCTCGCATACTTGGCGAGAGTTTCAAGGTGATTACAGTGGATAAATCCGCCGTAGAATACTACCGAAAGCTCTCTGAATTGACGGCACAAATCCATAAGATTGGCGTACTCTATAATCAAGCGGTGCGTGCCATCAACTCCTATCACAGCGTGAAAACCGCACATATTCTGCTTGAAAAGTTGGAGAAACTGTCTATTCAGATTATCGAACTTCAAAGGAAAGCGGTTGCCTTAACCATTGATTATCGTAGTAAATGATAGCCAAAATATCATCGACAGCAAACCTTGGAAGAGCTTTGGGCTATAACTTCAAAAAGGTAAGGCAGGAGGAAACAACTGTTCTGCTTGCCGGTGGTCTGTACCAAAATCAAGATGGCAGATACGCTATGGAGCAGGTGCTATCCGATATGCAGCAACTTATCCCGAATAAGTGCAGGACAAAGAATACTGTCTTTCATTGTTCCCTCAATCCGCACCCGGACGAGAAGCTCTCCGATGAAACACTCATGCAGATTGCAAGAGAGTATATGGAGGCACTTGGCTATGGCAACCAACCCTATATCGTTTTCAAGCACAACGACATCGCCCGTGAACATATACACATCGTGTCGCTTCGGGTGGACAGTGAGGGGCGAAAGCTCAACGACCGCTTCGAGAAACGAAGGAGTAAACAAATTACAGATGCTTTGGAGAGAAAGTATAATCTCATTCCAAGTTCAAAGGTTAGCGGGAAGGTGGAAACAGAAACGCCCAAGGTGGATATTGGTAAAGGAAACATCAGGGAGCAGGTGGCAAGCGTTTTTCGCATGGTGCTGAAGCATTACCGCTTCTGTTCATTGGGCGAGTTCAATGCCATTCTGAACAAATATAACCTTACTGTGGAAGAAGTCAAGACGGAGTTTCGAGGAAGGAAATACGACGGACTTGTATATGTTCCGACTGATGGCAAGGGCAACAAGGCAGGCACACCCATCCATGCCTCGGACATCGGTCGTGGTGTGGGCTATACTGCTGTGCAGAACAGGATGCAGAAATCGAAACTAGCCGTCAAGCCGTTGGTGCCGGCTATAAGGGACAAGGTATTACAGACTATGCGTACTTCTCCCCGGACGGAGGAAGAACTGCGACAATGGTTGGAGGAACAAGGCTTGCGTGTGGTAATCCGAAAGAACGAAAGCGGACGCATCTATGGCATTACTTTCATTGATGATGAAGTGGGCATTGCGCTCAACGGCTCACGATTGGGCAAGGGGTATGCTGCCAACATATTCAATGCGTATTTCTCCAATTCAACGTACAACCCATTCTTGGACGAAACGTTGTATGGCAGTCCGTCTGTCCGCTTGGAACAATCGGCAACCGTTCAAACTTTGCAACAAAATACAGAAGAAAGCGACAACCTTGTCGATGAACTTATCGAGGATATGGTGGGTGAATCATTCAGAACTACGGGCAACGATGATTGGAAGGAAGCGGCATGGCAGCGTAAACTCCGCAGACAAAGTAAGGTAAAACTTAGACGAAGAAAACATTAAATAAACGAGCATTTCTATCTCCCCTTCCTTTCTTCCCTTTGGTCAGAGACCGTTGGTTCGGAGGGGTTGGGGGAGGCTACAAAATAATATTATTATGGCACAAGAAGATGATTTAAGGGCATTAGGTAAGGTCATGGACTTTATGCGGGGTATATCGGTGATATTCCTCCTGATTAACTGTTATTGGTTCTGCTACGAGGCGTTTTACGAGTGGCACTTCACGCTCGGTATCATCAATAAGATACTGATGAACTTTCAGCGCACTACGAACTTGTTTTCGTCCATCCTTTGGACAAAACTCTTTTGTGTGGTGTTCCTTGCTTTGTCATGTTTGGGTACAAAAGGCGTGAAAGAAGAGAAAATCACGTGGCCAAAGATTTGGACGGTGCTTTTCTTCGGCTTCGTCTTTTTCTTTCTCAACTGGTGGCTGCTGGCATTGCCCATTGGCAAGGTCGGTGTAGCTACGCTCTATATCTTCACACTGTCTGTGGGCTATATATGCCTGTTGATGGGTGGTGTGTGGATGAGCCGACTGCTCAAAAACAACTTGATGGACGATGTTTTCAACACGGAGAACGAGAGTTTCATGCAGGAAACACGGTTGATGGAGAATGAGTATTCCGTCAATCTCCCTACACGCTTCTACTATAAGAAGAAGTGGAACAAGGGCTGGATCAATGTGGTCAATCCTTTCCGTGCCTCAATGGTGCTCGGTACGCCCGGTTCGGGTAAGTCGTATGCCATCGTAAACAATTATATCAAGCAGCAGATTGAGAAAGGCTTTGCCATGTATATCTATGATTACAAGTTTCCCGACCTTTCCGAGATTGCTTATAATCACCTGCTTCATCATTTGGATGCCTACAAGGTAAAGCCACAGTTCTATGTCATCAACTTCGATGATCCGAGAAAGTCACATCGCTGCAATCCCATCAATCCAGCCTTTATGACGGACATATCCGATGCCTATGAGAGTGCCTACCCATCATGCTCAATCTTAACCGCTCGTGGATTCAGAAGCAGGGTGATTTCTTTGTAGAGTCACCGATTATCTTGTTGGCAGCCATCATCTGGTTTCTGAAAATCTATGAGAATGGAAAATATTGCACTTTCCCTCATGCCATCGAGTTCCTGAACCGCCCCTATGCACAGATATTTCCGATACTCACTTCCTACGATGAACTTGCCAACTACCTTTCTCCTTTCATGGACGCTTGGGAGGGTGGAGCGCAGGATCAGTTGCAGGGACAGATTGCCAGTGCCAAGATACCGCTTTCACGCATGATTTCACCAGCACTTTATTGGGTAATGACGGGCGATGATTTTTCGCTCGACATCAACAATCCCAATGAGCCGAAAGTTCTTGTCGTGGGTAACAATCCCGACCGTCAGAATATCTATTCGGCGGCACTCGGACTGTATAACAGCCGTATTGTGAAGCTCATCAATAAGAAAAAACAACTCAAATCATCGGTGATTATCGACGAGCTTCCGACTATCTACTTTCGTGGATTGGATAATCTCATCGCCACAGCACGAAGCAACAAGGTGGCTGTATGCTTGGGCTTTCAGGACTTTTCACAGCTCACCCGTGACTATGGCGACAAGGAGAGCAAGGTAATCCAGAACACGGTAGGTAATGTATTTAGTGGTCAGGTCGTAGGCGAAACTGCTAAGACGCTTTCCGAGCGTTTCGGAAAGGTACTCCAGCAGCGGCAGTCCATGACCATCAACCGTAACGACAAATCAACATCAATCTCCACCCAAATGGACAGTCTTATCCCGGCAAGCAAGATTTCCAACCTCACGCAAGGTATGTTCGTGGGGGCAGTGTCTGACAATTTTGACGAACGTATTGACCAAAAGATTTTCCATGCGGAGATAGTCGTGGATAGTGCCAAAATCTCCGCCGAGATGAAAGCCTATCAACCAATCCCTATAATCGCAGACTTTACAAACGAAGACGGCTCCAATAATCTCAAAGAGACTATCGAAGCCAACTATAAACGCATCAAACAAGAGATTCTCTCACTTGTGGAATTGGAGAAGGAACGCATTAAAGCGGATCCGACTCTTGCCCACTTAAACAAGGAGTAGACCATTTACCAACCGATGTCTCCGAGCATCTGTTTCTTGCAAAGGTATCCGAGAATAGATACCTTACCATTAGGAAGCTAAAGATTAATATTCGAGAGAATATCTATCGGACTGTATATGTACGTCATTTTTTATCATCGGGAGTGCGGCACCTGTTGCGCACCTCCCGAAGAAAATAGAATTAATCATCCCACAGCGATGACGGGCGGCGGCTCGGGGCGTCATAGTCATCGTCGTCCTCCTCGCCGTCAAAGAAGTTGTTGCCTTTCGAGAGTGCAGGCCCCGTGGCGGGACCTTCGCCGATGCCCACGCTGGTGGAACCGGTGAGGATAGAGTTTTCTAATGTGATGGGTACCACTTTGATTTCCGGTTTGATGTAATTGTTCATTTTTTATTAATTAACTGTTTGTTTTAAATCATCGGGGGGAGCGCACCGCCCGTTTCCGTGGGATTCGGAACGTGATGAATCACGCCCCTGCGGCGTGCCGCACCCCCGATGAGAGAGACATCTTTTTTATTTCACTACCACCTTGCGTCCGCCTACGATGTAAACGCCTGCGGGCAACCGGTGGCGTGCGGCGGCGTCGAGGCGGTCGGCCACGCGGCGGCCTTGCAGGTCATACACCGGACCGTCGGCTCTGCCGTTCGTCACACCGTCGATGCCGGTGGTCTCGCCGTCGAGGACGACAGAGAGCTCCTTGGCACCTGACGCCTGCGGTGGACAGATGATGTAGGCACGGTAGGCAGGAATGGTGGCGGAATAGGCCGTCGTTACCTTGTGGAACTTGCCATCGTCCTGCAGGATGTAGGCGTTGGCAGCGGCAGCGGTGGCGTTGCTCACGCCGGCTACCGTACCCGTGAATTTGTAACCTGCGGCGGGGGTCGTCATCTTGTCGTCCTTGTAGGCTTTCACCTCGATGTTTCTGCCGCCGAGCTGTGGCATACCGTTAGCCGTGATGTAATACGGCGTGTATGCCGTGAGCTTGTCGTCCACTTCCTTGAAATGGACTTCGTTTTTGTTGCCGCCCGAGAGGGTGTAGGCCTTGAAGCCCTGAGCATACAAGTCGTAAGGCAGACACAGCGTGGCATTCTGCGTGCCATTGAATTTGCGCTCGTAGGTAACGTTGGCGGCGGTGAAGTCGAGCCCGATGGGTAGCGGCGTGCCGTCGGTGAGGCGGAAGTCTTCACACGCCCAGCCTTTCTTTGCCGCGTCGTAATACATGTAGTTCGCCTTGCTCTTGTCGGCTGCGCAGTAGAGGCCCGGCATCTCGCCTAACAGCTGCGCCCAGTAGCATTTGTCGGTACGGTTGCCCTGCAACTTCTTTGTCACCTCGCCGCTCTTGAGTTGCTCCTCGGTCACCTGCGTGCCCTGTGGCTTGCCGCAGGCGTTGAGGTAATAGCAGTTGGTGAGGGTGGCGTTGTCGGCGAAGGTATTGTTATCGGTGGTGGCGTTGTTCGTGCCGGCGTAGAGGCAGTTGGTCAGCGTGCAGGAGCCACTCTGATAGTCTACAAATCCACCGATACTCTTCGTCGCGGAGTTGAGCGCTCCCTTGACGACGCAGTCGGTGATAATAACCTCGGTATTGAGGTTTACCATTTGAATCATGCCTGCTAAATTGCTGGAGCCCTTGATGTCCACATCGCTGACGCAGCCCGAGACGGTGACCGTGCCATAAGCATTCTGAATCAATCCGGACAAAAAGCTGTTGCCTGTTGCTTCGTTCTGCCCTTTTACATGCAGGTTCTTGATGGTGGCACCTGCCACATTCTTGAAGGGGGCTATATCGACGAAGCTTGTGTGATTCCAGTTGACGGTGAGTGCATGTCCCTGCCCGTCGAACGTGCCGGAATAGTTTCTGATCACGCCCACCATCACGATGTCCGAGCCGAGGTCTACGTCCGCCGTCATCTTGGCATCAACGGCGTTCTGTCCGCCGTTCACGATGCCGCAGAACGTCTTCCAGTCTTCCTTCGAGGCGATTTCGTAGTAGTCTTTTTTGTTGAAGGTTACTGCCACGGTCTGGTCGGAGCTGACGGTGGTGTTTTCGTTGAAGCCGCCGGTAAAGGCGATGGCATAATAATGGTGTTCGTTGTAGTCGCTGCCCATGAGGTCCTTTGCGGTAAAGGTGGGCATGTCGCCGTAGATGGCGTTGTTGCGGGTGGCGTAGTGCGTGGCTTTCACCTGGTCGTTGTAGGTGAAGTCCACTTTGCAGACGTGCTTCTCGGCTTTGTCGGTGGGCTGCGGATCGTTCTCGGTGCCGAGTGTCTGTCCCCAGAAGTTTCCGGCGCGCTTGTTCTGAAGCAGATAAGCCACTTCGCCGTTCCTGAGCTGCTCCTTGGTTACCTTCTTGCCCTGCGCCGTGCCGCAGGTGTTGAGGTTGTAGCAGTTGTTGAGGGTTGTGGTTACGCCGTGGTAAGCGTCATCTACAAAGGTTCTTGAAAATGTATCCCCATTGCTGCTGCCAAGATATAGGCAGTTGTTCAGAGTGCAGGTGCCTTCCTGACCGCTTACGAATCCCGTCATTTTTTCCTTTCCTTTATCCGTCGTGGCAGTGATATTACCCTTTACAACGCAGTCATCGATGGTAACATTGGCACCGAGTTTTACAATGCAAATCAAGCCCGCCGCGTTGCATCCACCATTGTCATAGCTGCTCGTGATGTTCACCGCGCTGACGCAGCCCGAGATGGTGGTAGTGCCATAGACGTTGCCAACCAATCCAGACAAAAACTTTTCGTTTGAGGTTATCTGCCCTTCGGTGCGCAGATTCTTTATGGTGGCTTTCTCTACAATGTAGAATGGTGCTATGTAACTCTTGTTGCCGACATTCCAGTTGACTGTGAGCGTATGGCCCTGTCCATCGAATATGCCGGAGTAGTTTTTGCGACTGCCTATCACCGCGATGTCTCCACCGAGGTTGACGTCCGCCGTCATCTTGGCATCAACGACGTTCTGTCCGCTTTTCACGAGGTCGCAGAACGCCTTCCAATCTTCCTTCGAGGCGATTTCGTAGTAGTCTTTTTTGTTGAAGGTTACTGCCACGGTCCGGTCGGTGTTGACGATGGTTGAGCCGTTGAAGCCGCCCTCAAAGGTGATTCCGGAGTAATAATGGTGCTCGTTGTAGTCGCTGCCAAGGAGGTCCTTTGCGGTAAAGGTGGGCATGCCGCCGTAGATGGCGTTGCCGTGGGTGGCGTAGCGCGTGGCTTTCACCCGGTTGTTGTAGGTAAATTCCACCTTGCGGACCCGCTTCGCGCCGTCGGCGGTGAGCTGCGGCGCGTTGCTGCCGAAGGCCTGTCCCCAGACCTGATCGTTTCTGCCTGCCTGCAACTGACAGGCCACGTAGCCGTTCTTGAGCTGGTCCTTGGTTACCTGTTCGCCCTGCGCTGTGCCGCAGGCGTTGAGGTAGTAGCAGTTTTTGATGGTGGCGTTGTAGGCGAAGGTGTTGCCGCTGGTGGCGTTGTTCGTGCCGACGTAGAGGCAGTTGGCCAGGGTGCAGGAGCCATTCTTGTTATATATAAACCCACCCATTCTTTTCTTGCCTTCGTCCGTCATGGCAGTGATGTTGCCTTCGACGAGGCAGTCAGTGATGGTGATATTGGCACTGCCGCCGCCTATATAAGAAATCATGCCCGCCGCATCGCATCTGCCGCCGGTATGACTGCTCGTGATGTTCACATTGCTGGCGCAGTTGGAAATGTTGACGGTGCCATAAGCGTCACCAACCAATCCTGACAAATAGTAACTGCTTGACTTGATTGTCCCTTCGGTACGCAGGTTCTTGATAATGGCGTTGCTTACTTTCTTGAAGGGGGCTATTTCAGAGTCTGAGCCGCCATTCCAGTTGAACTTCAGCGTATGGTTCTGTCCGTCGAACGTGCCGGCGTAATTGTTGCCCACCATCGCGATGTCTCCTCCGAGGTCGATGTCGGCTTCAAGACGGGCGTTGAGATTAGTCATGCCCTTTTCGTTGACGAGTTTGCAGAACACCTTCCATTCGTTGGCGTCCTTGATGAGTATCGTGCCGTATTGGTCCCGACGCGCCACAATGAAGGTGTGCGAGAAGGTGGTCGCCTCGCCTGCCGTGCCGCTGAACTTGAGCCAGAGGTCATCGTAGCGGAGGATGGCGTTGTTGCTGCTGGTAACGCTGAAGGACCCATTAGCATGAAAATTCCCGCCGCTCTTTGTTTTGCTATTATAGAGATAGTTACGTATGCAGTAAGAGGTATTGTTGAAAATCACGTCGGGCAGGCCTTCTGAGGTAAAGGTTACCCCGTCGCGCTTCGTGGTGACCGTCGTGCTGCACTGCGCTTTGGCACAGTTCTCACTGGCACTGCAAGTGGCGGTGAGGACTACCGTTCCGGGGCGCTTGAACTTTAGGAATCCGTACGCGGTGACAGTCGCAATGTCATTATTGTCGACCTTGAACTCGGCCTTAACGTTGTGAGTATCATAGTTGATGACGGGCCCAAAAAAACTTGGTGGTATCGATGTGTAGTAGATACCCCAGTTCGGGATAACCGAGTGTCTTATACAATATAAATGCAGCGTGAATACGCCTCCTCCCCATGCCATTAGGAGTGGGTAATAACAGAAAGCTGAAAGAAGTTGTTTTGCCCTTAGAATAGTGACAGCTGTTTGGTGTCTTCGATGCAGTATCCCTGCAATGCCTTTGGCTTATTGTCGAAGAAGCAATATGCTCCCAATGCTGAAATAAGGTTCATGATAAAGTTGGTTACAGATCTATGGCGTGAGTGTACAATCTGTGCAGTATTCTTCAGCATGTCGTTAATGGTTTCGATAATGTATCTCTTGCGCAGCATCATTCTGTCATAGAACGGCATCAGCTTGTTTTTCATGTTTACGCGCAACCCTGTCACCAGCTGTATTCCATCCTCAAAGAGGAAGTTAAACAGCTTCTGCGAAATATAGCCTTTGTCAGCGAACAACTTGCCGTACAGTCGTTTAGCAAGAACCTTGAACACATTCGGGTCCTTGTCGCTGACATTTGCGCCTGTAAGGACAAAGGCTATTATCTCGCCTCTGTCATTGCACGCAAGGTGGAGCTTAAAGCCATGGCACCAACCCATTGTTCCTTTTCCGTCAGTGGCAATTCCCTTGAATACCTTATTGTCATATCTCCTGAGATTATGGCATACGGGTATCATTGTGGAATCAACGAATGTTATGCCGGTACATCTTCCGAAAGCTCCCAGATTAAGGAAGAACATGAGCTGGAAGAACACGCGGCTTTCCAACTCCACAAAGCGGTTGTATGACACGGCTTTCGGAAAATAAGACTTCATCGTACCCTTAATGAAGAACAGGTAGTAGTGCTTGAAATTGCGGAATGTACCAAAATGAAAATACAACAGAATGGTCATGATTTCACTGTCGGACAACGACGCTTGGCGACGTCTACGCTTGACTCCGCTATTGTCTTCAAGTAGATTTCCTGCATTTTTTGCATCAAAATGTTTGCAAAACTCGTCTATTATACAAAATAATTCTGTAACTTTGTAATCGGTAGTCATATTAAATATGTTTGTAACTCTTTGTTTTTCACCTATAAAGGTACAAAATATTTATGAGACTACCAACTTTTATGAACAAAATCTTATCCCGAACTGGGGTAGTTCAATAACTCATACGCATTATTTGCTACGCTCATAAATCTATAAAATGTCAAAAAAATCTCTTAGGAACTATTTACTTAAAATGTTTTTAACGGTGTGCCTGTTCTTCGCCACACAGAATGCGCAGGCACAGGAAACGTCACTCTATCGATCGTTTGTCAATCCGCCGGCAGTGGCACGGCCGCATCTTTGGTGGCATTGGATGAATGGAAATATTACCAAAGACGGCATCTATAAGGATTTGATGTGGATGCACCGTATCGGCATCGGTGGATTTCATCATTTCGATGCTGGATTGGAAACGCCGCAGATTGTTGAAAAACGACTTGAATATATGGCTCCCGAGTGGAAAGACGCCTTTTCTTATGCCGTTCATTTGGCCGACTCATTGGGAATGGAGATGGCTGTGGCCAGTTCGCCCGGCTGGAGTTCTACCGGTGGCCCGTGGGTTACGCCTGAACAGGCGATGAAGAAATTGGTGTGGCGAGAGCTGGATGTGAAAGGGGGAATAACCTATCGTGGAATGCTGCCACCACCTTATACAGCAACGGGTTATTTTCAGAATTTCAACTCATCGGTACATGCACCTTTTGTCAGTGGTAACGAGGTGACCTATTATAAAGATATTGCCGTTGTGGCTGTGAAATGTTTGCCGACAGACCGCTCTATGGTTTCACTTGGAGCTACTGCAACAACGCTGGGCGGAGAAGTTTCGTTACGCACGCTTACCGATGGTGACCTAACTACTGCCGTGCAGCTTCCGTGCGACGAAAAAAATGGTTATACGTGGATACAGTATGCCTTTAGTAAGCCACAAACCATTCGGGCAATAAGTGTTGTAGACGGTCGGTTTCGTAACGAATGGGCCTCTGTTCCTGCCGATGTTAACAAGCATTTAGAGGCTGGCGATGACGGTATCGTTTTCCGTAAGGTGTGCGATATTCCCAGCGGAGGTGCTTCGCAACAAACAATAACCATTCCGCCCACGCGGGCGAAGTATTTTCGCATTCGTTTTGACAATGTTCCCCAAAAGAAAGTTACAGAGGTAGCGGAGCTTCAGCTTTACACCATTGACCGTGTGAACCACGCTGAAGAAAAGGCAGGTTTTGCAACACCACCCGATTTGGAGCTTTATCCCACGCCTGCCGATGCGTCTGCTACTGCGTTAAATGATGTGGTTGTGCTCACCGATAAAGTAGACTCGACCGGGCGACTGGTATGGAAAGTGCCCAAAGGAAATTGGCGTATCTATCGGTTCGGGTATTCGCTGACAGGTAAGAAAAATCATCCCGCATCGCCCGAGGCTACGGGATTGGAGGTAGACAAGCTGGATGCGCAGGCTGTGCACGATTATCTCAATTATTATCTCTCAACCTACGACGATGCTTCAAAACAGATGTTGGGAAAGAGTGGTTTGCGATCGATGCTTATTGACAGCTACGAATCGGGCTGGGAAACGTGGACGCCGAAGATGGAACAAGAGTTTGAGAGTCGGCGTGGATATAGTTTGGTAAAGTGGTTGCCCGTTCTTACCGGACAACTTATCGGCAGTGCCGACCGCAGTGAACGCTTTCTTTGGGATTGGCGGAAGACTATTGGCGAGCTGATTACCGAAAACCTGTATGCTCAAGTAGACAGCATATTGGCTGCTCGGGGGATGAGCACCTATTATGAAACGCACGAGAACGGGCGGCTTTACCTTGCCGACGGTATGGAAGCCAAGAGCAAAGGAGACATTCCGATGGCTGCCATGTGGTGTCAGCCCACCGATGCCGCTACTACGTCAATGTCTGAAAGCGACATTCGTGAGTCGGCGTCTGTGGCTCATCTTTACGGAAAACCCATTGTTGCTGCCGAATCGATGACCGCCAATGGGCTCTACTCCGGTGCTTACGTATTTTATCCGGGCAATCTGAAACCGGTTGCCGACCTCGAAATAGCTAACGGCGTGAACCGTTTCTTTATTCAAGAATGCGCTCATCAACCGGTAGACGACAAGCGACCCGGATTGGGACTGATGATGTACGGACCTTGGTTTAACCGCCACGACACGTGGGCCGAATGGGCCAAGCCGTGGACCGACTATCTGGCGCGCAGCAGTTATATGATGCAACAGGGACGTAGCGTGGCCGACATCTTGTATTATTACGGTGAAGACAACAATATCACCGGTCTCTTTGCCCACGTTCATCCCGATATACCCGCAGGTTACAATTTCGATTACATCAATGCCGACGCCCTCACCCGGATAATCACCTTCCGCAATGGTCGCCTCACCGCTCCCAGCGGAATGCAGTATCGTCTGCTGGTGCTGGATAAGAACGCCCGCAAGATGTCGCTTCCCGTATTGCGAACTCTTGCTCGATTGGCCCGTGAAGGAGCTCTTATCTGTGGACAGGTGCCCGAGCTGATGCCCTCGTTAACGGGAGATAGCCTTGAGTTTGCCCGACTGGTGCGCGAGGTGTTTTATTCGGGTCGCCCCAACGTTTACAACTATGCGTCGGCCGCCACTGTGTTGAGGGCTAACGGAATACTTCCCGATGTTGTGGTGAGCGAAGGCAATGGAGCCGAAGGAGCCGCTGCGCATTGGCGATATGTGCATCGCACCACCGACAACGCCGAGATTTACTGGCTCAACAACCGCACCGACCGGTCGCGCTCGCTTACCGTTACCTGTCGCACGGCAGGTATGAAACCCCTTCTCTGGCATCCCGAAACGGGGCAGACCGAAGAGCTTTCTTACCGTGTGGGTCGCGATGCAACCACTATTTATCTTGATATGGTGCCCAACGATGCCGTTTTCGTGGTATTTCAGGGAAAGGCGCAACCGGCCGAACAGCAGTTGCCCGCTCGTCGTATAACACCCGTGTGTCAAATCGAAACCAATTGGCAGGTAACTTTCCGCGATAATATGCCGACCGAGAAAACCCTCGTTATGCCTCGCCTGCAATCGTACACCGAACAGTCTGACCCCGATATCAAATACTATTCGGGCCGCGCCGTTTATCGCAATCGTTTCCTACTTCCGTCCTTCCCCCTCAAAGCAGCTCGCTATGTTTTAAATCTGGGTAAGGTAGGCTGCATGGCGCAGGTTATCGTTAATGGAAGGCGGCAGCGCATACTGTGGAAGGCCCCTTACACTGTCGACATTACCGACGCGCTGCAGAAGGGTGATAACCGCATTGAGGTAGAGGTGATAAACCTTTGGGCCAATCGGCTTATCGGTGATTGCCAGCCCAATAATCCCAAGTGTTACACCTACACGGGTTTCCCCTTTTATAAGGCCGATTCGCCCCTATTGCCATCGGGCTTACTGGGTCCTGTAGAGCTATCGATTGAGCATTAGCGGGTTGCGCTTTTTCTCCATCTCCACCTATCTTTTTTGCCGGGTGGAGGGGCATACAGAAATGTCGCCGCATCCTTTTGGGATGTGGCGACATTTTTAATCGAAACACTTGTAATAAATTATTTTGAGCATTGAAAGTGTCGGGATATCTAAACTGGTGACCGGATTGTATGTTCGGAATGTCGGAATGCCTGAAATGGTGACCGGACGGCTCTGTCGTTTTATCAGCCGTTTGTTACAATTATCTTTTTATCCTTATACGCAAAAGATGTGAGTTCAACAAGCAGCAGAACTCACATCTTTTATTATCTTACCAACTCGTGCGCGGGCTGTAATATTTTTCAGCGCGTGGGAGCAGGTAGACGGGTAAGCCAGTCGTTAAGTTCGTAAAGAGCGTTGTTGTGATAACGCCACGAGGACAGATAGCCAAAGCCGTGCCCGCCGGTGGGGTAAATGTGTAGCGTGCAGGCATTACCGGCGCGTTGCATGGCGCAATAGTAAGCCACACCGTTTTCTAAGGGTGGCACCACATCGTCGTCGGCGGTAAGAAAGAGAATGGTTGTCGGTGTTTCGCCGCTGCGTACCTGCAGCTCGTTGCAATAACGTTCTACCAACTTACGGTCGGGCTTATCGCCCAGAAGGTGATGGCGCGAACCGAGATGGGTTCCGGGTTGTTTCATCGTGATAACGGGGTAGAACAAAATGGCGAAGTTGGGTCGTGTGGCAGCCGATGCATGGGTTGAGAGGGTGCTGGCCACGTGTCCGCCGGCCGAAAAGCCCATGATGCCGACATCGGCGGGATTGATGTGCCATGCTGCGGCACTATCTCTCACAAGGCGCATGGCAGCTTCGGCATCGGTCAGCGGAATGATATGATTGGTGCGCGGCATGCGGTATTTAAGCACAAAGAAGGCAATGCCGCGTGGGTTGAAGAAGGCCGACCATTGATGACCTTCGTGGTCGATGGCCAAACTTTCGTAGGCTCCGCCCGGACAACAGATAACTGCGCGTCCCGTAGGCTTCTCGGGCAGGTAGCCAAAAAGTTGTGCGCCCTCGTTGCCGAGCGGAACTTGTATTTTGCGTACGGTGTTTTGTGCTTGCGCCGTCGTAGCGGCCAGCAGGCAAAACAGAAGTGTAAAAAGTTGCTTCTTGATGAAGCGGATGTAGGTTGTTTGATTCATTGTTTGATGATTATTTTGTTATTCGATAAGGTTTAGCGCAGTTCGAAAGCAGCCGTACCGCGTACATCCTCAGACGAAGCGCATACATAGGCTTTGAAAGTGCCGGGTTCGGCTACCCAACGGTGCTCTTTCTCTGAAAAGAATTGCAGGTCTTTGGTGGTAATATCGAATGTTACCGTGCGGGTTTCGCCCGGCATCAGTGCAATTTTTCTAAAGCCTTTCAGTTCTTTTCGCGGGCGTTCTACACTGGCTTTGTCGTCGCCGATGTACAGCTGCACAATCTCTTTGCCTGCTCTTTTTCCTGTGTTGGTTACAGCAACAGTGAGTGTGAGGTGTCCGTTGGGTGCGATGGTGCGCGACGAAAGGGTAGGCCGTCCGTATTTAAAGGTGGTATAACTTTGTCCGTAACCAAAAGGAAAGCGAGCTTTGATACCGCGCGTGTCAAAGTGGCGATAGCCTACAAAGATGCCCTCGCGGTAATATTCCTCGTAGTTAACACCGGGAAATCCTTCCGCCCCGTAAGCAAAGCAGGGATAGTCGTTTTGTTTAACGGCGAACGTTATGGGAAGTTTTCCGCTGGGATTTACTTTGCCCGAGAGTACATTGGCTAAGGCTGTTCCCGACTCGGAACCGAGATACCAGCAGTGAACCAATGCGCCGACGTTATCAATCCAAGGTGTGGCGTAAGGGTTTCCGCCAAAGGTTATCACCACAACCGGTTTCTTGAGTGCGGCCAATCCGGCAATCAACTCGTTCTGTCCGAACGATAGGTTGTAGTCTTCGCGGTCTCCGTTTTCACAATCTTGCAAGTGATTCTTGTTCAATCCGCCGATATACAAGATGATGTCTGCTTTGCGTGCTTTCTCCAAGGCCTCTTTTCTCAGTTGTGTTTGCACGGCAACGGGGATGGTGTCTATCTTGTCGTAATGTGCTCCACCCGATTCGTATCCCTGCGCATAATCAATTTTATCGCCATAAAGCGCCTTCAAACCTTCGAGTGGCGAGATGTCGTAAAGAGTTTTGAGCTCAGACGAACCGCCGCCTTTGGTGAGCGAGCGAGTGGCATTTTCACCCACAACAAGAATTTTGCCGTATTTCTTTGTGTCGAGCGGTAGCAGGTTTCGGGTATTTTTGAGCAACACGATGCCCTCTTCGGCTATTTGCCGACAGGCGTCGTAGTGGGCTTCAGAACATTGGTTGCCGATGATGCGGTTGGGGTTCATAGCCGTGCGGAATATCGTGCGTAGCACGCGCGATACCTTATCGTCGAGCACGCTCATGGGAATTTTTCCGGCTTTGAGCAACTGTTCGAACGGGCGCGCCAAATAATAGTCGTTGTATGTAAACTCCGACTCTTTCAACTTACCGTCGGTAAACGATCCCATCTCAATGTCAAGTCCGCCTGTTGCCGCCTGCCACGTGTCGTTTACGCCACCCCAGTCGCTGATAACAACTCCGTCAAAGCCCCATTGTCGTTTCAAAATACCGTTGAGCAACGAGTCGTGTTGACAGCAGTGTACACCGAGCCACTTGTTGTACGAGGCCATCATCGTCCATACTCCACCGCGCTGAACCGCCTTTTTAAAGGCCGGAAGATAGATTTCATTCACGGCGCGCTCGCTCACATTAACGTTCACTTTAAAGCGGTCGGTTTCCTGGTTGTTTAGAAAGAAGTGTTTCAGACAGCAGGCCACACCGTTTTGTTGGGTGCTGCGGATATAAGGAACCACCATCTCTCCGGCCAGATAAGGGTCTTCTCCCATATATTCAAAGCTGCGCCCGTTCAGTGGTGTACGGGCTATTGTGGTACCAGGACCTAGCATGATATGCTTATCGCGAAAGGCAAACTCTTCGCTTACGGCATTGCCATAGAGCGCGCTGAGGTCGGTATTCCAAGTTGCTGTGAGACAAGTGAGCGACGGAAAGGCTACGATAGAGTCGTTGGTCCAGCCCGCTTCGCCCCATCTGTTCCAATCGTTTTCGGCGCGTACGCCGTGCGGTCCGTCGTCCATGTTCAGCTGCCTAATGCCCAAGCGGGGAACACCGGGCGACGAAAACTTACCCTGTGCATGAATAACGGCAATTTTTTCGCGGAGCGTCATTCGGCTCAACGCATCTTTCACCCGTTCTTCAATGGGTGCTTTCGGGTTCAGATAAACCGGTTTTTGGTTTTGTGCTTGCAGTCCGATGTAGCCGGCAAGCATTGCTGTAAGTGCAATTGTTTTAATCATAGATAAATAAAGTTATATTACCTTAATTACGCAGCATAAACCCTTGAAGTCATCTAGACTTTTCCCTCTTCCTTATCTTTTTCAGAAAAATCAGTATAAATGCGATATAGTTCCATCCCTCCCAACTGGTTTGTGTGGTATCGAACCTGTTG
>ERZ772957.1043-NODE-1043-length-19113-cov-12.639626_pt1 | contig 19113 bp, 17 predicted proteins | sample MGYA00580682_ERZ772957 | MGnify/ENA primary metagenome ERZ772957 (study PRJEB29015, sample SAMEA2737921) | human oral metagenome | biome: human oral; feature: human-associated habitat; material: dental | place: China | collected 2025 ...
CGGCGTAAAGGTCGAGGTCATTGCGGCGGGCACGGGCGAACTCCTCAAGCGCGTCGAGTCCGAGAAGGCGAACCCCCTCGGCGATATCTTTTGGGGCGGCTCGCTGAACACAATGAAGCCGAAGGCAGATCTCTTCGAGAACTACACCTCGAAGAACGAGGATCACATTCAGGCTGCGTTCAAGAACACCGAGGGGCCGATGACGCGCTTCACGGACATTCCGAGCGTCATTATGATCAACACGAATCTCCTCGGCGATGTGAAGGTTGAGGGCTATGAGGATCTGCTGAACCCTGCACTCAAGGGCAAGATTGCATTTGCCGATCCGTCGAAGTCCTCCTCGTCCTACGAGCATCTCATCAATATGCTCTATGCAATGGGGAACGGCGACCCCGACAAGGGCTGGGACTACGTGGAAAAGCTCTGCCGAAATCTTGACGGCAAGCTGCTCTCCGGCTCCTCTGCGGTCTACAAGGGCGTTGCAGACGGTGAGTATGCGGTCGGCCTGACCTTTGAAGAGGGCGGCGCGAAGTACGTTGCGGACGGTGCACCCGTGAAGCTCGTCTACATGAAGGAAGGCGTCATCTCCAAGCCGGACGGCATCTACATCATCAAGAATGCAAAGCATATGGAGAACGCAAAGAAGTTCATCGACTTCATCACGAGCAAGGAAGCGCAGAGCATCATCACGGCATCGCTCCATCGCCGCTCCGTGCGCGATGACGTGGATCCGCCCGTCGGTCTCCTGCCGAAGGATCAGATCAAGATCATCGACGACGAGGAGCAGGTTGTCGAGAAGAACAAGAAGGCATGGCTCGACAAGTTCAAGGACATCTTCACGAGCGTGCAGTAAACTCTGCTAACGAAGGAACAATACCGGGAGGACGAGATCCTTCCGGTATTTTGTATTTGTGTGGATTCTGCTATAATGATACTGTCTTTGTGGGGGAAAGGAGGAGCATATGCGGCGTTTTCAGGATGAAGTGCGCAGTGAACTCCTCAAATATGCGTTCATCCCGGGGCTTCTCATTGCATTCATCTGTACGGCGCTCGCTGCGCTCTACTGGGAGCGAAATGTTGCAGCACGAACGGCGGAGGAGGCACGCGCCGCAGGGGAGATCCTCACCGAGCTGACCCATGACTATGAGGCGCGTGCGGCGGCGATCGCACTGCACGGCATCGGGCAGCTGCATGCGGATGGGGAAGAACGGCGCATTTTTTTTGAAAATCTGTATGCGGAGCTGAATTTGCACGGGGCGCTGCCGGAATTCTATCTTCTTGGCAGCGAGCGTCAGGTTCTCTTTCAGACGCGTGCGCATCTTCCGGGTTATCTTGCGCAGCCAACGCGGGATTGGGGTGTTCTCACACGTATGGATGCGGCAGAGGGCTGCGTGCAGGAATTCATCCCGCAGAGCGACCGCGACTGGGACTATGTGGTCGGGCAGGCGATTCGCGTGCCACAGACGGGAGACACGGAGGGCTATGCCGTCTTTGTCATGCCTGCACAGGAACTCGCAAAGCGCCTTCAAACGGGAGAGAAGATGCATGTTGTCATTGCGGATCACGCGGGACGCGCGCCGTTCTCTACCATGACGATCTTCCGCGATCCCGTCTTCCACAAGATTGCGCCGGAACTCAGAGGGGCGCAGGGGCTTGTCGAGGTGGACGGGCAGCAGTTCTACGTGACGCAGGAGGAGATACTGGACGGGGCGTTCACCGTCTATGCGATCCTGCCCGTCGGCAGCCGCATTGCGCAGTTTGCAACGGGCGCCGCGATTCTCCTTGCGGTGCTCCTCCTCATGATTCCGTTCATCTTCTTCCGCGTGCGGCGCGAGATGGCGGAGAAGACGCGCGCGATGGATGAGATCGTCGACGCGTTCCGTGCCGTACGGCACGGGCATCTGGATCGCGAACTCGTCATTCGGACAGGCAACGAGTTCGAGGAGATTGCAGGCGAATACAACCGCATGGTGCAGAGTCTCGTGCAGCTCATGGAGGAAAATGAGGAAAAGGCACGCGTGAGCGTCATCTCGGAGGTGCGCCAGCTTGAGTCGCAGTTCAATCCACATTTTCTCTTCAATACACTTGAGAACATCAAGTTTATGACAAAACTCGATCCCGATGCGGCAATGCGCATGATTACAGCACTCTCTGCACTTCTGCGCTACAGCATCGACAGCCGTGTGCAGCGTGTTCCCCTCGCGGAGGACATCCGTCACCTCGGTAGCTATGTCGAGATTCAGCGGCAGCGGTTCGGTGCGCGCCTCTGCTATCGGCAGGAGGTAGCGGAGGAGGCGGAGGCATCTCTTGTGCCAAAACTCCTCTTGCAGCCCATTGTGGAGAATGCCATTCACTACGGCGCGGATGCGGAGGGGGTGATTGATATTACCACGCAGATCAGTGTGGTGGATGGGCGTCTGCACATCGTCATCGAGGACGGGGGGACGGGGATGGATGAGGAGACCCTGTATCGGCTGCGCGAGATGATGGAGCGTGGCGAGAACCGCACCGTGCATACGGGTATCTATAATATTCATCGCCGTATTCAGCTCCTCTACGGCACTGCGTACGGTATGGAGATCGCGCGGCGTGCGGGGGGCGGCACGCGTGTTACGATGGTACTTCCTGCGGACGGTGGAAAGGGGGCGAAGTAAATGCTGCGCGTACTCATTGTCGAGGATGAAGAGATCATTCGGCGCGGACTGCTCTGCATGATTGACTGGGCAGGGATGGGATGCCGCATTGTGGGCGATGCGGCTGACGGAAGAGAGGGGCTTGCACTCATGCGTACGGAGCGCCCCGATGTTGTGCTGACGGATATCCGTATGCCGTGCATGGACGGCATCGAGATGGCGGAAGCGGCGCGTGCGGAGGGGATTCTGCCTCAGCTCGTCTTTCTCACAAGCTACGCCGAGTTCGGCTATGCGCAGCAGGCACTTCGGTTGCAAGCGGCGGACTATCTCTTGAAGCCCGTGGACGAAGCGGAGCTTGCCACACTGATGCAGAGGCTCGCTGCGGATATGGGCGCGGATGGTGGGGCGGTGCGCGGCGAGGGCGTGGACTGGGCACTCTATCTCGGAGACGTATCCCTCAATCCCTATGTGCGGCACGCGATGGAGCGGATTCGCGCGGACTATCGCGAGAAGCTCAGCATCGAGGTTCTCGCCGAGGAGGTGGGCGTGAGTGCGAGCTACCTCAGCCGCAAATTCAAGGAGGCAACGGGGCAGACCTTCCTCGAACTCCTGACGCGCGAGCGCTTGCAGAATGCCATCGCGCAGCTTACATCAGGGAAGTATCGCGTCTATGAGGTCGCCGAGGAGAATGGATTCGGCGACTACAAGAATTTTTGCAGCGTGTTCAAGAAGTATATGAAATGCTCGCCGCGTGAATTTCTGCAGCAGACGAAGTGAACGCTGCTGTGATTCAGATGAAAAATCTCCCAAGGCTTTTTGCCTCGGGAGATTTTTGGTAAGAAGAATTACACTTCGGGGAAAGCGACAACGAGCAGCATCTTGAACGGTGCTTCCTTCGCTGCATACACCGAGTGCGGATGATTCGCCGGCATGACGATGCTCTCGCCCGCCTTCAGCGTATAGGTCTCATCGTCGATCTTGATGACACCCTCGCCGTCGAGTGCCGTGACGAGTGCGTCGCCCTTCGACTCGTGCGTGCTGATACCCTCACCCTGCGCGAAGGCGAAGAGGGTGACACCGAGCCCCTTGTTCTGGACGAGCGTCTTGCTGATGACCTGTCCCTCCGCATATGCGACCTGATCCTTGAGCAGGAGTGCCTGTTGATGCTGGATATTGTTCAGGATTGCCATGATGTTTCCTCCTTATGTGTTGTGAGAATTTCTGTGCATAGCATACACGGAATGCGATGCAAAGGATGTGATTCAAGCAACAGCAGCACAGAAACTGAGAAAAAATCTCAAATTTGTCAGCGCATCCTCAAGTATTTGCCTCAATCTTTTCGATGATAAGGCGCTGTACCCATTCAGGCGGCATACGGCGGCCTGCGTTCCACTCCTGCACCGTGCGATAGGGGGCCCCGAGGAGATCGGCGAGCTTCTTGATGTTTAGCCCCGCCTTTTGGCGTGCGTACCTGATGGGGTTGTTCTCGCGCTCAATCACCTCACGGTATGCGTCCGTATCGGCGGCGATGAGGTTGACGAAGCCGCCCGCAGGTGCGGTCAGCTCTTCAAGCGGCGTCGGAGTGGGTATATGCTGTGTGCGATCTTCGCGGTCGCAGAGCATGAAGTTCAGCACATCAGAGGCGTTTTCGAGTGCTTCCGACTGATTATCACCCGCAGTAAAGCAGTTTTCGATATCGGGGAATGTAACATCATAGTAGTTCTCGTCGTTGTCCCAACGAAAGACGGCAGGAAAAACATATTTTGCCATAATAATCCTCCTCGCGTATTTGTGTTAGCGGAGTCCGGCTTCCTTTAGAATCTTTTGCACGGTTCCCGTTGGAATCTCCTTTTTATGTCTCCATACAGGGAATGTCTTTCCCGTAATTGGGCTGTAGAACTTGTCGTGTCTGCCGCCGTGCTCCACCAGTGTGCAGCCATGCTCTCTGAGTAGTTTCAAAAGTTCCGAAGTCTTCATCGCACACCTCTTTTTGTAAATAATATATACCTGCTGAGTGTATATGTCAATATGACACGCATTGTGTTTTTTTGTAGCTTTTTTACAAAGTATTTCGCCTTTTCGTAAAAGCTGTTTTTTTTGTTGTCAAACGTGACCCTTTGTCCTATAATAACGAATAGATTGTTTTAGGGAAGCACTGATAAATTCAGCCGCGCCATCTTAGCGCATCTTTTTTGCCCGCTTTTCGTTAGCAAATCCTCCACATAGCTTTGGCTATGCGTCCGGTTTGCTGCCTCAATCGGACGAAAAAATCTACGCCAATCTGAGGGTCTATTTTATCAGCGATTCCCGAAGGAGTTCATTATGTGGAAAGTATCTGCCGTTGTCCTCGCGATTGTCATGAGCATTGTGTGCGGCATCTTTGCACTGCCGTATGGGGTCACATCGATGGTGGCGGACGGACTGCGCGAACGCACGGGCGCACAGGATGTGCAGCTGTCGATCATCGACAGTCCGCGCCTCGTCTTTGGTGAGATCGGGGCACTCGACGGTGTGCTCCGTCAGGGGCGCATCGGCAAGGTGTTTGTGCGCGAGCTGACCGTCACGGGGACGAACCTGCGCTTTGATGTGGGGACGCTCCTCTCGAAGCAAGAGCTGATCCTCACTGAGGCGGAGCACATCGAAATGCGCGGCGTGGTGGATGCGGATGCCATCCGTGAGCTCATCACGAGTGCAGCGGACAAGTTCAGCGATGTCGCTGTCACCGTGCACCCCGACAGCATCCTCGCGACGGCAAAGACGCGTGCGTTCGGGCAGACCTTCGAGGTGTCGATTGAGGGCAGCTTCATCATTGAGAACGGCGACCTCTACTACAAGGCACGGCGTATCTCCGCACGCGGGATGGGGCTGAATGCACTCAGTCTCGACGGACTGTTCCCCGATGTGCTGGTTGCGCGTGCCGACAACGTCCCATTCGGGCTTGCATTCCAGACCGTCGAGGAAAAGGACGACGTGGTGATCCTCGCGGCGGGGAAATAAAAAATAGTGTCATTATGTAAAGTCCAACGCGAACACTTAGTTGCGCAAGCGATCATGTGCTTATTCGCCTAAATACCGGCGCACTTCTTAAACGCGCTGCGCTTGGACGAAAGAAGTACGCCGGGGGCGAAACGCACATTTTACTCGCTTGCTCCACTAGGGTTCGCTTTTGGACATTACACATTCGTATCGCAACGCAGGGGGCTTCCCTGTGTCATCGTGCTCGCATGGGATTCGCACCGTAAGCGACACTGTAAGGAATCATACATGAAGAAATTTCACTATCATCCGATCCTGCTCGCGGCAATCCTCATCGGATTCATCGCGAGCCTCCTCATTGGCATGGAGCGTCATGCCGTCGAGGAGAATTCGCGCACGGTGGAGCTCGCCGTCGACTATGAGGGGCTGTTGGAACTCGCCGCACGCGAGGGACTGCCTGCTGAGCAGGTGCTCGCGCGCGTGAAGGAGGCGGGGATCACCTCGCTTGCCGTTTACGAGACCACCTTTGAAAAATTCAATACAAACGGCAAGGCAAATGCCAAGAAGGGCGCGGATCTCCTCGCCGCCTACCACACGGGAACGCTGACCGATCCGCGTTGGCGCGCACTCGTTGAGGAAGGTAAGATCGTCGGCACGGAGATCTACGTCGTTTCGCATGACCCCGTGACCTATGCCGAGCTGAAGGAGGATCTCTTCCGCCGCTTTGGTGCGTCGCGAGTCACCGTGTATACGGTCGGCACGGACGAGGTTCTCGCGGTCAAGGACTACTACGAGGCGTTTGAGAAGCGCAACATTGGGCTGCCGTCCGACGAGATGCGTATCGTCAATGCGGCGGGGTTCGACGTGCTTGCACGTCCCTCGAACTACCACGACTGCACGCCCGAGGATGTGCATGCCGTGTTCTCCCGCATGGACGGCATTGCGGTGTCGGACATTGTATTCTCGGGACAGGAGACGCTCGGCGCACCGAAGGCACTCCAGGCGACGATCGACGAGATGAACGCGCGCCGCCTCCCGCTCGGACTGATCGAGGGCGTGACCCAGCTGCAGTTTTACCGTCAGCAGGGCATGGACGAGATCGCGAAGGGGGTTGGCTACGACCACGTTGCGCGTCTTTACTCCATCCCGAAGGACGAGCTGAAAAAGCTCAAGATCGATGCCGCCGTCGAGCGTTGGGTAACGACGGATGAGGAGCGGAACATCCGCATCAACCTCCTGCGCATCTATGACGAACCCGCGCCCGGGATGAGCCTCCTCGAGACGAATATGAAGTACTTCGCGGACACGCGCGCCGCGCTCGAGGCAAAGGGCTTTACCATCGGGCGGGCGGGGATGTTCGCCTCCTACGAGCCCTCGCGCATCCTGCGCGCTCTCGTCATCATGGGCGTTGCGGCGGCGGGAGTGCTCTATCTCTCACTCGTCATTCCTGCACTGAACCGACGGAGGAAGGCGGTTCTGCTCCTCTTTGCTGTGGCGGCACTCATCACGATGATGCCGATCCTGATCGGCGCGGGCAGCAAGGTGCGCGTTGTCGCGGCACTCGCGAGCGCGAACCTCTTTCCGACGCTCGCCATCGTTGCGCTGCTCGACCTCCTGCGCGGACGGCGTTTCCAGAAAAATGCGCCCACATGGCGCATTCTCGTCGCGGGGCTGGTACTGCTCGGCATTACAAGTGCGCTCTCCATGATCGGCGCGTCCTATCTCTCGGGGGCGCTCACGGATACGCGCTATCTCCTAGAGTTCGACATTTTCCGCGGGATCAAGCTCACGTTTGTCCTGCCGATGATCCTTGTCGCTGTCGCATTCATGCAGCGGTTTGACATCTTTGACGGGCAGTTCGATACCTCGGCGGGCGTGCTCGGACAGCTGCGGGAGATCATGGCGACCCCCGTGCGCGTCGGCTCACTCCTCGGCGGACTCGTTCTCATCGGTGCCCTCGTCGTTCTCGTCCTGCGGAGCGGGCACACCTCGGGGATGCCCGTGCCCGGCATCGAGCTCAAGATGCGCGCGGCACTGGAACAGCTCTTTTACGCCCGTCCGCGCACGAAGGAGTTCCTGATCGGACACCCCGCCTTTCTCCTCGCCCTCTACGGGGCGGCGCGGCGGTGGCGGACGTGGATCATCTTCGGGCTCGTGCTCGCCGCGACCATCGGACAGGGGTCGATGGTCGAGACCTTTGCACATATGAGAACTCCTGTGGAAATGTCGCTTGTGCGCGGCATCGGCGGTGTCTGCTTCGGCGGTGCGATTGGCGCAATGCTCGTCGCGCTTGTCGCAGCATGGAATCATCTCTTGGAGCGCGTGAAAAGGGAAGGATAGTCTTTTCATGCGTGCTCTTCGCGAACGCTTAGTTGCGCAAGTGATCGCGTGCTTATTCGCCTAAATACCGGCGCACTTCTTAAACGCGCTTCGCTTGAACGAAAGAAGTACGCCGGGGGCAGAACGCATGAGCGGTCAACGTCATCCAATCGCACTGCGCTGTCGCTTGTGTTCTTGGGACGTTTTCCCATGCGACCTGTTACCCAATCAGCTGCGCCCTGCGGACTTGCTTCTTGGACAGGTCAGTATTTACTCACTTGCTTCAACTAGGGTTCGCTTTGGAGCAATGCAAGGCATACCTCATCATATTTGAAAATAATCATAGGAACCGCCGACAGGAGGAAATACGATGAAAATAGTGGTACTTGACGGCTATGCGGAGAATCCGGGGGACATCAGCTGGTCGCCCCTTGAGGTCCTCGGCGAGCTGACGGTCTATGACCGCACCGCACTCACGGAGTCGCCGCTGATCGCCGAGCGCATCGGCGATGCGGAGATCGCCGTCACGAACAAGACCCCGATTACACGCACCGTGATCGATGCGTGCCCGAACCTCCGTGCCATCGCCGTACTCGCGACGGGCTACAACATCGTCGATACCGCATATGCGCGTGAGAAGGACATCCCCGTTATGAACGTACCTGTCTATGGGACGGACAACGTCGCGCAGTATGCAATCGCCCTGCTCCTTGAAGCGTGCTCGCAGGTGGGGCATCATGACCGCTCCGTGCACGCGGGCGAATGGACGCGGAGCATTGACTTCTGCTACTGGCAGAAACCTCTCATCGAGGTCAGCGGCAAGACGGCGGGCATCATCGGCTTTGGACGCATCGGTCAGGCGGTCGCGCGCATCCTCTCCGCGATGAATGTCCGTGTCCTCGCCTACAGCCGCTCCGAACGCGCGGAGGGACGGGCACTCGCGGACTATGTGCCGCTTGATACATTGTTTCAGAAATCGGACTTTATCTTCCTGCACTGCCCGCTTACACCCGAGACCGACGGCATCATCAACGCCGCAAACATCGCAAAGATGAAGGACGGAGTCATCATCGTCAACAACGGCCGTGGACAGCTCATCGTGGAGGAGGATCTCGCGGCGGCACTCACGCGCGGCAAGGTCGCCTGTGCGGCGGTCGATGTCGCGTCGACCGAGCCGATTGCGGCAGAGAACCCCCTCCTGCACGCGCCGAACTGCATCATCACACCACATATCTCGTGGGCAACGAAGGAGGCACGCGAGCGCATCATGCAGATGACAGCGGACAACGTACGTGCATTTATGGAAGGAACGCCGACGAATGTTGTGAACTGAGGGGACATTCGGTATAAAAAAGCCCGTGGATGCAGTGCATCCACGGGCGAAGATTGATTTGTGTTGATGAGGGAATCGCTGATAAATTTAGCCGTGCCATCTTGACGTATCTTTTTTGCCCGCACTTCGGCGGAAAATCCTCCACAGAGCACTATTCTGTGTCCGATTTTGACCTTGTTCAGACGAGAAAATCTGCGCCAATCCGACGGACTTCATTTTATCAGCGATTCCTTAGAAAAGGAACTGATATGAGACGATTTAGAGATTTTGCACTGGCAGATCGAAGAAATTATATCACGCTTTCCGGCGGAGAATATTATCCTGATATACTGGAGGATGCCTGCCGGCTGTACGCACCTGTGTTGGAAACATTTTCCAAGTTACTGAAGAACGCTGAAACATCTCGTGCATTGCTGTTGAATATATCAAAGACAGAGAATTCGTGGATGCGTATACAACTTTGTCGCGTCTTTCGCAAATATGTTTCTCCTGAAACTCCGGTTGAAATGCTGAAAAAGAAAAAACAGGCAGAGAGGATATGCTGTGAATTTGGAGATGGATTTCGCCAGGTTCATATTGTACAGAGATGTTTTGATGCACGTCCGCTACCTGATGAGGCTCTGTGCGCTGTTCTGTGGGAGTATAAAGATCGAGGAAAAAAGGGCTATGATCTAACCGATAAATTTTTTGATATGGTACAGGGGTTGTTTCCCAACTTGCGTATCTGGGGTCCTCGTGGTGCCGGAAGTGATGTGCAGGCACATCAGCTTTGGAGTGATTACCCCAATCGAAGCAGACCTTTGGATTTTGTCATTTCATCATTGGATAAAAAAATCATATATGCCGTTGGGCTTGCGCGCTATGATGGGGATAGAGGCGGTGCACAGGAGGATGATCGTACCGGTGGTTATAAAAACTGTGCAGATGAAGTGTTGGACTATGTCCACACACACGGGCTAAAAACAAAGATAATCTTCTTGAACGATGGTCCAGGGTTGTTGCTTGGGTCGATGTGGGAGGATTACAGTTGTATCGAGGAACGACATCCGAATGATGTAAAGGTTATCACCTTACGTATGGTTAAAGAACGTCTGACAGAGAAATGGCTGAAAGGGGAATGAGGCGTGGCTACAGGAGTGACACCCAAAGAGCGATATCGCTCCAAGCCGGTATGCATTCAGTTATCATATGACGGGAAATCAGCGCAGGATGATATTCTGAGCAAATCCTATGCGAGTTTTATGAAGGTACAGACGGTTCGCGGCGGAGAGAAAAACCGATTATTTTACGGTGATAACTTGGATGCGTTGCTCTTCATGCTCAACCATGGATATAGGGAGTCCGTCGGATTGGTGTATATTGACCCCCCCTTTGCGACCTCTGCCGATTTTTTGAATCGGGAGCAGCGTCATGCCTACAGTGATACCGTCTATGGGGGAGAATATGTTGAGTTTCTGCGCCAACGCCTCATTGTGATACGGGAACTTTTATCGGAGAGCGGAAGTATCTATTTGCATCTCGACAACAATATGGCGTTTCCCATGAAGATGATTATGGATGAGATCTTTGGGGAGCATAATTGTCGTGCGTTTATTACGAGAAAAAAGTGCAGCACCAAGAACTATACAAAAAAGACATATGGCAATGTTTCAGACTATATCATGTTTTACTCGAAAGGAACGTCATATATATGGAACAGACCCTATGAACCGTGGGAATACGAGCGAATGATCGAGCAGTATCCGTATATAGAAGAAAAAAGCGGTCGCAGATATAAAAAAGTGCCGGTTCACGCGCCCGGTGTAAGAAAAGGCGAAACAGGGAAAGAATGGCGAGGAAGGCTTCCACCGAAAGGAAAACATTGGCAATATACGCCCGAAAAACTCGATGAAATGGATCGAAACGGGGAGATCTATTGGAGTGCAAACGGGAATCCACGGCGGCTGGTTTTCTGTGACCCCAACAAAGGGATTCCTGTTCAGGACATTTGGCTCTCTTATCGAGATAGCATCAACCAAGCACAAAGAACGACAGGCTATCCGACGGAAAAGAACTATGAGATGCTTAAAATGATTGTTGGCGCATCATCAAATCCTGGGGATATTGTGTTGGATTGTTTTGCAGGGAGCGGAACAACCTTGGCGGCGGCATATGAGACAGGAAGAAACTGGATTGGTGTGGATAACAGCACCGAAAGTATCAAAGCGATATGGAAGAGATTTGTTACGGGGCTGGAAGTATATGGAGACTATGTGAAAGAGTATCAATCAGAGCAAACTCTATTAGATGTGATTGATAAGTCCCCCTTTGAAATATGGGTATCTCGTGCAGAGCAAGAACAATTCAAAAGCATAGAATTGCATGAAAATTAGTTGAAGAGGAGCGGTCATGATGAATCTGCGCAGTGATGCGGACGGTATTATAAAGGAGAGTTTTGCTGCGATACTGCCGGATGCGGCGGTGCAGCGGGCACTCGCGGGGCACACGTTCGGCAGCGGGCGCATTGTCCTCGTTGCGGTCGGCAAGGCGGCGTGGCAGATGGCGCGCGCAGCGGCGGATACGCTCGGGGAGCGCATCGACTGCGGCATTGTGATTACAAAATACGATCACGTCATGGGCACGATCCCGCGCGTCACCTGCATGGAGGCGGGACATCCCGTGCCCGATGCGAACTCGTTTGCGGCGACGGAGGAGGCTCTGCGGCTGACGGAGCATCTCACGGCAGAGGACACCGTGCTCTTTCTGCTGTCGGGCGGCGGCAGTGCGCTCTTTGAAAAACCGCTGATCCCCGCTGCAGAGCTCACCACTCTCACGGAGCAGCTGCTCGCCTCGGGCGCGGATATCGTGGAGATGAACACAATCCGCAAGCGCATGAGTGCGGTCAAGGGCGGCAGGTTCGCGGCGCACTGCGCCCCCGCACGCGTCTTTTCGATTGTTCTCAGCGACATCCTCGGTGACCCGCTCGACATGATCGCCTCGGGACCTGCGCACCCTGACGCATCGACGACGGCAGACGCGCACGGGATTGTGAAAAAATATCATCTTCGCCTTTCGGCAGAAGCGTCGAAGCTCCTCGACACGCCCCTGCCGTCCTCCCTGCCGAATGTCACAACGCACATCACAGGCAGCGTGCGCGAGCTGTGTACTGCGGCTGCGGCGGCAGCAGGGCGGCGCGGCTATGCGCCCGTCCTCCTCACCGATCGGCTCGATCTGGAGGCACGCGCGGCGGGACAGTTCCTCGCGTGTATCGCGCGGACGCACGCGGCGGACAGTGCTTCGACGGCATACATTGCGGGGGGCGAGACCATCGTGCGCCTCATGGGCAAGGGGCGCGGCGGGCGCAATCAGGAGCTCGCCCTCGCGGCAGCGGACGGCATCGCAGGGCTTGACAATGTTGCCGTGTTTAGTGTCGGCAGCGATGGCACGGACGGTCCGACGGATGCGGCGGGTGGTTACGTCGACGGCGGGACGACGGCAGCTCTCGCGCGTGCAGAGCAGAGTGCGGCGGCGGCACTCGCGGAGAACGATGCCTACCCTGCACTGAATGCGGTCGGCGGGCTCATCATAACAGGCCCGACGGGAACGAACGTGAACGATGTTGCCGTGCTGCTCATCCGTGGCAAAGGAGACACACATGGCGGACTTTGAGGAGATCCTTGCAGCGCGTGCCGCCGCGGCGGGGCTTACACTGACACCGGTGCAGATCGGGCAGTTCGCCGTCTACAACGATATGCTCGTCGACTGGAACACGCGCATGAACCTCACTGCGCTCACCGCACCGGAGGATGTGGCGGTCAAGCACATCATCGACAGCCTCACGGCGTACGAGCCCGCGCTCTTTGACGCGGCGGAGACCCTCATCGACGTGGGCACGGGCGCAGGGCTGCCCGGTATCCCGCTCGCCGTCTATGCACCGCACATCCGCGTGACACTCATGGATGCACTCCAAAAGCGTGTGCGCTTCCTCACAGAGGTCACGGCGGCGATGGGGCTTACAAATACGCGCTGCATCCACGCACGCGCGGAGGAGGCGGCGCGTACGGCAGAACACCGTGCCGCCTATGATATCGCCGTGAGCCGCGCCGTCGCACGGATGCCCGTCCTGCTGGAGTACACCCTGCCGTTCGTACGCACGGGCGGGACGGTACTCGCGCTCAAGGGGCGCGCGTATGCAGAGGAGGCAGCGGAGGGGAAACGTGCGGCACAGATCCTCGGCGGCGGGACGATCCAGGAACGCCCCGTACACCTGCCCGGGCTTGACGATGTACGCGCCATTCTCTCCGTCACGAAGGAACGTCCCACGCCGAAGGCATATCCGCGTCGTGCCGGTCAACCAGAACAAAAGTCCTTGAAATAATTTCCTTTTAAGAGGATTTATATGATTTGTGTCGAAAATATAATAAATACAGCTATGAGTATATTTGTTGTGCGTTTTTCACAGGGAGCTGCTTGAACATATCGATGCTTCCTGATCCATGCGGCGTCTGCAAGGGGAGGCATGCGGAAAGCGCATCATTTCGGGAAGAACGGATATCTTTCGACAAGGGGATGACGCAATGAAGCGATGGAAAGGACTCGCACTCGGCACACTGGCGCTGCTGCTCATGAGCGCACAGCCCACACAGGCTGCCGAGGAAGCGGCTCCGGCGACGCGCATGACAATGGCAGATCTCAAAGCGGCGCGCGCCGAAGCCCGTTCACAGGCGCAGGCGGATCGTGCTGCCGCAAAACAGGCGCAGCAGCAGGAACGTGCCGCGGAGCGCAAGGCCGCCAAGGAAGCACGTCAGCAGGAACGTGCTGCCGCGCTCGAGGAGCGCAGGGCGGCCAAGGAAGCACAACGGCAGGAACGTGCCGCTGCGCTCGAGGAGCGCAAGGCGGCCAGAGAAGCACAGAAAAAGGAACGCGCCGCCGTCAAGGCGGACATGGCTGCGACCCGCGCGGCAGAGAAACAGGAACTGCGCGGTGCGCGCGTGGCAGCAAAACAGGAAAAGAGGACAGAAAAAGTGCGGGAGCGGCGTGAGCGGGACTCACGCTACAAGACACTCTTTACGGACAACAACTTCACCTACTATCTGGATGAAAAGAACACGCGCTGGATTCCACGTCCCTACCAGAGTTCGGCGTACATTATTGATACGTGGGTGCGTCTCGTAGAAAATACAACGGGGGAGCAGGTCGCAGAGGATGGGAAGATCCGCCCCGCGAAATACTTTATCGAACACTACTATATCAGTCCGGCAAAGCACGAGATCATGTTCATCTCGGAGCTTGAGGTTACGGGGCGTCCCGAGAACGCCGTCAAGGAGCGTGCCTACGACCCGAAGAACTGGGAGCAGTTGGTACCCGGTTCGATCGAGGATGAAATCTACGAGGCGGTCACAGCACGCATGAAGTCGGCACCGGGGCAGCGCGGGGGACTGCTTAGCGGGACGAGCGGCATGAGTCTGCGCGACATGGTTGAGGAGTACGCACGTATTTCGTTCTAAGGAAGCACTGATAAATTCAGCCACGCCATCTTGGTGCATCTTTTTTGCCCGCACTGTGTCGACAAATCCTCCACATAGCTTTGGCTATGCGTCCGGTTTGTCTCCTTGTTCGGACAAAAAATCTACGCCAATCTGACGGACTTCATTTTATCAGCGATTCCATAAACGGATATAACGAGAGGAAATGGGGGGCTCATTTTGTTGGAAAATTATGGAGAACGTGATCTCTGTCAGGTCACAGGCCTCCTCAACATGATGCAGTTTATGCGCCATGCATCCGTCCATCTGCAGGATGAACTGGCGGAGCCGCTGACATTCATCTATTTTGACATCGAGAACTTTAAGAGCTTTAACCAGCGCTATGGCTTTCAGCAGGGCAACCGTCTCCTGCGCTACGTCGCCGACCTCCTGCGTGAGACGTTCGAGGGGAATCTTGTCGCGCGCTTCAACGACGATCACTTTGCCGTCGCAACCAATAGCGAAGACTCCGCCGATGCCATTCAGTTCATTCACGAGCGGATTCGTGTCTATGATCTGGGGCTGCCGATGGAGGTCAAGGCGGGTATCTACCGTCCCGATAGGGAGGTCACAGATGTCGCGCTCATCATGGATCGCGCGAAGATCGCCTGCAACAGCATCAAGAACACCTACGACCTCACATGGGCAGTGTTCGACCCGTCCATGGAGGAGGCACTGAACTTCCGCAGCCACATCATCCGCTCGTTCCAGGAGGCGATGATCGAGGGCTACATTGAGGTCTACTACCAGCCCGAGATCCGTGCGATGACGCGGGAGATCTGCGGATTCGAGGCACTGGCGCGCTGGAAAGATCCCCAGCACGGCATGATCTCGCCGGGCGTATTCGTCCCCGTCCTTGAGGACGCGCACCTTTCGCCGCAGCTCGACCTCTACATCATCGAGAAGGTCTGTCAGTCGATCACACAAATGCGCCGCGACGTGCCGGGGTGGGAACTCCTGCGCGTCTCGGTGAACCTCTCGCGCGCAGACTTCCGTCTCATGGACATGGTGCAGGCGGTCGAGGATGTCCGCACGCGCTACGATGTCGCACGCGCCATGCTCAACATCGAGGTTACGGAGGGGGCGCAGAGCGGCGACGAGGAATTCCTTCAGGGCGAGATCGCACGGTTCCGCGAAAAGGGCTACGAGGTCTGGATGGACGACTTCGGCAGTGGCTACTCCTCGCTGAACAACGTCAAGGACTACGTCTTTGACGTGCTCAAGATCGACATGAACTTCCTGCGCTCCTTCGAGACCAATCCCAAGTCGGCGATCGTCATCCGCTCCATCGTCAACATGGCAAAGGAACTGGGGATGCACACCCTCGCCGAGGGCGTGGAGACCGAGCAGCAGTACGAGTTCCTGCGCGAGATCGGCTGCGAGAAGCTGCAGGGATATCTCTTCAGCCCCCCCATGCCGCTCGATCAGGCGATTGCCTACTGCCACGGTCCGGAGGCAAAGGTCAAAGTCGAGCCATTCCGCCTTGGCAGTTACTACACGGAGATCGGTGCGATCAACGTACTCTCAAGCGAGCCGTTGGAACGCCGCGGATCGCCCGAGATCGGGGATGCACTCTCTCTTGCCGTTCTGGAGGAGCGCAATGGAGAGATTCGCTATCTCTACCAGAGCCGTATGTTCAAGATGTTCCTCCGCAGCATTGAGCTGGACGAGGAGAGCGCGCATACGCCGCACTACGAGCGGCGCAAACGCCAGAACGAGCGCATGCTCGCACGCATGATGGAAGAGGCGGATCGCACGGGACGCGAGGTATATACTGACTTTATCACGCGCAACTCGTTCAACTCCGTGCGTCTGCGGCTTGTGACGCGCGACGTGGACGATACGCGTGCCGTCTTCCTCATGGCGACCGTCAACATCTCGCGGTTCAGTCCCGAGGCAGGGTCGATGCAGGAGGCACTCAACCAGATCGTCGCACTCTACGACCGCGTGGACCTCTTCGATCTCGGCGCACGCAAGCTCCTGCAGCTTTACCGCGACGTGTACGAGCCGAACTACACACAGGAATATGGGCATTTCGAGGAGCTCATCGCGCTCTATGCCGAGGAAAAAATTCTGCCGGACGAGCAGAAGATTTTCAAGAAATTCTACAGCGAGAAACATCTGCGCGCCGTCCTTGAGGACAAGGCGGCGAGCGAACAGGTCACGATCCTTCTCCACAAGCGGATGCCGGACAAGGAACGCGTCCTGCGCCTGCACCATCTCGTGCCGTTCCGGCTCGGGCAGCGTGACTATGTCATCTCCTGCGTCCAGACCATCAACGAGAATATCATTGGCGCGGCGATCGCTGCACTCGCGGGCGAGGACGACGCATAGGCGAAAAACGCCACCGATCACATCAAAAGACGGGACTGCTTTGCACATCTGTGCTGCAGTCCCGTCTTTGTTTTGCATTCGCTTAAGGGGTGCATCGGCTCAGGTTGCATCCGCGAGTACGTCGCGATACGCTGCCTTTCCCGACATCATCTTCTCTGCATAGGAGCAGACGGGGACGATCTTTGCCCCGTTGCTGCGTGCCTCCTCGATGAGCTCCTCGATCAGACGGCGTGCGATCCCCTGCCCTCCATAGGCGGGGTCAACCTCCGTATGGGTGATGCTCCAACGTCCGTCCTGCGCGTCGAACTCCGCGACCCCGACGCGTTTCTCTCCATCATACGCTGCGCTGCGGCAGTGTTCGGCTTCGTATCGAATCTGCATGGTGATTCCTCCTTTGTCTACTCGTAATGCGTCCACATCCGTTTGACGAGAATGATGCCATCGTAGAGCTCTCCTGTCGGCACGGCATACCCTTCGCTGTTTTCCAGTACAGCGTATACCAGTCGATGTTGGATGTTGATACGCCGTGAAAGATTCCCGCTCAGATTGCCGACGAGTTTTTCGTAGGGCGGCGGGTTCTGAAACGGGTTGTCCTGCATGAGATTCAGCAGTGCCTTTGCCTTTGTCTCAAGTCCCGCAGCCTTGAGGCGCGGCTTATCCTTTTCCGCCTGTTTGCTGAACTTAATGAGGTACATCACCACGCCTCGTTTGGATCATACGTCGCACAGGCATCGAGCGGCTCGTGGTCAGCGGCAAGAATGCTCGCGGTCATGCCGGGGATGGCGTTCAGATAGAGCGTTTCCTGTACAGCGTTCCAGTCCTCCTCGGAGAGCAGAACCGCGTTCTTACCGCGTGTGTTCGTGATGATGACAGGGCTGCGGTTCTCGTTTACCTCTGAGATGAGCTGATAGAGATTCCGACGTGCCGCAGTGGCGTTGATCGCAGTCATATACGCTCCTCCTTTCCATGCGTTCATTATACCGTACGTTTTTGCGTGCGTCAACGATATCTCTGTGCACCAAAATACCGCAGACCGTGATCTGCGGTATCTGTGTGTGAAAACAGGGGAATCAGAAGAAGAACTCGACGCGCCCGAAGAATTTGTTCATGCCAGTCTTTCCCTCGGGTTCTGCAGAGTAGATCTGCTTGCCGCGGAAGTAGATGAGAGAGCCGACGATGTTCTTCTGCAGCGTATACTGTCCGCCGAACTCCCAGCCCCTCGTATTCCACATCGCGCCGTCAAAGGTCGGGGCGATTGTTCCCGCGCCGCCGATGTAGCGGTAGGCGGCATAGACACCGAACGAGCCGGGATCTGCCTCGTCTGCTCCCTTGTAGCCGAGCTCGATGTTGTAGGACTTCAGATGTTCTTTCTTAATCTCTGCCGTTTCGTTGCTGTTGTTCTTCCAGTAGCCGCCAGAGAGATAGACCGTCTGCGTGGGGCGATAGGTCATGCCGAGACCGTAGAAATTGAGGGGATTTTTCATCCCGATCATGTCATGGATGGCTGCCTTGTTGGCGACTCGTAGGTAGTCGATACCAAGGTGGAACTTCTCCGAGGGATCCCAGTTTGCTGTCACGCCCTGCACACTCGCCGTGGTGCCGCCAGAATAGAGACCTTTTTCGATCGACTCCTGGATCTCATCGCCCCATGCGGCGTTCAGGAGGTTGTAGCGTCCGGCATAGATCGTGCCCGAAACCTGCTTGTCCTTGCCGAGGGTAACAGCTGCGCCCGAGATCGTGTCATCGAACAGCATCCCCTGCTCCGTGAGGATGGGCAGCTTGCCGAGCTGAATCACGGTTGAACCGTACTTGCCCTCTGCATAGGCGCGATTGAGCTTTACATTGCCATCTTTGCCGCTGTCGGTTCGGAGGTCGATCTTGGAATCCAGTCGCGCCTTAACCGACCAGTGGTCGTTGACCTCTGCTGTCGGCTCGAGACGAAAGAGCAGCTCGTTGTTTGTCTGTTTGTGCCCCAAGTACTTGGTTACGAACTCGCCGCCCGTGCGCTCATAGG
>ERZ772957.1045-NODE-1045-length-19099-cov-5.051932_pt1 | contig 19099 bp, 18 predicted proteins | sample MGYA00580682_ERZ772957 | MGnify/ENA primary metagenome ERZ772957 (study PRJEB29015, sample SAMEA2737921) | human oral metagenome | biome: human oral; feature: human-associated habitat; material: dental | place: China | collected 2025 ...
CAGCACATCAATTTTTTATTGATTCGTGAGATTTTGCTTTCTGAATTGCAATTTAGCTTTCCAAAAAGCCCTGTTTTTGAGATTATCAAAGAAAAGATTCAGGCCTCAGAGGCTATCTGTTTGCATGTGCGTCGAGTTCAGTATTGTCAATGTCTGACACTCGATTATTATCATGCCGCTATTTTATTGATTGCAAGCTCATGTGTCTCTCCTTGTTTTTTTATCTTTTCAGATGATCTGGATTGGTGTAGACGGAATTTGAAAATTTCTTATCCGACCTATTATGTGGATAATTTTGAGGATGAATTGTACGAATTGGAATTGATGACTCTTTGCCACCATTTCATTATAGCAAATAGTTCTTTTAGCTGGTGGGGAGCGTGGTTGTCGCAACATCCAGATAAAATGGTAATCCTTCCGGAAGATTATTTAGTCAGCAATATGAATGGACGAGTGATCCCAATGCCCTCAAAAGAGTTGCACTAAATTTGCAGTCATATGAAAATACTTAATGCGATTTATCGTCTTCTTCATAGAAGACAGATATTTGTCAACGATATATTGAGATTTCTCTCTAAAATAGATAGCCCTATTATATTGGAAGCGGGAGCTGCTGACGGGGCGGATACGTTGCGATTCGCAAAGTTGCTCTCTTCTCAGGGAGTTATCTATGCATTTGAGCCGGTTCTGCAAAATTTTGAACGATTGAAAGATCTTGTGAAGGAGCAGCATAATGTCCATACTTTCAGAATGGCGTTAGGTGACCATGATGGAAAAATGAAGATGAATGTTAGTCGAAATATTGAAGCGGACGATAATATCGCATCTTCTAGTTCGTTGTTGAAACCTAAGACTTTAACTTCGTCGCACATCCTCATATCGTTTTTGAAAAATCAGAAGAGGTTGATGTGAGAACTATTGATAGTTGGGCCGCAGAAAATAAAGTCACTCGAATTGATGCCATGTGGTTAGATATGCAAGGTTCAGAGTGTGCTACATTGCAAGCCTCGCCAATCATAATGAAGACGGTCCGGGTCCTATATACGGAAGTCAATTTTGAGGAGACATATGAAGGATGTATTCTTTATGATGAATACAGAGATTGGTTGTATTCTCTTGGCTTTAAATTGGTGAAAAGTGAATTCAGGTGGAAAGAACAGGGTAATGCACTGTTTGTCCGGCAATAGATAGGAGGGAATACATTATGAAATCTTTTTCACAGTATTATCAAGACAAAGCAATTGACTTTGCGCTGAATAGAAAGCGGGATGGGATATTTCTTGATATTGGAGCTCATGATGGTGTTTCGTTGTCCAATACATTCTTTTTTGAGCGTAGCAGAAATTGGACAGGGCTATGTATCGAACCGATACCTGAGGTGTTCGCACGGTTACGGTCTAATCGTCATTGCTCTGTTTGGAATTGTTGCATCTTGGATGAAGAAAAAGAAGTGACATTCCGAAGTGTTTTCCCTCCATTGGAAATGTTGAGTGGCATTCTCGAGTTTTTCGATCAGAGGCATATTGACCGGATCAATGCTGAAGTGTCTATAATTGCTGATGGGCCAGGCTATCAGGATATTATGATTCCCGGACACAATATCAATCGCCTCTTAGAAACGCAGGGACTTTATGAAATCGATTATTGTAGTATAGATACTGAGGGGGCAGAAGTCAATATCGTGAAAAGTATTGATTTTAACAGGATTAGAATACGCGCCTTTTCAATTGAGAATAATGATACAGCTGGTGAATTGAGAAACTATTTATCCTCTTTCGGATATGCCCGATACACTTTAGGATCAGATGATCTTTATATCAAAGGAAAGTATAGCTGGACTTTGGCTAAATATGTACAGTATCTCAATTCTAAAATTTGGATAAGAGCAAAGATAGATGCATTGTATCGAAAGTATATTAGAAGATAAACTACTCGTCTGATGTTGGTTCGCATTGTAAAGGACTGGCAATGGCCTGACATTTTTCAGCAAACACCACAGAATAAAGGTGTTTGGGAGGGGATCCGTTTTACGGAGGAGGAGGTTGAGATGTGTGACCTTTTAGTAGTATTAAACGCTCCTCCCGCTAGAATAAATACTAATTGCCCTATAGGAGCACGGTGGCTTTTTCTGCAAGAATCGCCGATCGATCTCTACCGATATTATCTAAAAATAGCTCCTTACTTTGATAAGTACTTTGGTTTTTGGAATCCAGCAGAAGTATCGAATATCATCAATACACAAACAGCGTTATCGTGGCATATAAAGAAGACGTATGACGAGCTTGTAAAGCTTTCACTAAAAGACGCATTAGAGGTAAAAAAAACAGCTGTGTCATGGGTGACGAGTAATGCTAAGCAGAAAGAAGGCCATCGGTTGAGAATGGCATTCATGGATTTTCTACAGCAGCAGAAATTTCCATTTGATTTGTGGGGGCGCGGTTTTCGTTCGATCGATGATAAATTTGACGGGATATTTCCTTATAAATACAGTATTGCTATTGAAAATTATTCTTGCGATGATTATTGGACGGAAAAAATTGCCGACTGTTTTCTATCATGGACACTGCCTATCTACTACGGAGCCAAGAATATTACTCGCTATTTCCCAGAAGAATCAATGTTATTGATTGATCCGAACAGGCCGGAGTATTCGTTGCAGCGAATAAAAGAGGCAATGGCAGCAGATTATTACGAAACTCATTTAGATTACATAAAAGAAGCTCGCGAATTGACCTTGAATAAATACCAGTTCTTTCCATGGATAAAGCACTTATTAAATCAATCGCAAATTGATTTCTCTAAAAAAGAGCCCGTTGATATACCAGCTAATCGACCACCGAAGCGCCCACTTTGGTGTCGATTAAAACGGGTTCTATTTGAACGACAATGAAGCAATTGACAATCATTATTAGCTATCGAAATCGTAATATTGGGCGAGTAAAGCGATGTTTAGATTCGCTTTCTCACCAATCCTTTGAAGATTTTGATGTCTTTTTTGTTGACTATGGAAGTGATATATCCTATACAGAGCAATTAAGACCTATACTTGAGTCGTATTGTTTTGTTAATTATTATCGTCTTGCTACAGACGGATATCCATGGAATAAATCGCATGCGTTAAATTTTGGAATCCGTTTGTCGTCATCTAATTATATACTTATCGGAGATATTGACTTGATTTATTCTCCGGATGCTATTTCAGGATTGATGGAAAAAGCGGCTCCCAAGCGAATCGTTTTTGGGAGTATGTTCTATTTAGGGAGATCCTTTTCGGCCTGGGATCGACTGTTCTCTTTTCCATTATCGAAATTCAAAGATTCTGGAGACGAACCAATCGGAGCAATTTATTTAGTCTATCGTTCGGATTTGGAATCAATTAACGGCTTTGATGAGTATTATTGTTTTTGGGGGGTAGAAGATCGAGATGTAGATTGTCGAATGCGATTGATTGGTGCCATACCTATACAGTTAGATAAATACAGATACCCTATTTTTCATCAATGGCATCCGTTCGTTTCCGATCGGAAACGTGGCTTTTTCCCTGAAAAATGGTGGGATACGATCAATATCTATTTTTCTTTGAATCGCGATCGCCCGATTCGCAACGAAAATGGATGGGGGAAATATATCCGACCGGAAGATCGACCTATTTTTACCGCTGAGGTCGTTGAGACATTGATATATTCTTCTTATGGTCGTTCTTATCAAAAGGCTCAAGAGATCGATCGTATTGTAGAGAAACTGAATGCATTAAATGAGAATGAATGTCTTCAGATTATTCTAAGGAAGAGGACAATGGGAGTCCTTTCATTTAGTTTGGTGCGATACGTCAATCTATTGATTCGGATATGTCGGCTACGTCTTGGTATAGATTATATCGAGAATGTTGAAAAAGAAAAATACTTTTATTCAGCAGACATGTTCTATGTGGTATGGCAACTTATACGCACCCAAGGTTTAATACGTGATTATTCAATGATAGAAGAAAATGGTGGTATAACAATACGTCTGATGAGAGGAATATCTTTATCGCAACAACTCATCTCGCAGTGATGCTGTTACTGTTGTTATTATAATGGAATCTCATTCATAGATGTAGCTGTGATCGTTGCCGTAACGAACCGTCCCGCAGAAAAATTGCAGGTGGCGTTACTGTAACGATTTTTTCTACAGAAAAGGAGCAACAGACGTTTCCATAACGAATTGACAAATAGCATGTTTTGATGGGAGGAATAAGAAAAATGAAGTATTTACACACGGCAAGTCGAACCACTGAGGTGGACGCCGTTTCTGATCAGATTGTTGCAATGTATGAAGCCCGAACGGCTCTGAAGACGGAACCATATCTTGCGGCTACAATGGCGACGTTGAAAAGCCAATCTGAGCAGATTACGGAGGCGATTAAGCGGCTTAAGGTTCTGAGTGAGTTAGAAGATCTTGATGCTGTTCGAGATAGTGTGATCAGTGCATTAGGTCATGTGCTTAATGGGTATGCGAATATGCCGACAGACGATGCACGTCAACACACGCCGCCTCTGAAAAAAGTGTTTGATAATTATACGTTCTCTATTACTCGCGAAAATTATGAGAGTGAATCGTCTTTGATCGAATCGCTGCTTGCTGATTTGAGCGCAACGGCATTGCAAGTGCATATTACAGCACTTCCAGGTGTGAGTGAGGCAATTGCCGCTGTACGCGCGGCGCAGACAGCGTTTACTACCAAGCAGGTAGCCTATTTGGAGGCGTTAGCCAAAGACAAGACTTTGCAGAGTGCCAGTGTGCTTAAACTCGCATTGTTGACAACGATTAACACTAAACTTATTCGCTATCTTGATGTGATGAAGGATGTCGATGCGGCAAAATATGCTGATTTTTCCACGGCCGTTGCACAGGCTGTCGATGAGCAGAACACTGTCGTCGCAATGCGTCACACCCTCGATGAGAAAAAGAAGAAAGAGGGAGACGGTGATGGCACCAAGAAGAAAAAGGGTAAGGAATAAGACAAAGAGAAGGATAAGAAAAAGGAGAAAGATGACGAAGGCGATGATATTACGTTGCCTACGGAGTAGTGGCTTTTTTATCGGAAGAGGAATAAGATGAAAATAGCAATTATAGGATTGGGATATGTGGGATTACCGTTGGCGGTAGCGTTTGCAGAGCATTATCCAACTGTTGGCTTTGATATCAATCGTAAACGGATCGGCGAATTGCAGAAAGGGCTTGATCACACCCAAGAAATGGATCGTGACAGGCTGCAGGGAGCCCTATCCAGTACAGAAGAAAAAGGCTTGACACTGACTGACAACAATGAGCAGTTAAGTGATTGTACGGTATTTATTGTGACCGTCCCAACGCCGATCACAAAATTTAAGACGCCTGATTTGGGTCCGCTATTGGCTGCGTCGGCTACAGTAGGTCGGGCATTAAAGTCTGGGGATATTGTTATTTACGAATCGACGGTTTATCCCGGATGTACGGAGGAGGACTGTGTGCCTGTTTTGGAAAAAGTCTCAGGGTTAAAGTATAATGTGGATTTCTTTTGTGGTTATTCTCCTGAGCGAATCAATCCCGGAGACCGAAAAAACACATTGCAGACGATTCAAAAGGTTGTTTCTGGTTCTACAGAAAAGGTTGCCGAGAAGGTTGAAATGCTTTATCGATCAATTGTCCCCGCCGGTACATTTCGTGCGTCGTCGATTAAGGTTGCCGAAGCGTGTAAGGCGATTGAAAATGCACAACGCGATGTGAATATCTCGTTTGTTAATGAATTGTCGCTGATTTTTGATCGTATGGGAATAGATACGCAGGAGGTGCTTGAAGCAGCTGCCACAAAATGGAACTTCCTGAAGTTCACTCCCGGCTTGGTTGGCGGACATTGCATCGGCGTTGACCCTTATTATTTGATGCATAAGTCGCAGTGTTTAGGCTATAATCCTCAGGTTATCCTTTCTGGCCGCTCCATCAACGATGGAATGGGGCGTTTTGTGGCTTCAAAGACGGTTAAATTGATGATTCGTCACGGCATTCGGATAGTCGGGAGTCGTGTATTGGTACTTGGATTTACATTTAAGGAGAATTGTCCGGACACACGGAATACGAAAGTGGTTGATGTGATCGATGAGTTGAAGGATTTCGGCATTCATGTGGATGTGTATGATCCTCATGCATTGCGTGATGAAGTAAAAGCAGAATATGCCATCGATTTACTCGCTCAGCAGCCTGATCCCAAACAATATGACGGTATCATTTTGACGGTTGCTCACGACGAATTTCGTTCGATCGACTTCAGCTTTGTTCGCAACCAACTTACTGTCTTATTTGACGTAAAAGGGATCCTCGATAAATCGCTTATCCACGGGCGACTTTAATCGATTTATTTGTCCTTTATGATGCGGTTAGCACCTATAGTACTCTTCACATACAATCGTCCGGTACACACTCGCCAGACAATTGATGCATTGTTGAAAAACGAATATGCCTCGGGGAGCGATTTGATTATTTTCTCGGATGCACCGAAAAACGATGCAGCCGAAGATGGGGTACGCCAAACAAGAGCCTACTTAAGAGGAATTACTGGTTTTCGTTCGATTAATTTAATCGAGCGTGCAGAAAATATGGGGCTGGCGGCAAACATCATTGATGGAGTAACTCAAGTTGTGAATGAGTACGGTCAAATTATTGTCTTGGAAGATGATTTGTTGACATCTCCTTTTTTTTTAAAATACATGAATGAGGCGCTCTCGATGTATGAAGATGCCAATGAGGTTATTAGTGTGCATGGGTATATATTCCCGATAAAAAGGAAGTTACCGGAGTCGTTTTTTATTCGTGGTACTGATTGCTTGGGCTGGGGGACATGGAAAAGAGGCTGGGATCTATTTACTCCCAATAGTGCTGAATTGCTGGATCAAATAAGAGCTCATAAACTGGAATGGACATTTGACTTCTCAGGTAGTTATCCTTTTATGAAGATGCTAGAAAAACAGGCGGATGGATCCGTTAGCTCATGGGCTGTACGATGGTATGCCTCTGCATTGTTAAAAGGAAAATTAACGCTCTATCCAGGGCGGTCCCTTATTTTTCATAATGGGAGTGATGGGAGCGGCACTAACTACAGTGGGGACAATGCGCTTGATGTGAAACTATCTGATCGCCCGATCGTGCTTGAACGTCTTCTACTTGAAGAAGATAAGAATGCGAGAAAAGCGTTTATTGGTTATTTCCGTTATGCGATGCTATGGCATAAGATCCAATACCGGATAAAATCTGTATTTCAGGGTAGAAAGGGATAAGAATAATGCGGAAGAACATTATGTTGGTTTTTGGGACACGGCCAGAGGCAATCAAGATGGCTCCTTTAGTTAAGGAGTTCCAGAAATATCCGGATAAGTTCAGGACGACTGTTTGCGTGACAGGGCGACATAGAGAAATGCTCGATCAAGTGTTGAATATCTTTGATATTATACCGGATTATGATCTGAACATCATGAAGTCAGGCCAGGATTTATACGACATTACATCGCGAATCTTATTGGGAATGCGAGATGTTTTTTCTCAGGCTAAACCGGATATAGTGATGGTGCACGGTGATACGACTACGTCAATGGCTGTTGCTTTAGCTGCATTCTATCAACAGATGTGGGTCGGACATGTCGAAGCTGGTTTACGTACGAATAATATATATAGTCCATGGCCAGAAGAGATGAATCGTCAGATAACCGGGCGTATTGCTACATACCACTTTTCGCCAACCTCTTTAGGGCGAGATAATTTATTGCAAGAGGGCGTACACAGCAATCGTATTTGGGTGACGGGCAACACGGTAATTGATGCGCTCTATGCTGTTCTTGGTAGGATAAAACATAATGAAGCCTTGCAATTATCACTCAGAAAAGCGTTGGATAGAGCTGGCTATGACGTGGATAGAGTATCGAATGAAAATAGATTTCGACGTCTTGTTCTGATTACTGGACACCGGCGTGAAAATTTTGGTAAGGGGTTTCTCCAGATTTGTCATGCAATAGAGATGTTGAGTACGACATATCCTGATGTGGATTTTGTCTATCCGATGCATCTGAATCCAAATGTGCGAAAACCCATCGAAAAGGTTTTTAATGAGACATCTCGAGAAAATCTGTTTTTTATCGAACCATTGGACTATCTCCCATTTGTGTACTTGATGAAAAAAAGTAGTCTCGTCTTAACTGATAGTGGTGGTATTCAGGAAGAAGCCCCGAGCTTGGGTAACCCCGTCCTTGTTATGCGTGATACAACGGAACGCCCAGAGGCGTTAGATGCGGGGACGGTGAAGTTGGTTGGCACAGATTGTGATAAAATTATCTCGGAAGTCTCTTCCTTATTGGAAGATAAGGAATATTATAGGAGAATGAGTCGGGCTATAAATCCATATGGTGACGGGAGGGCGTGTGAGCGAATTGTTTCAATTTTTAGTTTGGATGGATGATGATCTCTTTGGGAATAGTCTAAAAACAAAGATTATTTTCAAGTGAGCGATAGGGCTAAATTAGGGTTTATGAGGGAATCGAATTGCAGATGTCCACTTTGTGGCAATATAATAAAGAGTAGAATAGAGAGTGTGAGAACTATAGATATATCTAATTTGTATCGGAGAGTTTACAAAAAGGATATAGGCTATATCTGGAAAAGTGTGGAGAGATTGGAATATGTTCTTTGCCAAAAATGTGGTCTGCGTTTTTTTGATCCAATCATATCGGGGGATGATGATTTTTATAATATCTTGTTGAAAGATGAATGGTACTATCTGCATGAGGGGAAAACGGAATATGATTATTCGCGTAAGTTCATCGAAGAGGATGATCGAGTCTTAGATATAGGTGCTGGAAGAGGTGCTTTTAGACATTATTTGTCAGAGAAGAATTATTATCAGGGCTTGGATCTTAGTAGTAAAGCTATAGAACTTGCTAAAAAGGATGGAGCAAATGTTTTGCCAATTCCAATAGAAGAATTTAGTGAGGAGAATAAAGAGAGGTTTGACGTAGTCTCTATCTTCCAAGTAATAGAACATATTTCTTCGTTGGATAAATTCATGTGTTCTGCAATTGATTGCATTGTGAAGGGAGGACTTTTGATTGTTGCAACGCCAGATAATGATGGATTTATTAAGTATGTATCTAATTTTTGCCTGAATTTACCTCCCCATCATACTCTTCATTGGAATGAGAGATCACTAAGGTCTATGGCTGAGAAATATAATTTGGAGGTTCTGGATATCTATAGAGAACCGGTGTCCAGTGTCCATAGACAATGGTGGTATAATACAATGTCAACGACTTACCTTAATCGTCTTCTAAGAAGAGATTTTCGGATGATTGATTATAGGTTTACATATAAGATCGTGCGTTTGGCAGCTAAAATATTAGCTCAATTTTACAAACTGTCTGGAGAGCATAAGAAGTCTTTTGGGCAGAGTATCATTATGGTATGCAGAAAGCCCGATGTTTAACTTCTGCACTCTCTTTGACTCCGCCTATCTATCGCGAGGCTTAGCGATGTATGAATCGCTTTGTCGCCATTGCCAAGAATTTCATTTGTATGTTTTTGCATTTAACGACGCCTGCTACACAACATTGAGGTCGTTATCTCTGGATAAGATGACGGTGATCTCATTGAGTGAGTTTGAGGATGATGAATTACTGCGTGTTAAGCCGGTTCGTACACGAGGAGAATATTGTTGGACATGTACTTCGTCTACCATACTGTATGTATTAGATCGGTTTAATGTAGAGAGCTGTACATATTTAGATTCTGATCTCTATTTTTTCTCATCCCCACAGTCCTTATTTGATGAGATGGGAGATGATGCAGTGATGATTACTCCTCATAATTATACACCTCAATACGATCAAAGTACAAAAACCGGAATTTATTGTGTACAGTTCGTTGCTTTCAAAAATAACGAGCAAGGACGGGATGTTTTGAATTGGTGGCGGAAAGCGTGTATAGATTGGTGCTATAATCGTTTTGAGAACAATCGCTTCGGCGATCAGAAATATTTAGACGATTGGCCAAGACGGTTTGATGGAGTACATGTTTGCAGGAATTTAGGTGCAGGTGTTGCGCCGTGGAATATGCAGCGGTTTTCTTTTCAAGAGGATAGAGGGTATATTGTGGCTACAGAAAAAGAGATAGGAACTTCTTTTGAGGTCGTGTTTTTCCATTTTCACTCTCTTACGTTTGTCACCCCCTCTTATTTTTCCCCTCGACCTTACTATCGGAGAAGTAAAAGTGCAATTCAACTAATGTTTAACCCATACGTAAAAAAAATCGAGGAGATCAGAAACAAATATCCAGAAGTTGCTGCTTCGGAAAGATATCTCTCAGGATTCGATAGAGCAAAGTATTTTCTCGAACTTTTTGCGCGTAGAGGGTGGAGTGAGATTTCTTCGATAAGAGCGTTGCACCAATAGAATGGCAGAATTAATAGATCTCAAAACATATACTGATCGACGCGGAAATTTGACCGTGATTGAGAAGGTTATACCGTTTGATATTAAGCGAATCTTCTACATTTATGGTGTAGATGACTCCGTGAGAGGTGGGCACCGTCATCATAAAACTGTACAGGCCGCCATTTGTCTTCAAGGCCACTGCATCATATCCAATCATACAAAGAATGGACATAAGGATTTTATCTTAGACTCTCCTCATAAGTGTCTTATCATTAATCCTGAAGATTGGCATACAATGCATCATTTCAGTAATGATGCAATCTTAATGGTGTTGGCTTCGGAATATTTCGACCCTCATGATTACATCTATGAACCCTATAAATGACAGACAGCATATTGAAAGAGATGCTTGACCGATTTCATACATACTACCTAAGGCAGCGATTTTTTCCCAATTGGTTTAGCGTTTTCATCAACCCATTTTATTTTATCCGCAAGCGGTTGATAGAGAAAGTGCGGCGACTTGCACCACAATTAGAAGGTGAATTGCTTGATTTTGGGTGTGGAGCTAAACCATATCAGGAGTTGTTTCCGCATTTAAGATCCTATCTTGGAGTAGATATAGAGAACGAAGGTCATAATCATAAGACGGAAGAGATAGATGTCTACTATGATGGAGTACGCCTTCCATTCAACGATGATTCGTTTGACGCGATATTGACAAGTGAAGTCTTGGAGCATGTGCCTAATGTAGACGGATGTCTTACAGATCTTGTTCGTGTATTGAGACCGGGCGGTAAGATGCTGGTTACCGTACCTTTTATTTGGGCAGAGCATGAGTTGCCGTATGATTTTAGACGATTCTCTCTTATCGGTATTCGAAAACACATAACAGATCAGGGATTGACAATCCTTGCCGAAGAACGTAGCGGACATTTTGCGGAAGTCGTTTTGCAATTGTGGATGGCATATTTACGAAGCCTGTTTTACGTCAAGAATAAATATGTCAACCTTCTTATGAATGCCATATTCATTGCACCGGTTTGTATTTTGGGCGGTGCGATTGTTTGGTTGTTGCCCCGAAAACCTGAACTGTATTTTAATACGATAATACTGGCCCAAAAGAAGATCTAGATGCCTTTCCTTTTCTCCATCATCACAGTCACATATAATGCTCGGAAGGCGCTCGAGCGGACGTTGCAGAGCGTCGGGGTGCAGACGTATGGCGAGATGGAGTACCTCGTGATTGACGGGGGATCGACTGACGGGACGATGGAGCGAGTCGCACGTTGGGAGGCGGAGATGGCGGATGAACGCACGCGGCGTGGCATGGAGCCGATGCGGTGCGTAACCGTTTCGGAGCCGGATCGTGGGCTGTACGACGCGATGAACAAGGGCCTGCAACGGGCGACGGGCGACTATGTCTGGTTTCTCAACGCGGGTGACACATTTCGGTCGCCAGAGACTGTGGCGCAACTGGCCGATGTAGCCGAACGAAACGGTTGGCCAGATATTCTTTACGGTGAGACGGACGTAACCGACAGCGAGGGTCGATTTATCGCCGCGCGTCGACTGAAAGCGCCCGAGACGTTGACGTGGCGCGGCTTTCGAACGGGGATGCGTGTCAGTCATCAGGCGTTTGTCGTCAAGCGGAGCGTGGCGCCGACGTACGATTTGCAATACCGATTCTCGGCCGACTTCGATTGGTGCATCCGGTGCATGAAACAATCGCAGCGGATCGTCAACTCACGAATGCGGTTAGTGAATTATGAAGCCGAAGGAATGACGACGCGCAACCGTAAGGCGTCGCTGGCGGAGCGCTACCGCATCATGTGTCGCTACTACGGGGCGTTTCCCACGCAGATGCGTCACCTTTGGTTTGCCACCCGATTCCTCTGGGCGAAGGTGAGCGGAAATAAGGCGTAGCGCGAGAGATCGTCCGAGAAGCGCTGCGGACACTCATCCCGCAAGACAATAACACAACGCTACGGGCCGACGCCCCGCGGAAAAGAGAATCGAGCATGATCGAACGCGATCATAACGAATGGAATAAGCGACCTCTATCGAGGCCGCTTTTTTTGTGGATTGTCGGAACCCTTTGCGAGGTCTGCTACCCGCTCCAGTACTTGTCTTTCGTCTTGCTGATTCCTGCCATTGCGGCGCTTGTGTGCAACCGAGGGCGACGGTCGGCACCGCGCGAGCTTCGGCTCGAGACACCCTACATTTGGGGCGCGATCTTGACTTTCGTGATCCTCTTTCTGGCCATACAGCGGACCGCGCTGGCTGAGCGGCACCTCGACGATCCGAGGCCTGCGCCGACGGCATGGCGACGGGCGGCGCACGCTGTGCAAGGGCACATCGTGGAACGCCTCGGGCAACTGCGCCTTTCGCCCGACGAGCACGCTGTACTGGCCTCGATCACCGTCAACGACCGTAGCGGCATGACGCGTGATTTGCGCCGCCGATTCTCGACCGCTGGCGTGGCACATCTCTTAGCCGTCAGCGGCTTTCACGTCGGACTGGTCAGCGGCGCGCTTGCCCTGCTACTCGGTTTTCTGCCGCCGACTACGCCCTGCCGACTCTTCCGTTGCGGACTGATGATCCTCGTCGCCTGGGCCTACGCCGCCGTGTCGGGCCTTTCTGCACCGGCCGTTCGAGCGGCCACGATGCTCACCATCTATCTCGTTGGCGTGGCCCTTCGCCGCACCCCCGAGCCATACAACACGCTGTTCGCCTCTGCTTTGCTGATGCTTTTCGTCGATCCCTTCAGCCTCTTCGACGTCGGGTTCCAGCTCACCTTCGCGGCCGTCTTATTCATCCTTCTGCTCACGCCCCGCATAGCCTGCCTCATCGATGTGCGCCGCCGGTGGATCGCCCTCCCTTGGCGACTCGTGGCCGTCAGTCTGGCTGCTCAGGTCGGCACCTTCCCGCTCTGTTGCTACTATTTCGGCCGCATCTCCCTCGTTTTTCTCTTCGCAAATCTCTTCCTCATGCTGTCCGCCACGCTGCTCATCCCCCTGACCCTCGTGTGGGTCGCGCTGCCCGTTGACACGCCCGGGAGCTTCGGATTGCAGAGCGCGGTGGAGCGCCTGACGCATACGCTCGTCGCCGTCGTCGATCGGTTCAGCCTCCTCCCTGCGGCCGGTGCCCCGATGCGCTTCGACCTCGTCCTGCTCATCGGTTCCTACGCCGTCCTTCTCTTGGGCATCCACGCTGCGACCCGCGGCAGTCGACGGACGCTTTTTGCCTCCTTAGGGGGGACGCTTTCCCTCATCGTTTACACCCTTGCGCAGCATCAGTTTGGAGGGTGACAGACACTCGTTTCCCGGATAAAAACAGGGCGGAGGCGCTGTCGGATTGGGTTCCGGCAGTGCCTTTTTTGTTTTTAGGCTCAATCAAATGCGTTTCGGCCTACTCGCTCCGTTTTTTGCCCCTTTGATCGTTCCAGCCCCCTTCATTGTTAACGCGAGTTCGGCGTGGGCAATCCTATCGCTTACGATTTCCTGAGGAAATGAGTGAGTAAGTGAGCTGCCGATTTCCTGAGGAAATGAGCCGAAAAAGTTTGTGGCAAGCGCAAACGGGGAGGACAGGCCGCGCGTATGGGGACTTTTTGCGTTACTGGCTTAGTTTTTAGATCCCTCTATCTTTGCCCGCCGTTAAAATGAAAGGAATAATTGTGGCAAATACGAAGTACATTTTTGTGACAGGCGGTGTCGTTTCGTCCCTTGGTAAGGGCATCGTCTCGGCGTCGCTGGGCAAGCTGCTGCAGGCGCGTGGCTACCGGGTGACGATCCAAAAGTTCGACCCTTATATCAACGTAGATCCGGGGACGCTCAACCCCTATGAACACGGCGAGTGCTTCGTCACCGTCGATGGGCACGAGACGGACCTCGACCTCGGGCACTATGAGCGCTTCCTCAACCTCCCCACCACCCGCGCCAACAGCATCACCACGGGCCGCATCTACCAGAGCGTCATCGACAAGGAGCGCCGCGGAGACTACCTGGGCAAGACGGTGCAGGTGATCCCCCACATCACGGACGAGATCAAGCGCAACGTCAAGCTGCTCGGCGCCAAGAACCAGTTTGACTTCGTCATCACCGAGATTGGTGGCACGGTGGGCGACATCGAGTCGCTGCCCTTCATCGAAAGCGTTCGCCAGCTGCGTTGGGAGCTGGGGCGCGACTGCCTCTGCGTGCACCTGACCTACGTGCCTTTCATCGCCGCCGCGAAGGAGTACAAGACGAAGCCCACGCAACACTCCGTCAAGCAGCTCCAAGAGCTGGGCGTGCAGCCCGATATGCTCGTCTTGCGCACGGAGCACGAGCTCAATGCCGAGATCCTGCGTAAGGTGGCCCTCTTCTGCAACGTGTCGAAGGAGGCCGTCATCCAGTCCATCGACGTGCCCACCATCTATGAGGTGCCCCTCATGCTGCAACGCCAACGGATGGACTCCATCGCGCTGGAGAAGCTCGGCCTCGAAGTCGGCCCCACGCCGGAGCTGAACCCGTGGAAGGACTTCCTCGACCGGAAGAAGCGCGCCACCGACGTGGTCCGTATCGGGCTCGTGGGCAAGTACGTCGAACTGCAAGACGCCTACAAATCGATCGACGAATCGCTGCTCATCGCTTCCATATATAACGACCGCAAGCTCGACCTGCGGCTCATCCATTCGGAGAAGATCAACGACGCGAATGCGGCCGAACTGTTGGCCGATCTCGATGGCGTCGTCATCGCTCCGGGCTTCGGACAACGCGGTGTGGAAGGCAAATTTGCCGCCATCCGTTACCTCCGTGAGCACGACATCCCCACGCTCGGCATCTGTCTGGGTATGCAGTGTATGGTCATCGAATTTGCCCGCGATGTGCTCGGCCTTGAGGGAGCCAACTCCACGGAGATGGATCCACAGACGCTTCATCCGGTCATCGACCTTATGGAGGATCAGAAAAACGTGGTCAACATGGGCGGCACCATGCGCCTCGGCACGTACGACTGCACCCTGCGCCCCGGCTCACACATCTGTGCGGCCTATGGCAAGGAGCACATCCAGGAGCGCCATCGCCACCGCTTCGAGTTCAACAACGAATACAAGGATCGCTTCGAGGCTGCCGGTATGCAGTGCGTAGGCGAGAACCCCGACACGGGGCTCGTCGAGGCCGTCGAAGTGAGTGGCCTGCGCTGGTTCGTCGGCGTGCAGTATCACCCGGAATATACCAGCACCGTGCTCAGTCCTAACCCGCTGTTCATGGGATTCATCAAAGCCGCAATCAATAAATAGAGGGTAGAGATAAGAGGGTAGAGGGTAGCCCTCTGGTGCTCACAAGAAGCACCTCTACCACCGCGGCGCAGCCGCTAACTACCCGGCCACAAGGCCGTAACTACCGCGGCGCAGCCGCATAACTATCGGAGGCGTAGCCTCCATAACTACTCGAATAAAGAATATGTCAATGGATAAGAATACAGTGATCGGTTTCATACTGATCGGGGTGGTGCTGGTGCTTTTCGTCTGGTTCAACCGCCCGAGTGAGGAACAGATCAAGGCGCAACAGCGTTACAACGACTCGGTGGCCCGAGTGGAACAGGCCGCCTTGGCTCAGATAGACCAAACGAAGGCCACGGCCGATCTCGCACCGACAACGGCCGCGGATACCGTCGGCCTGCCCGACTCCGTGCGTGAGGAGCGTCTGCGCGGCACATACGGAGCCTTCGCACGTGCGGCCGTCGGTACGGAGGAGTTTGTCACCCTCGAGAACGACAAGGTGGAGGTGCGCATCAGCACCAAGGGTGGCCGTCTCTGCTACGCCCGACTGAAGGAATACACCACCTACGACAAACAGCCGCTCGTGCTCTTCGACGGCGCGGACGAGTCGGCCCTCAACCTGACGATGATCACGGCCAATCAGCGCGTCATCAACACGGCTGACCTCTACTTCACGCCGATCAAGGGCGCCGACGGTCGCTCAGTCACCATGCGCCTTGACGCAGGCGACGGTGCGCACATGGACTTCACCTACTCGCTCGCACCGGACGATTACATGCTGCGCTACACGATCCTTTCGGCCGGCATGAATGGCATCCTCGCTCCCTCTACCCGCTCGCTCGACCTGACCTGGACGCAGCATGCGCGCCAGCTGGAGCACGGTCGGAAGTACGAGAACCAGTACACGGCCCTTTACTATAAATACGTGGCCGACGATGTGGACAAGCTGAGCGAGACGAAGGATGCAGACAAGCAGATCTCCAACCGCCTGAAGTGGATCGGCTACAAGAACAAGTACTTCGCCACGGTGCTCATTGCCGACGATGCCTTCACGGCTTCCAAACTTGAGTCGCGCTTGACGCCCGACACAGACACAGCGCATCTGAAGACCTTCACGGCCATGACGAGTGTCGACTTCGATCCGTCTAAGCCCGACACCATCGGCTTCAACTATTTCATCGGCCCGAACAAGTACAAACTCCTCGGCGCCTACGATAAGGGTCGCGACAAGGCCGACCGCCTCTCGCTCGACGAGCTCGTGCCGCTGGGCTACAAATGGGTGCGCCCCATCAACCGCTACTTCATCGTGCCCATCTTCGACTACCTCGGCCGCTTCCTCACCAACTACGGTGTGATCATCCTCATCCTTACGCTCATCGTTAAGCTGGTGCTCTTCCCGCTGACGTACAAGTCGTACATGTCCACGGCCAAGATGCGTGTGCTGCGGCCGCAGGTGGAGGCGATCAATGCCCGCTATCCGAAGCAGGAGCAGGCGATGGATCGGCAGAAGGCCACGATGGAGCTGTACAGTCGTGCCGGGGCCAGCCCTATGAGTGGCTGCTTGCCGATGCTGCTCCAGATGCCTATCCTGATCGCGCTCTACTGGCTCTTCCCGACGGCCATCGAGCTGCGTCAGCAGTCGTTCCTCTGGGCCAAAGACCTCTCGACGTTCGACGCCGTCATCTCGTGGGACGCCAACATCCCGCTCATCAGCTCCTTCATGGGTAACCACATCAGCCTCTTCTGTCTGCTGATGACGATCGTCAACGTGGTCTACTCCAAGATCAACATGAGCATGAGCAACACGGGGCAGCAGCAGATGCCCGGCATGGCCATGATGACGTACATGATGCCCGTGATGTTCTTCTTCATCTTCAACCAGAACGCCGCGGGTCTGAGCTACTACTTCCTTGTCTCCACGCTTATCACCATCCTGCAGACGGCCTCGTTCCGCTACTTCATCAACGAAGACAAGCTGCTGGCCAAGCTCGAGGCGAACAAGAAGAAGCCCCGCAAGCGCGGCAGCTTCATGGAGCGCATGGCCGAGATGCAGAAGAAGCAGCAAGCCGAGCTGGAGCGTCAGCAAAAGCAGCGCAACACCCAGCGGCAAGCGCAGAACACGAAGCGGCAAGAGCGCAAGCGATAATTCTTTATGTAGGGGCGTATCGTGCGACGCCTCCCAAACAATCCGCAAGGGATGAATGCACAACATGCGTTCGCCCTCTTTCGGGGCGTTGGGGGGGCGTCGCACGATACGCCCCTACTTGTAACTTCCCCTAACTACCCGGCCGAAGGCCGATAACTCCCCCTAACTACCGCGGCGAAAGCCGCATAACTACCCGGCCGAAGGCCGATAACTACTTATATCCCCATGCACTTCCTTGGCATCATCCCCGCGCGTTACGCCTCGACGCGCTTCCCCGGCAAACCGCTGGCCGACTTGGGCGGTAAACCCATGATTCAGCGCGTCTACGAACGCGTACGCCCCACCGTCGATCGCCTCGTTGTGGCCACCGACGACGACCGTATCCGTCAGGCCGTCGAGGCTTTCGGTGGCGACGTCGTCATGACCTCCGACACGCACCGTAGCGGCACCGACCGCTGCCGCGAAGCCTGCGATAAGGTGGGCGCCACGGCCGACGTGACATTGGGAAACAACTTCAGCGCCCTCGCGCTTGGCAACCATGTGCCGGTGTTTTCGGACTGCTCTGTCCGTTCCGCAAGATGACAAAAGCGGTGGACCTGAGGATGTATGCAGGACCCGCCTTCTGTGGTATAAACTTCTTAAACGCTCCCGGCTTTGAATGGGGGGCGTGAGAGGGGCTTCGCTTGGCCCATATGCAAGCATCTATACGCGAGCGTTTCGCAGCTCTGAGCGCGAGCCTAACGAGCGGGGGGCGGGCAAGTCCGTCCCCCGACGCGTATCTAAAGGAGATTACATGGCCGAGGCCCTGGCGTTCTACACGGTTGACGAGGCGTACGTTGACTATCTGGCCCCGCACACGCCGCAGCTCTTTCGTAACGCAAGGACCAGTCAGGCGCACTCCCGCAAGTACGTGGGCGTCGTACTTGCCGTCGGCGGTCACGACTATTTTGCGCCGCTCTCCTCCTTCAAGGACAAATACCGTCGCATGAAGAACGGCCTCGATTTCGTGAAGGTCAAGGACATGGCTGTGGTGAACCTTAACAACATGTTCCCTGTGCCGGTCAGCTGCTGCCAGAGGGTGGATTTCGCGGCCGAGCGCGACTGGAAGTACCGAGCGCTCCTGCAGGCGGAGTACCGCGCCATGAAGCCCCTGCAGGACAGGATCCACAAGAACGCTAGGACGCTTTACAGCTACAAGCTCAAATACGGTGACTCGACCAGGCTCGCGAAGCGCTGCAACGATTTTGCCGCGCTCGAGCGGCT
>ERZ772957.1046-NODE-1046-length-19086-cov-4.419631_pt1 | contig 19086 bp, 12 predicted proteins | sample MGYA00580682_ERZ772957 | MGnify/ENA primary metagenome ERZ772957 (study PRJEB29015, sample SAMEA2737921) | human oral metagenome | biome: human oral; feature: human-associated habitat; material: dental | place: China | collected 2025 ...
AACTGTTCTGAATCATATTTTATACCGATTTTCCATAAGGAAAATCGGGTGGCGGTGGGCAAGGAATAAAAGACTGTCAGACCCGTTTTCCCGCCGCCCTCCTTCGAGCGAGTGAACATCATTCATCCGCTCGGGTGTGTATGTGCCGCTCGCTTGGATGTGATATGCCCACTCGCTCGGGTGTGTATGTCCCACTCGTTCTAGTGGATTCCTTTCAATAAAAACAAGTGTAGGCGGGCGGACATAATAAGGCGTCTTTCACCCGATTGCTGGTACTATATCTGTCTAAAGAATTGTGCAAAGCCCAATTCTTGCAAGATGGGATATCCAAGTTTTCCCGGTAAGAAAAACAGATGGCGGCGGACGGGCATATAAAGGTATCGTTCATCCTATTGACGGTACTATGTCCGTCCCTCAAAACGGACAGAACCGTCCGTTTTGTGCAAGATGAATTATACAAGTTTGCCGCCGGCAAACTTTAGACGGGTACTCAACCAACAATCTTATGAACGATGCGTGAATATGCCCGAGCTTCCTCCCGCACCCATCTTGCACGAATCAGACCGATGTCCGATTATTGTCGGATGGGATATTCCACAATTTCCAAAGTTGACGCTTTGTTCAAGCGCTGCATTTTAGGAAGGTATAGATTCTAAATCCGAATAAGGCTATCTTAATAACCTGCGAGTTTGCATCCCGAAAACTTGTTTATTTTATGCCGTTTTTCGCTTTCTCGAAACGGCGGCAATTCAGCAATCTGCGGTTGCTGCATTGTAAGGATGTTTATTTTCAGCTGCAGTATTTTTGCGGCTGAAAAACATTACGAGTTTGCAATCGGCAAACTCTTTGATTTACATATGCGCAATCCGCGCACAAATGCAGCAGTTCCCAAAGTTGACACTTTGTTCAAGTGCTGCATTGTAAGGAAGGTTTAGCTTATGCTTTGTGATTTGTGCAATGAACGGAACGCCGTTATTTTTCTTGAGCAGCGTTCGGGCTCTTCGTGCAGGAAAGTAAACTTGTGCGCAGAATGTGCTTTGCAACGGGGAATTTCCGCGCCTGAAATATCCGCCGAACAGAAAAATCTGGATGCCGTTTTCAAAGAAACTCTTGAAAAGAAGACAAAATCTTCTCCGGATTTCAAGAAACTTTGTCCCGGATGCGGAAAAAGTCTTGGAGACATAAAATTGTCCGGTTTTTCAGGCTGCCCGGAATGTTATTTGGTCTTTTCAGACGAAATAAACTCTTTTCTAAATCCGGACGGAATCGAAGCAAAATACACGGGAACTCTTCCGCGCAGAATAAAGGATTTCAGGAACGATATAACCGACAGGGCTGACCTTCAGCGGAAGTTGGAAGAAGCCGTCGGCAAAGAAGACTACGAGAAGGCGGCTGTGTACAGGGATTTTCTTAGAGCAATCGAGAAAAACAGCGTTGTTGACGGAGAAAAAATCTAGCCATGGAACAGGAAATTGAAGAAGCAGGAAAAGCATGGTACTCGATGGAAGGAAAAGAGAACGATGTCGTGATTTCTTCGCGGGTAAGGCTCTGCAGAAATCTTGCAAATTTTCCCTTCCCTGAAAAGTTTCGGGGCGACGACGAAAGCAGGGTGGAAGCCATAATTATGGACGCTTTTCGGAAAGTTCCCGCCTTTGAAGGCTACCGTTCTATAAAAACGTCGCTTTTAAGTCCGTTGAACCGCCGCATTCTTGAGGAACTGGGCGTGCTGAAATTGCAGGATGAGATTGAAAGGCGGAACTTGGTTTTTGAATCCCTTGCGCTTATGAATAGTGAGGGAAATCTTTCGGCTGTTATAAACGGAACCGACCACCTTAAACTTTCATCGTTTTCTTCGGGGCTTGATTATGGCGGATGTTTCAATGCGGTAAAAAGCCTTGATGCTGAACTTGAAAAATCCCTTCAGTTTGCGGCAACTTACGATTTCGGATACATTACGTCCGCCTTAAAAAATTCCGGAAGCGGAATGAAGATTTCTGCAAGGATTGCTCTTCCCGGAACGTTCAGAGCCGGAAAAATGCAAACCGTAATTGATTATGTTAGGCGCAAAAATGCGGTGATTGTTCCCGCATTCCCGCAAATACTTTCGGAAAATCTTCCGGCTCCGGGCTCTTATTTTCTTTTGTGCGGGCGGAACGCATACCGCGGAAGCGAAATAGACCAAATTGCCGAGATGGAATCGATTTCAAGATTTATAGCCGAATACGAACGAAAGATTTTACTTGATTTTGCCGATAATCATACCACGATTGTAAGAAATTCTGTCCTTCGCGCTTATTCTTTGGCAGGCGCGAGTCTTCTTCTTTCGCTCAGGGAAGCTTTGGACATAATTTCCGACCTTCATGTAGGGCTGAGGTTGAGCCTTATCGAAGGAATCGACGGCAAAACTATCGTCGGACTTTTGTATAGGATTCAGGATGCGCATCTTAGCTATCTTATGGAAAACGGAAAATTTAATTTTGCCGATGACATTAAAGATGAGCATCGCTTGAAACTCGACAGACTTAGGGCGGTCGTTTTGCAGGAAGCACTTGAAAACATTTCTTTGAGGAAATTATGAAAAATCTTTCTCCACGGGCATCCCGTCTTGTAAACGGCTTGAGCCAGAACATCGCAAGGGCATTCTCTTCCGGGGAAATTCAGCCGGAACACATAATCCTTGCCATGATAAAAATAAAAGAAGGAACCGGATATTTTGCCCTCAAAAAGGCGGGAATAGACTTGAACTCATTTTCGTTCTGTCTTGAAAAAAGTCTTTCAGGCGGCGGAGAGAGAATCGGCGAAAATGAGATTGAACTGATTCCGATTGGAAAACGAACTGAAAAACTTCTTGAAGCCGCGTCCAGCGAATGTGAAAAACTTGGGGATGATTTTGTAGGAACTGAACACATACTTCTTGCCGCAATGCAGGAATCGGGCAGTGTGAGCCTTGATTTTTTTTCAGAGGCAAAAATAAATGCGGGCACAATGCGGGATTTGGTTAAGTTTTCAAGGCATGAACTTAAAATTTCCGAAGAACTTATGAAGAATTCCGGCGGTATGCCGGCGGATGCCTTGAATAGGATTTTCAAAAAACTCGACAAAACCGGAGAAAAACTTGAAAATTCTATGCAATCTAAAAATTTTCAAGGAACCGAATCTGCTCAGGATAAAAATCATTTTAAAGAACGAAAGGAATCTAAAAGTTTTCTTTCGGAATTCAGCCGAGACATCACCCGTCTTTTTACGGAAGGAAAAGCCGATCCTGTAGTCGGGCGCGAAAAAGAGATTCAAAGGCTTATTCAAATTCTTTCAAGAAGAACTAAAAATAATCCCGTTCTTGTAGGCGAGCCCGGAATCGGAAAAACCGCTATTGTGGAAGGCCTTGCGCAGTCCATAGCGCAAGGAAATGTTCCGTCCGCATTGGCAAAAAAACGGATTCTTTCGCTTGACCTTGCCGCTCTTATTGCCGGCACAAAATACCGCGGCGAATTTGAAGAGCGGATGAAGCGCATGATGAACGAAGTCCGCCTTGACAGTAACATAATTCTTTTTATCGACGAACTTCACACAATCATTGGAGCCGGCGGCCCTGAAGGAACCATGGACGCCTCGAATATGCTTAAGCCCGCACTCAGCCGTTCGGAACTGCAGATAATCGGAGCTACAACCACAAAAGAATACAGCCGCTACATCGAAAAAGATTCTGCCTTGGAACGAAGATTTCAGATGATAAGGGTGGAAGAGCCTTCAGACGAGGAGACGGTGAAAATCCTTGAGGGAATAAAAAAGCAATACGAGGATTTTCATGGAATAATCTACGACGATGATGTGATTCCCTTGATAGTAAAACTTGCAAGACGTTATATTCCTGAAAGGTTTCTTCCTGACAAGGCGATTGATATTCTTGACGAAGCCGGAGCAGAAAAAAAACTGAACGAAGACAAAGAGCCTGAAGAATTTTTAGAACTTGAAAAGCAGATTGAAGCTCTTGTTGGCGAAAAAAAAGAGCTTGTAAAAAATCAGGATTACGAGAACGCCGCCTATGTACGGGACAAAGTTATACAGCTAAAAGGTCAGCTGGAACTTTATGCAAGATACTGGAAAGAAAAAGGCTTGTCAAAAAAAAGCCGTGTAAGTTCCGACGACGTGTCAAAGGTTGTAAGCACACTTACAGGAATCCCCGTGGAAAGGCTTGACAGAAACGAATCCCGGCGGCTTTCGGAGATGGAAAAAGAGATGCACAGCATGGTCATAGGTCAGGACGATGCCGTCCGTTCAATTTCCGGCGCTGTCCGAAGAAGCAGGGCGGGAATATCTTCTCCAAAACGGCCTATAGGTTCGTTCATCTTTCTTGGTCCTACGGGCGTTGGAAAGACGCAGCTTGCAAAGGCTCTCGCAAAATTCATGTTTGGAAGTGAGGATTTTTTGGTGAGGGTCGATATGTCGGACTTCATGGAAAAACACAACGCAAGCCGGCTTGTCGGCGCGCCTCCGGGCTATATCGGCTACGAGGACGGCGGCATTCTTACGGAAAAAGTCCGCAGAAATCCGTATTCGGTTCTTCTTTTGGACGAAATAGAAAAAGCCCATCCGGATGTCTTCAATCTTCTTCTTCAGATTCTTGAGGAAGGCGAGCTTAGCGACAGCCAGGGACACACCGTAAATTTCAGGAACACCGTTATAATAATGACAAGCAATGCGGGGGCAAGAAAAATCACCTCGGAAAGCAGGGTCGGTTTTTCTTTAGACAAAGGAACTATACTTCCTTACGATCAGATAAAATCGAATGCCGAAAGCGAACTGAAAAAACTTTTGAATCCGGAACTCATAAACAGGATAGACGACATAATCGTGTTCAAAGCCCTTGAAAAGAAAGAGGTTTCCCAAATTCTTGACATACAGATTGACGAACTTGCCTCTCGGCTTGAAGAACGGAATCTTACAATTTCGCTGAAGCCTTCGGCACGGCGTTATTTAATCGAAAAGGGCTACGAGCCTTCAATGGGTGCTAGGCCTATGCGTCGCATTATCCAAAAAGAGATTGAAGAGCCGCTTGCCACAAAAATCCTTGACGAAAAAAACAATGGATTCCACCGGATTTCGGTCGAATGTTCCAAAGGAAGGCTAAAAATTTCTTTTACCGACAAAAAAAACGCTAAAAGCACAACCATAAAATGCATCTCCATGTCGAACGAGAACGAGGATTCTTCCGTGCTTGCGACGGTGAACGTTTTGGAGAAAAAATAGTTGCGCATAAGAAAAATTATTTTCGTGGTTTTTGCGATTTTTCTTTCCGTGCCTTCGTTCTGCAAAACTAACATTGCGCTTGTAAAGGGAATGTCGTCCGTTCCGTATGCGTTCATGTTCTTGGAAAAATCTGACGGAGAGCCTTCGTATAATTTTATTCGCTTTTCTTCTGTGAAGGATGCCGCACTTTCTTTGATGGAAGCAAAAACCGATGCGCTTATACTTCCGGTGAATGTCGCCGCTCTCCTTTACGATTTTTTGGACGGAAAAATCCTATGTGCCGCCGTAACGCAGAACATGGATTTTTATTCCGTGTCGTCGAATTCTTCTTTGAAAAATCTTTCCGACCTTCTTGGTAAAAAAATCTCCGTAACTAAAGGCGGAATAGGCGAAGGATTTATCTCATGGGTTATGGAAGAAAGCGCTCTTTCCATGGAAAACGGAGGCGGCGTTATGAAAATCCAATGGGAAGAAAACGAGGCTTTTTCCGCTGCAAAACTGTTGAGCGGAGAGGTAGACAACGCTTTTCTTTCGGAGCCTGCCGTTTCGAACGTTTTAAAACGCTCCGGATTTTATATTTCCGCCGATTTTCAGGAAGAATTTTCTGCGATAAAAGGAAGGAACAGGCATCTTCCAAAAAACGTGCTTGTGGTCCGCCGAAATTTCTGCTCGGAAGATATTGAATCTCTTGAAAATCTTCTTTCTTCCGTAAAAAAATCCATAGAATCCGTGAACAAAAATCCTTCTTCCGCGGCTTTTATTTGCAAAAAGTTCGATGCCGTGGGCGAACATTCCGTCCTTGGAAAGGCTATTCAAAGAGCGAACTTTACTTTTGAAAGGGCGGAGGACGCCAAAAGCGGAATATACGAAGTCCTCGAACTTTGCAACAGGGTAAGTCATGAAAAAATTGCGGTTCCCGACGGGGAGTTTTTGCTGGGATATTAACAAGTGAATTGAGAATTATGTCGATTTCGTTTACAATGACCTGTCGATTTTACATAAAAGAGGTTTTTTTCGATGTTTAAAGAATTTTTGCCGTTCGATACCGTACGAGACGATGCGTTGAAACTCGCTCATAAAATGTACAGCGAGGATGGATTCGTTCCCGACGTGATTTACTGTTCTCTTAGGGGCGGTGCGTACATGGCGAACGTGATTAGCGAGTATTACAAAATAGCGCACCGCTCACATCATCCTGTTTTGTTTGCCGCCGTGGTTGCCCGTTCGTACACGGACGTAAGAAAATCCACGTCAAGGGTTTATGTGGACGGATGGACATATCCTCCTGCAAATCTTCGCCCCGGCGATAGGATAATGCTTGTGGACGACATTTTTGACACCGGAAAGACGATAAACGCCCTTGTAGATATTCTGCTTGATTATGGAATGAACAGGGAGGACATAAAAGTCGTCGTCCATGACTACAAGGAAGACTCTCGAAGGGAAAAACTTTCCGTGATTCCCGACTATTATTGCAGAAAAATCGTAGTGAACACCCCTGAAGAGGACAGATGGATTCATTATATGAGCCATGAGCTTGTAGGGCTTTCCGCCGACGAACTTGAAAAGCATTATTTTTCAAAAGATTCGGAACTGAAGCGAATCTTAAAGCCCCTGTTTGTCGAAAACGAAAGCAATAACGGCTAGAAAAATGCCTTAAAAAGGGAGCGCAGATGAACAGAAAATTTTCGCTTGTGGCAATGTTTTTTTTAGTCCTTTTCGGATTTTTTGTCCCCAAATTGTTTTCGCAATCGGTTGTAAATCCCGGGAACGGCGTTTGGGCTAACCGTCAAATTTTGGTGCTGGATTTACCCGGCGGAATGAACGCCTATTATTCGCTTTCCGGAAACGACCCCGAATCTTACGGTTTTGCGTACGACGGTCCTGTCCTTTTGGATGTTGAAGGCGACGTTTATCTTAGGGTGGTTTTTGTTTCGGCGGACGGAAAAAAACTGAACGAGAACATTTTCTACACGGTAAAAAATGCGCCTCTCCCAAAAGATTCGGCTGCCTACGATTTTATCGAGAATGTTGTCGCAAACGGACTTGTCGATTACACAGCCGGAACGAATTTTTCGATTCCTTCTTCGCTTGAATACAGTTTCGGAAACGGCGATGAAAGTTTCCAGCCGGGTTCTTCTCTTTTTCTGCCTGCGGATTCCGTTGTTCAAAGGACTGTTTCCTGCACGGTCTCCGACGGAACTTCTTTTTGGAAATTCGCCGTAAGGATAAATCCTTCGCTTTCAGGAATTTTCAGCCGCAAGGACGTTCCGTTTACGATTGAAGACTGGAAAACCGTCCGGTTCACGGACATGAACTTGATATACAGAATTGACGACAAATGGTGGGAGCAGCCGAAAATCCCTTTGACATTGGATAGAAGCGTAAGCCACATGATAAGCTGGCAGAGCGTGGATTATTCTTCGGAAAACACGGTGAAATTTTTTGTGCTTCCGCCAAGACCTAAAATCAACGTCGAAACCGAGCCGAACGGTGTAAAGTATATCCGTTCCCAAGGGGATTCAGGCTACAAATTCGGCATTGTTGATGGCGACGGGGATATTTCAGGGCTTTACGATTCCATCCGGTTCGACACTTTTCAAGGAGACCTTTTTTCAGGCTCTGTTCGGACGGGCGTTTATTACGATTCCGTTTATCAGGGCGAGATTGGCATAGATTTCAGGGTGAACAAACGCCTTCCTTCAAAACCGGTGATTTCATCTTCCGCAGAAGGCGGTTGGGCTAGAAAAGCGGTAACGTTGGACATAAAAAAATCCTCGGAACTGGAACTTTTCGTTTGCGTGCAAGGACCTTTAATCGTTGAGGAGGGCTGGAAAAACGGAGACGTTATGTTCAGTTTTCTTGAAGAAGAATTCAAAAAATTAGATTCAGGAAAAGTCTTTCTTTCTCCTTCGATAGACGGTGCGGTTGCATACAAAGTCAGCGCATATGCCATGGATTCAAATGGAAACAAAAGCGGAACAAGCGAATATTCGGTTGTAATCGATTCGTGCAACTATTACGTGGATATGGAAACCGGGATGAGGCTTTCAGTGCCTGCGGACGGAACAAGCGAGCGGCCGTTCGGAACTTTTTCGGAACTTTTTTCGCACATTGACGGCTCCGGTTTTGTACGCATTAACCTAAAAGGAATGATGGAAATGCCTTGCGAAAGATTTGAGCTTACTTCCAACATGGAGATTTTAGGTTCGGGCGACGCAAGAATTTTTTTCCCTGAAAACGCATCGTTGGTCGTACGGGATGCAAGCCTTGCGATTTCCGATTGCCTTATAACCTATGCGGAAAAGTCTTCGTCTGATGAGGCGGTTTTTTCTGAAAACCATTCGCTTTTTTCGCTCGAAAGGGGAGTTTTGATATTTGATTCCGTGGATCTTTCTGCGATTTTCGGAAAAAACGGAGTGATAGTCGATTCATCGTCGTCCGTGGTTACCATAAAGGATTCCGGAATAACAGGCTCGGCGAACAATTATTCTGCGTGCGTTGCGGCTGTGGATTCAAAAATTTCGGTGAAAAACTCAAAAATCACGACCGTAGCATCGACCGGGGTTTCGTTCACGTGCCAGGGCGGACTTTTTGAATTGAGGAAAAGCCGTTGTTCCGTGATTGGCGTGATGGGGCGGATTGCGGAACTTTTCAATACACATTCATCGATAACGGACAACGAGTTTTCCGCACAGTTAAAAAAGACCATGGGAAACGGAAAAGCAATCTACATGGATGCAAAAAATCTTTCCATTGAGGATTTTTCGAACTCAAGTTCGGGATTCTAGTTTTATGGCGGATTTTATATGCGGTTTGGACGAGGCTGGGCGAGGTCCTTTGGCAGGACCGGTGAGCGCCGCCGCCGTTATATTGCCTTCGGATTTTCCTTTGGAATTTTTAAACGATTCCAAAAAACTTTCCGAAAAAAAACGTGAAATAGCTGAAAAGGTGATAAAAGAAAAGGCTCTTTGGGCGGTTTCCTTTGTGAACGCCGAAGAAATAGACAGGATAAACATTCTGAACGCAAGCCTGAAGGCTATGAAACTTGCCTTTGAAAGCCTTTCTGAAAAACTCTCGCCTTGGTTAAAAGTAAACGGATTTTTGAACGATGCCCACTCTCTTCGTGTAATAGCGGACGGAAACAAAACACCGCCGATAGAAGGCTTCGCTGTCGAGTGCATGGTAAAGGCGGACGCAAAAATTCCTTCCGTGATGGCGGCAAGCATACTCGCAAAAGTTGAGCGGGATAGGTTTATGTGCTCGATGGATAAACTATACCCGGAATACGGTTACGCAAAGCACAAAGGTTATCCCACAAAGGAACACAGGGAAATATGCCGCAGACTTGGACCTTCTCCGATTCAGCGCATGAGTTTTAAATATTGAAAAAGCCGCTTTTTTTGTGAGTGGGTAGTTCAAATCTGCGTTCCGTTTTATTCTGCTGATTTTTTAAGGAACGAAATTATTTTCCGTCGCTATCGGTTTTTCGTTTTGAGACAACGTGGATTCTTCCGGTTTTCTTTACCTGCGGCGGAAGAGGTTTTTCTTCCTCTTTTTTAAGGCAGTATTTTTTTATTTTTTCCGCTTTCCGTTCTGCCCTTATCTTCGCTCTTGCTTTGTTCTCTCTTTCTATATAGGCAAGCGAGACGTTCAATCCTTGAAGAAATTTCTGCAGGTCGTCCGCAAAAATGGCAATCTGGTGCCTGTTGATGTCCGAACCTTCTTTGCTTTTCGATTCCACTATCTGAAGAAAAACGTCTCCCGCTCGGTTTTCCTTTACGTTAAAAAAGTAGGAGCGGTTGTCAAGATAGACTTCATTCGTGTAAAGTTCTCCGCGTGCACCCATATATGCCTTCCTTGGTTTGTGTGTAATTGTTCATGAAAGAACTGCAGCCCATAGAAAATAGCCTAAAACTGCTGTCCTTGTCAATTAATGTTTTTTCCGTTGAATTTTTTGCAGATTTCTTCTATTTTTTCGAACAGTTTTTCCATGTCGTTTTCGCTTGTGGAAAAGCCGAAGCTGAACCTCACGGAATTTTTTGCCGTATCGGAAGGAACTTTCATTGCGTTCAAGACGGGCCTTTCGTCTTTTTTTGAGCCGCATGCGCTTCCAGTCGAAATGCAGAATCCTTCGGAATCCAACGCCCTCAGCATCACTTGCCCCGGAATGTTATCGAATGAAGCCTGTATTATCCACGGCGAATAGTTTTCAGGATTTAAAATCCTTTCTCCGGGAATCACGACGCATCCTTTAAGAAGCGAAAGTTTTTTCACAAATTCCGATGTCGTCTTTTTCTGTTCTAAAAACCTTTTCTCTGCGGCTGGATTTTTTTCTGATATGAAATATTTTTTAAGGACTTTGGAAAACGCGATTGCGGCAAAAACGTTTTCAGTTCCGCTCCTTGTCCCGTTTTCCTGACCGCCGCCTCTCAAAAAAGGTTCTATCGTGTTCTTTGAATAAAGAAGCCCTATTCCCCGCGGTCCTGAAATTTTGTGTGCGCTGAACGATGCGCTGTCAATTCCTTCGTGGTTTAAAAAAAACGGAATTTTCCCTGCCGCCTGCACGCAATCCGTGTGGAATTTCGGACGGCGTTTTCCTTTGGAAACTTCTACAAGCATATCGGCGATTTCTTCTATCGGCTGGATTGCTCCAGTTTCGTTGTTCACCGCCATTACAGAAACGAAAACCGTGCTTGCTTTCAGCGATTTTTTTACGTTTTCAGGTGTTATTATTCCGTCTTTGTTTGAAGGAATTTCTTCTACTTCCCAGCCGCATTTTGAAAGTTCCGCCGCCATTTCATGCACGCTTGGATGTTCTATTGAACTGAAAAGCACATGACCTTTCTGTGGCTTGTTCAAAACCGAAAGAAGCGGAATGTGGTTGCTTTCAGTTCCGCCGCTGGTAAAAAAGAGCGTCTCGCTTTTTACGCCAAGCACTTCGGCGCATTCTTTTCGTGCCGCCTCAAGAAGAAGTTTTGCCTCTTTTCCTTTTGAGTGAAGGCTTGACGGATTTCCCCAGTTTTTCATCGAAAGTTCAAGGCTTTCTCTAAGGATTTCCTTGTCAGGCGGGCTTGTTGCAGCCCAGTCAAAATAATAGCCCGGTTTTTCTTCGTCCATATAAGTTCCGCATGAAGAATTCTTGAATTTTTCGGGCGTAAAAGGATTTTTCTTAAAAGCCCTGAGTGGAGAAGATTTTAATAATTTTTTGATTCCATTGCAAGAAAGTCGGCTTTCACTTTTTCAACTCTGCCGATTTCCCGTGAAAGCATTTTTCCGTAGTCGAGTTCGCCTGTCTTTATTCGCTCCCGCTCGTCCTCCCAGTTCTGCATCTCCGTCATAAAAAGAAACTTGAATCCGGGCGCATTTGCCTTTTCAGCCCACTGGAGGGCTTCCGTCCAATAGCTAAGCGATGCTTTGTAGCACGAAACGGCTTTTTCAAGATTGCGTAGATATTCGTCTTTCCATGGAGCGTCGTAGAAATAGGCGACTTTTTTGTCGTATGTGCGCCCAAGCCGCAAATGCTGCTCTATCAGTTTCAGGTTTATGTGCATCTGAAAAAGATAGCGGTATTTTTCCCATTCCTTTTCGTTTGAAATTTTTACTCTTGCGTAAAGCGGATTTGCAAAATCGGCTTGCAACGCCTTTTCAAGCCAATATATGTTTTCGATGCAGTCGTCAGGATACTGCTGGTAGTGGACATGATATAGCCTGTACCAGTCTTCCTTGAATTTTACCATGTACGAGATGGCACGGGTTGTGGGAATTGAAAAAAATGCCGCCGCAAGTAAAAGAATCTGCAATGTTTTTGAAAATCGCTTTATCACGCATTTATTATCGGTATCAGGAAAAATATTATTAGACTTTGAAAATCATGCGGTGTTTTTTATGCGATTTTGTTTCTCGCAGATTAAAAACACACGGAACGAAAAGACGATTTCTTCGGTTTTTATATTTGTGAAAAGATTTCTGGAACTGAAAAATCGATTTTAAAATCTTTAATTGACATTTTTTAGTCGGATTTTTTCGATTTCTTGGCGGATTTTTTTCGGATTTTCGTAAAATTTTCCGCCTTATTGCAATTTTATCCGTTCAGTTTCTTATTTTTTTTAGTTCTTCCACGATTTTTTCCGTGAGTTCCTCGACCGTTCTTTCAGCGTCAAGCGTAACGATTTTCATTTCCTTTCCTTTTTCCGTTCCGTCGAATTCTTTTATAACCGAATCGAACATTGCCGCGGTTTTTTTTTGGTAGTCGATTTTTTCGTATATTTCGGAAACTCCGCCTCGCTTTTCCACACGACGAATCGAGACTTCGGGATTTATCTTGAAATAAAAAAGCAGTTCGGGAAGAGGAAATGGGCTGTTTATAATAGAAGGAAGAGCGTCCGGGCATGAAACTGCCTGATATGCAAGGCTTGAAAAAATATATCTGTCGCTTACCACGAACATTCCTTTTTCCGTGTTTTCGATTATTCCGCCTTTTCCGTAGAGGTGTTCGGCTCTGTCCGCCGCAAAAAGATATGCCGCAGTCCTTGGGGAAAATTCCAGTTCCCCTTTGAGCATTCTCCTTAGAAAAAGCCCCGTCTCTCTGTCCGTAGGTTCTGCGGTTGTAATAAGCTCTTCCTTTTTGAAAAAGTTTCCAAGCCTTTTTAGCTGAGTTGTAGTTCCTGCGCCGTCGATTCCCTCGAACACTATAAATCGTTTAATAATCATTCAAAGCACCTACAATAAAACCGATAATTTCTGTAGTATAGTCAAGCGGATTTTTGTTGTCCAGTAAATGCCGTTCAGTTTCAGTCTTATGAGTAGGAAAAGACTTCCGATAAAGGAAAGCGTCTCAGTCATTGTGTTTTCTCTTGTCCTGTGCCTTTCGATTTTGGCGCTTCGGCCGATTCTGAAGGTTTTGAACGACAGAATGAACATTTATGTCGCAAGTCTGTTCGGTCAAGTTGAAAATACGCTCGGAATAAAGATTTCTTACGGCTCTCTTTCGCCGTCGATTCTTTCCGGAATCAGGGTAAAAAACATATCGATAAAAGAACCGGACGGCGGAGAAAATATCCTTGACATAAAAAACGTTTCCATTCGCTACAGTTTTCCAAAACTTCTTAGAAGAAAATTTCCGGATATGTTCAAGGACATTACCGTAGAAGGCGTTACGCTTTCTTTTGACGGAGAAAACGATTTTTTGCTGGTCGAAAAAATAAAGCGTCTTTTTTCATCTTCTCCGGATTCAAAAAAAAATCCCAAAGAAACTGAAGATAAACCGGATGACTTTTCTTTAAAAAACTTGATTCAGCTAAAAAGCCTGTTTGACATTTACATAAAGAATCTGCGCATAAGTTATTCGATTGGCTCTGACACGGCGGATGCGTTTTTCAGGCGAATTTCCATGAACATACTTGAAAATACAGGTCAGGTTTTGCTTAATACTTCGGGTTCTCTTATTTATTACAACGGCGAAAAAGAAAAGAGCCTTTCCTGCGGCTTTGTCGCAGAAGGTGCGGTTGAAGAAAAACTTGACGGAAGTTCACTTCACCTGAACATCTCAAACTTCACGGACGGAAATTTCAACTTCAAGCGTCTGAACCTGCTTTTCGGCTATGCGGACGATGTTGCCTCTTTTACAACCGTGCAGAATTCCTATCCGTTTGTTTTTGCAGGCTCTCTTGATATCGAAAAAAAACGTGCGGACGTTTCGCTGAGAGCTTTCGAACTCACTCTTGGAAATCTTATTTCTTCCAAAAAGTCGGGAAAAATCCTTAATGCGCTTGACAACATCACAATGACGCTTGAGGCAAAGGCTTCGTGCGACATAAAAAGCCGTTCCGTGGATTACAGCTCAAACGGAAACATTGCGTTGAAAGACGAACTTTTTAATGGCGGAGAAAAAATAGAATATTCGTTTTTTGGAAATGAAAACAAAATCGACGTCAAAAAATTGGACTTCAACGGAGAACGCTTAAACGGCGATTTTTCCGGAAATCTTGCGTTTAAAAATCTACAGCTTTCAGGAAACTTGAACCTGTACAACTACACGCTTTTAAACGGAGGCGAGATTTCAACGGAAGTGTTCTTTGAGCCTGAAAAAAAAGGTTTTATGGCATTTGCGCCCCAGCTTATGTTCGGCGGAAAATCGTTTACCGCATTGCAGCTTGCGCTTTCTCCGTCGGACGATTCTTTTGATTTTTCGTTTGAGTTTTCCGACTACGCGCACAGCGATTACGGAAAGCCGGGCACCGTGTCTCTTTCGGGAAGTTACATCGGAAGCGAAAACTACATTCAGGCAAATCTTTCTGCAGGAGATATGTTCCTTGACAGCGTTGCGGATTCCGTTCTTTTCTTTTCGGACGGAAAGAAACCTTCCGCTTCTTTTTTGAAGCCTTATCTTTTTAACGGGGAACTTTATGTCTCTTCCGACTTTAAAACTCTTTCGTACAATATTCCGTATCTTCTTGTGGCGAACAGCGAAAAAGACGGAAAATTCGTGTACGCTTCAATCGACGGAAACGACACTTCGCTGTCCGTGAGCCGTGTGGATTTTATTTCCGGCGGAAAGTTTTCAAATCTTTCCGCCCGGGTGGAACTTTCCCCGGACTATAAAGAAGCTTTTTTTACCGTAGATGCAACCCGCGATTCCGTGCCTTATCATCTTGCCGGAAATTATTTAGGAAAATCCTTGAGCGTTACAGGAGACTACGGGCTTTCATTTGAACTTAGGAACTCTTTTCCTAACCGCTATGACGGAACTTTTTCGATGGAAAGTCTTCCGCTTTCTTTGTTCGATTCGATATTCAGCGTGTCCATGGATTCAGGTTTTACGTATTCAAAAGAAGACGGCGTAAATCTTATTGTTTCAAAGTTCGAGGCAGAAGAAGGAGGCTCAAAGTTCAGTTTTAAGCCGCACTTAATTCTTTCGGGAAGCGTCACAAAATACGGCGCGATATTCGACAATATAACTTATTCCGACAGATTTTCAGCCCTTGAAGGCCCTTTAAGCCTTACGTGGAACATAAATGACGGTATTTTTTCCGGGGCGGCGCTTGATTTTTCGCTTAAAAATCAAATTTCTTCCGAAGGATTTGACATCACGGCGGAACTTTCAAATCCGGGCGGAAAAACCGTCGATTCAAATACATTGAAGTCTGAGCTTTACGTTAATTCAAAAATCGAAGTGAACCGTCTTGCGCTCAGTCGTTTTTTTCCGGAATCAAGCGACAACAATCAAGTCACGGGAACGCTTGTCGTTTCGGGAGCGCTTGAAAGTCCTTACATAGGCGCAAACATAGATTCCCTGAAACTGCTTGCCGCCGGAAACGTATTTTCCGCATCGGGAAAAGGTTACGGCGAAGGAAAAAATATTTTTATAGAAGACATGAATCTTTCATACACCGGAATTGATTTAAAAGGGGTAAAAGCGGAGTACGATCTTGAAAAATTCTCAGGGAAAGCGTCCGGCGTTCTTGAATCCGGCGTTCTTTCAAAAAGCATAATAATTCCCATGGAACTTTCGATGGAAAGTTTCGCTTTTTCCGAAAAAAACTCTTTCCCCACGGATTTTGACGTCGTCCTTGACATAAAAAAGGCTGGCGGCTCGTTTTTGACCAAAGAACTTTCTGAACGGATTTCGCTTGTTCATTCATCGGGGAACACAGCCGTAAACACGTCGGATTTGCTTGGAATTTCCGGTTTCATAGCAAAAAACGGCGACATGGATTTTTCCATCGCAAAAGGAAAAAGCGTCTCGGCTTCCGTTTCGGGAAATATCTTTTCAAAAAATCTTGACATAAACATAAACGATGTTACGGCGGATCTTGCGTCGGCGGCTTCCTATCTGAACATTCCGGATTTTAAAATCTACAAAGGAATCATGAAAGGGAACATGACAATCAAGGGACTTAAAAAAGACCCGGATTTCGGAGGAAGGTTTTCCGTATCCGGGGCGGACATCACACTTCCCCAAATCGTTCCTAGCCATATAACCGCACCCAGGCTCGAAGTCCGCCTGAACCAAAACGTAATATCCGTTCCCGAATTCAAAGGAATGGTAAAAAAAACAAATCCTGTCTACGGAAAAATCGATTTCTTTTTTGACAGATGGTTTTTCGACAGAATGGAAGCAAAAATCCGCACTCCGGAAAATGCGCATATCCCTGCGAACTTGAAACTTGCTTTGATTCAGGCAAAAGGAGATGTTGCGCTGGACTTGAACCTCACGATACAGGACCGCTACCTGGATTTGGGAGGTGCAATCTCGCTAAAAAAGACGAACGCAAAAATCGTTACAACTGATTTTTTTTCGTTGAACCAGAATTCGGAGCCGTCATTCTTCTTTCGTTCCGACCTTGACGTGTACATAGAGCAGCACGTAAGTTTCAATTTTGACCCCATTCTTAGGACGGTTTTTGTTCCCGACAAAAAGTTCACGTTCAAATGCGACACCGAAGACGGAATCTTCAACATAGACGGCGACATTCAGCTCCGCTCCGGGGACATCGCCTACCTGAACAGGAACTTCTATCTAAAGAACGGACTTTTGCGTTTTGATCCGAACGAGACCCGGCTTAATCCATACATCACTTTGACGGCGGAAACAAGAGAAAAAGACGCATACGGAAACGATGTCAGAATAATTCTTTCTGCGAACAATCAGGAACTTGATAAATTTCAGCCTGTGTTCACCTCGATTCCGCCTAAATCCGAGATGGAAATCAGGGAACTTTTGGGTCAGATTGCAACGGGAGATTCCGACAAAGTGACTAACCTTCTGATAGCGACCGGCGACTATGCCATCCAGTCAACGATAGGACGAACCGTCGAGAATACATTGCGGGAATATCTTAATTTTGATATATTCTCTCTAAGAACAAATGTTCTTCAGAACGCCATAAAGCAGACATTGTCAAGTAATTCCGAGAACATGAAAATCGGTAACTATTTGGATAATTCGACTGTTTACATAGGTAAGTATTTCGGAAGTTCGTTGTATGCCGATGCTCTGATGCATCTTTCCTATGATGACAGTATCCTGGGAAACGAAGGCAAGGTCGAAGGATTTTCGTTCCAGCCGGAAATCGGTTTCGAGATGGACATCAGTCAGATGTTCGCACCTCTATGGAATGTGTTCCTTCCCAAAATAGGGCTAAAACCTACGACAACGGTAGCAAATGTCCGTCTGTCTCTTTCGCCTGAAATCGGAAGGGGATTAGACAGCATAGATTTTGCGACTTCGACTTCGGTTACGCTTTCATGGAAGTTCTCATTTTAAACATAAACGGATGAATGTATGTTTTCAAGGAAATTAAAAATCATCGCCTCTTGCCTTGTTGTGTCTCTTTTTATTTGCGTTCCTTTTTGGTCCGAGGAAGAGGATTCGGACTGGTTTTGGGGAAAGACAATATCCCAGGTTTCGTTCGAAGGTCTTGTAACGGTAAAAAAATCCGAGCTTTCAGGCGTAACATCGTCGTTCATCGGAAAAGAATTCAACGACACTGTATATAACGATATCCTTGACCGTCTTTACAGCCTTGACTATTTTGATGAAATCGAGCCGTTCGCAAAACATGACCCCAAGTCGGCGGACAAAATCCTTTTGGTCTTCAATGTAAAAGAACGGCTTTCGATTGAATCCATAGAATTCAAGGGAAACCGAAAGATTCGCAACAACGAACTGAAGGAAACTGTTTCCGCAAAGGCAGGAGATATTTTCGTGGATTCTGCTGTTCTTCTTGACGAACGGGCGATAAGGGATCTTTACATAAAAAAAGGATATTCCAACGTGAAAGTAACGCACTCCAGCCAAGAGACTGAAAGCGGCGTGAAGGTCGTTTTCGATATTTCCGAGGGCAAAGGAACTGTGATTACTTCCATAAAGTTCAACGGAAACACGGTCTTTTCGGAAAGGACGCTCAAAAGCAAACTTTCACTGAAGGAAGAAGGCTTCATGAAGGACGGAGCTTTTCAGTGGTCGTCTCTTGAAAGCGACAAGCAGGCGGTTCTTAATTATTACAATACAAGGGGCTATGCGGACGCGCGTGTGGTGGATGTCCTTCAGGAGTCCGTGCAGAATGAAGAAAAGGAGCGAGAGGAACTTTCGCTTACGTTCCTGATTCAGGAAGGCGCACAGTATACGTTCAGCGGCCTTTCCGTTTCGGGAAACGAAATTTTTTCTTCGGAAAAACTCTTGGCGTTCATGAAACTGAAGAACGGCGATATTTACAATCAGACTAAATTGCGTGAAGGAATTTCTTCGATAACGAATCTTTACTATGAAAACGGTTACATGACAAACGAGTTCATTCCTTCCGTGAACAAAGATTCCGAACTTCACACCATAGGTTACAGCCTTACCGTAGTTGAGCGTTCACGCGCGCATATTGAAAACATAATCGTCAAGGGAAACACAAAGACAAAGGACGAGGTAATAATCAGAGAAATCCCTTTGAAGCCGGGGGACGTTTTTTCGCGCGACAAGGTGATGGCAGGTCTTCGAAATCTTTATAATCTCCAATATTTTTCGAATATCGTTCCGGAGCCTGTGGCGGGGTCTGAAGAAAATCTTGTGAATCTTGTGATTTCCGTTGAGGAAACATCAACCACCATGCTTCAGTTGGGAATGACTTTTTCCGGTGTCTCCAATGCCGAAGACCTTCCGATTTCTTTGTTCTTTAAATGGCAGAACTCAAATCTTTCTGGAAAGGGAAGAATGCTGTCGGCTGGCGTAACTGCGGCCAAGGGAGAGCAGTCGGTGGATTTTTCTTTCGGTCAGAACTGGATTTTTGGAGAGCCAATCCAGATTTCTGAGAGCCTTTCGTTTTTTCATGAAAAATCTTCCTCGCT
>ERZ772957.1047-NODE-1047-length-19077-cov-11.026128_pt1 | contig 19077 bp, 19 predicted proteins | sample MGYA00580682_ERZ772957 | MGnify/ENA primary metagenome ERZ772957 (study PRJEB29015, sample SAMEA2737921) | human oral metagenome | biome: human oral; feature: human-associated habitat; material: dental | place: China | collected 2025 ...
TGCACGTGGTAGTTTATACGGTGCCAAGCCTGAGGAGACCACCTGTACTACTCGTGTGTCAAAGAGTTATGTGTATGGGGAAATTACAGACTTTGCTCTGAGCCACAAGCTTTCGTAAGTAATTATACCTGAGGAGACCACCTGTACTGCTCGTATACCAAAGAGTTATATATACATAGAGGGAAATTACAGAATCTGCTTTGAGCTATAAAAGCTTTCGTAAGCAATTATACCTGAGGAGACCACCCGTACTACTCGTACGGAGAGCTATATATTGTATGAGGAGGCCATAAAGTTTGCTCTGAGCTACAGGTGCGATATGGCTCAATCTTTGACCTTGCGATAGCCCGGGCTTTCTGCTAACATAATTTACAACAAGATCAGCCAAAGCATAAGACTGATACATTAGATAGGGAAGAAGGGGGATATAGATGCTCGATGTGTTTATAACATCACGGGTCAGGCGTAAGATCGTAGTGGTCTATGCTAAGTACCCGGATTTCAAAACACACGTGCGAGGGCTGGCTAAATTGATCAAAGAAGACCCCGGCAACATCCAGCGGGAGTTGCGCCGGCTGGAGAAAGCAGGCTTCTTAGTCTCGGAGAAACGGGGTAACACCAAGGTCTTCTCGACTAACAAGAGCTTCCCGATCTTTAAGGAGTTGCAGGCGATAGTTATCAAGTCGCAGCAACTATCTAATAATCGTCAGCGCAATAGTCGCAATAGTGGCGGTGAGATGATTAGCCATTAAGATGGCGTCGAAAGCATCTTCGGCGGATCGACCGGCAGAGCGGAAGCTAGCCAACCTCCCGCCCGTCATTCGGAAGCTGCTTGTCGCTCGGGGCTATCAAACGGCTTCGGCTAGGCGGGCATTTCTCCAGCCGGATTACCGGGCGACTGACTATGACCCATTCTTATTACCCGGGATGAAGCAGGCGGTCAAGCGACTGGAACAAGCTCGAGCTAAGCAACAGAAGGTAACTATCTACTGTGACTACGATGTCGATGGCACTGCCTCGGCGGCCATATTGCTAGATGCGCTCCCCAGGTTCGGTCTGACGGTTGACTACTACGTGCCTGACCGTTTCAAAGAGGGCTATGGTCTGAATAAAGAAGCGATCAAGCACCTCCATGACGCCGGTACAGACTTAGTCTTGACGGTGGATAATGGTATCGTCTCTTTCGATGAAGTTGACTATGCTAACCAGTTGGGTCTGGATATGATCATTACCGACCATCATTCGCCTCGTGATACTTTACCTCGGGCGGTGGCGGTGGTAGACCCGAAGGTGACCTGGCGTGATCAGCCCGAGATCTATGACGAGCACTTTTGTCTGCGGGATCGACGGCGACGACTCTATCCTTTTCTCGACCTGTGTGGGGCGGGGGTAGCCTTCAAGCTGGTCGAAGCTCTAGGGCGGACGTTTCCCGACGACCTGCCGATCGGGCAGGAGAAGTGGCTACTTGACCTGGTGGCGATTGCTACGGTTAGCGACATCGTGACTCTGGCGGACGAGAACCGGGCGCTGGTTTACTGGGGGCTAAAGGTACTACAGAAGACCAGGCGTCCCGGTATCAAGGCACTGGTAGCGGTAGCGGGACTAGATCTAACGGAGGTAGACTCGCAGGCGATTGGCTATATGCTTGGTCCACGCCTAAATGTAGCGGGGCGTCTAGCTAGTGCTCGTCTGGCGATAGAGCTACTAACGGCGACGAATAACGAGCGAGCACTCCAGCTGGCTACCGAGCTAGATAAGCTTAATCGTCAGCGCAAGACCATCCAGCAGACTATCTGCACTCAGGCGTTAGAGCAGGTTAAGGCAGATCAGCCGGTAGCTATTGCGGTGGGCGACGGCTGGCACGAGGGGGTGATCGGTATTGTTGCCTCGAAAGTCGAGGAGGCGGTGCTCAAGCCGACCTTTATCTTTAGCCGTCATGATGAGCTGGCTAAGGCGTCGGGGCGGAGCTTCGGGCAATTCTCGATCGCTACAGCGATTGAGGCGACGAGCAGCTTGCTAATCAAGGGCGGTGGGCATGCGGCAGCCGGTGGTGTAACTGTCCGGGCGAGTCAGCTGGATCAGTGGTGCCAGGCGGTGAATCAGCACTACCGGTCACTCGGCTTGGGCGACCAGCAGAAATACTTCTACCCGTCACCAGACTTGATCTTAGATGACTTCAGCGAGCTCACGCCGGACCTGGTCGAGACGCTGGCGATGCTGGAGCCATATGGCCAGGGGAACCCGGTACCAACTTTCTTGTTGCGGCATGTGACGGTGGTAGAGCGACGCCTGATGGGCAGTGAGCGGCAGCATGTCAAATACACTTTCACTGATACTCAGGGCAAGTGCTTGCAGGCGATTGCTTTCGATGGGGCAAGCAAGTTTGACCTGATGCCGGGCGATGAAACCGAGCCGGTTTATACTGACGCCTTGGTCGAGCTGTCGCTAAACGAATGGCGAGGTAACGTCTCGGTCGAGGGCAGGCTGATCAGGCTGACCGGTGAAGATATTGACTAAGTGACGATAGGTGGTACTATAGCGATATCTGGTATGGGCGTGGAGCCGCCATGTCCAGCCAGCTAGTGAAAGGGGTCTCTGATGGACTCGGCGGGTGCGATTTTTATTCTGATCGTTTTCGTGGCTATTGTAGTCATTATCAACCGACTCATCCGGAAAGGGGTGAATGCTGGCGTGAACGGAATAATAAATCAGATTAAGAAGAGGCTGTAACCTCTTCTTAATCGACTCACCTAGGCGCTATCTTGCGAGATAGCGCCGTTTTCCTTGTCAACCTGGTTGTTGGGCATCATGCTGGGATGCTGGAGCCTGAGGAAGCTAGGTGAGTTACTCTGGCTAAGGCATTGATACATATGTAATTTCCCCAGTCTCATTACTTAATCTGACTCCGGCTAAAGCAAGCATTCTTATGTACGAGTAGTACAGTGTGGTTGACGAAGGCTGTTGATATATCGGTAAGCTATCCAGTGCACGTGGTAGTTTATACGGTGCCAAGCCTGAGGAGACCACCTGTACTACTCGTACCAACCCGGGTTATGTATGGAGGGAAATTACAGGCATAAGGTGTTAATGTAGGTGGAAAATTGACAAGCTTTAGCGTTTATGTTACCGTATGGATACAGCAAATCTAATAATATTGCGAAAGGGCCATCACTTATGGAACTAAATAAATCTAATCAATCGATCGGGGGGGGCGATTCCTCGTCTGATCTAGCTAAGTCTCAATGGGACGAGACTAAAGTAAATGATAAAGTCGATGTAGCTAGCTCAGCCATCGACCAAGATAAAGATACCGAGGCAGAAAAGTCGGCTGATAAAGCCAAGGCTTCCCGCCTGAAGAAACTGGTGGCTAGTGTAGCCATCGGTCTAGCTCTAGCTGTATCCGGCGGTGTGCATGCCTATCAACAGCATGTTGAGAACCAACGGGTAGCTGAGGTGGCGAGAGAAGAGCAGGAACAGGAGTTAGAGCAAGCTAATCAGCGCCGTCAGGAGTATCTTGATCAGGTGCCGGACAATGACTTATCCCGAGATAAATATGTTTACAATGAAGCCGACAGAGCGCTTGGTCGTGACGTTGATTCAAGCAGTGCTAGGGTACTCTCGCCGGCTGAATTTGAAGAGTACTTTCACATTACGCCGGAGGACTATCAGAAGCAATGTCTAGAAAAGTACGGCATTAACGCCAACGACTTTGCTGATGATACCGAGGCTGAGGCGCAGCAACGCTTCGACGAGGCCAAGCAAGAGAAAGACGAGTATGAGGCGAGGTCTAAGGCGAGACGTGAAGCGGCTGAACAGCGTGGTGCTAAGTGGCATCCTGAGCCGGAGAAGCCGCCGTTTACTGATGCCGAGTTACAGGCGTTGCAAAGTGGTGACGTTTCTTATTTCAGGAAGAGTAAAGAATCTAAGGTGAAGCAAGCTCTGAACGCTAAGATAAGCGAGCTGAGATGGGCTAGGGTCGAGGCGAATACGCCAGCAGCTGATCAGACTGAGGCTAATGCTAATACCCATCCGAAGGAGGATACTAGTGGTCGGAACGGTGTCGATGAAATAGATCGTTATGATCGTGCTTATCATGAACGTGAACCACAAGAATCAGAGCAGTGGAATAGAAAAGAGATTTCAGATACCATAGATCTTGAGTAGTCCCTTCGACTAATACTGCGATCAAGTAGCGTGAGGCCATAGAAAGCAACATAGCCTCCAGGGCGGCGCCAACACCGCCCTGTTTTGCTTGGGTGTGCTATGAACTGATATTGGTGCTGTACGGGACAGATGACCTCTTGCTATAATTTACTTAATATCCAGGAGCGGTTTTACGGAGAGGGGTAAGGAATATGAAAGTGATGTACATTGACATCGGGTCATCAACTGTCAAGGTGTACGGTGCTGGTAGCGATGGCGCCGTACTTAAAGAAACAAAAAGCCTGCCATTTAAGAATGAGTTCAGCCCGGAGGTGGGTCTCTCGGAGAAGATGAAGCAAGAGCTGATCGATTACGTTAACCGAGCTAAGGATAAGTATAAGCCGGTCAGAGTCAAGGTCTTCGCTACTGCTATTTTTCGACGACTAACTAGGGCTGCCTATCATCGTCTGGCTGATGATTTCTTCGAGCAGACAGGGACGTATTTCAATGTCGTGTCGCACGAGCTGGAAAGCTTTTACCTAGAGAAAGCTCTGTCGTCGGAATACACCGGCGGCGTGCCGCTACTACTTATCAATATAGGTGGTGGCTCGACCGAATTAATCGTCAAAGAAGCCGGTGAAGTAGTCGGTAGGTACAACTTGGAAATCGGCGTCGGGACAGTACTGAATGATTTTCCCTTCCTTAATGAGGCGTACTCTAAACACGCTCTGCGTGAGGTCGTCGATAGTATAAGCAAGCAACTGCCCGGTACTAAGCCGGCTACGCCGGTCGCTATTTATAATGGTGGTGAGCTGACGTACATGAGGCTAGCCGGCTACAACTTGGCGACGAATGATATATTTAGTGACCCTACTCACCCGTGTGTGATTTCTTCCGGTGACTTCGCCGCTAGGAATGAGGAGATTTATCAGAAAATATCCATCAAAGAACTGGAGAATCTCATGCCGGATGATCCTCTATGGATGCATGGCGCTAGGGCTTGCTCGGCGATCGCTCAGGCAATAGTCGAGAAGTTTCAAGTCGAAAAACTAGTGCCGTCCGACTCTAATATGATTGACGGGGCTATAAAGCAAGAATATCGCTCGGTCGTTTTAGCTGGTAGTTATCGTAAATATTGGTCATATATCTCTAAGGTTAAGCAGAATCTATTGGAGAACGGGGTGAAAGTGTTGAGCCCAAGGTATGATACGATAAAGAACCCCGGCGCAGATTTCATTGAATTTGAGGGTGAAGAGAATATGTCGCCTCTGGAAATAATGCGTTATCATCTGAGTATGATTGGCAGCTCTGATGCGCTGATAGTTTGTGACGTTGACGGCTACGTCGGAGCGTCAACTCTTATGGAGATCGGCTATGCCCATGGCATAGATAAGAGGATAATCTTTACCGAGAAACCCGAAGAATACATACTACAGATCATGCCCGCAGAAATTGGACTATAGGCGCCTGGGCTACTGCGAGCCTACCTAGCACCCAGCAGGATGCATAACGCTAAGCTACCTAAACAAAAAGATACGCAATCCACGCTTTGTCATAACTAGCTAGCTTAGCTAACGCCTCAGCTGAGCTACTCTGGCTAGAGCGTTGATACACACGTAATTTCCCTGGTCTCATTTCTTAATCTGACCTCAGCTAAAGCAAACTTTCTTGGTACGAGTAGTACAGTGTGGTTGACGAAGGCTGTTGATATAGCAGTAAGCTATCCAGTGCACGTGGTAGTTTATACGGTGCCAGCCTGTCCAGCTGATGCTAATTGAGTCTACCTGGATACAACAATGCATCATATTATACTCTTCTCTCCTATCGTAGTGTAACGTTAAGTATCGTGCTGGAGCCTGAGGAGACCACCTGTACTACTCGTACGAACCCGGATTATATGTGGAGGGAAATTACAGAATCTGCCTCAAACCGCTCTAGCCAGAACAGCGCACGAGCCAGCCAGGCGACAACAAAGGAAATGATGATGTAGATGAGGAATGAGGGGCTCAAATTGGCGAGACTTTAATTTCTTCATCTTGTGCGACATTAGGTGAAATGCTAAAATACGCCTAATGACCCATGACAAAGACATTAAAAATGATGAAAATTACCTCGCCGACCTGATCATGGACTTCGTCGAGTACATCGAAATAGAACGAGGCCGATCCATCCGCACCGCCGAGAACTACAACCTATACATGGACCGACTGGTTGAATTCGCCGGCAACATCCCCGTCAGCCAAATCACCGACGAACTGGTCAGAAAATATCGTCTGTGGCTGAACCGCTTCGTCGACGAACAAGGGCGTGAGCTCTCGCTCATCACCCAGAGTTATCATCTGATCGCTCTGAGGAGCTTTCTCAAATATTGCTCGCAGCGAGACATCCCCACCCTGGATGCCAGCCGAGTCAACCTACCCCGCACTCAGAAGAAACAGGTCTCCTTCCTACTGGCGGAAGAGGTGGCTCGGCTATTCGACGCCATTCCGCTTGACCAACCTAGCGGACTGCGAGACCGAGCCATCATCGAGCTACTCTTCTCGGGTGGCATGCGAGTCAGCGAGCTATGTAGCATCAATTGTGACCAGCTCAACCTGGATCGGCGAGAATTCACCATCAGGGGTAAGGGCGGTAAAGACCGCCCTATCTTCATCAGTCAATCAGCCGCCGATACGATCGAGCAATATCTGCAGACTAGGTCAGACGGACTCAAGCCACTCTTTCTCAATAATTCTCGCAATATCGTCGAGAGTGATGGCGTCGACCTCAGCGAAGCTCGCCGCCTGACTCCCCGCTCGATCCAGCGAATCGTCAGTAGATATGCTCAGGCAGCCGGCATCACTAAGCACGTCACCCCTCACACTCTGCGCCACTCTTTTGCTACCGACCTGCTGATGAATGGCGCCGACCTGCGCTCGGTTCAGTCGATGCTGGGGCACAGCAATATCGCCACCACCCAGATCTACACTCACGTGACCGACCCTCATCTCAAGGAAGTGCACGACAAGTTCCAGAGTAATCTGTAAAGCACTACCACTAGGCTGGTGCAATATCGCCACCACCATCAAGACTGCAGCCCGAGACTGCGACGCCCACAGCGAACTAATTACTTACACCTGTCTTCACCCGTGTCGTACTGTACTTCTATGTCTTTACAGACTTTACCATTAGTATCGATGACGTACTCCGGCCACCAGTTCGTACTGTCGGCATTCTTGTCAAAGCTAGGCTTGAGCCGAGCCTGAATCCGACTAAAGGAATCAGATGATCTACCGGTCACATCAACCAGTGGCTGAACGCCGTCGAAGTAGAGTGGCTTCCCGTTCTGGTCATATGCCGTGATCTTGAAGTGGGCACTACGATAGATGGCATTGATGCGCAGATAATAGTCTTTATCCTTAGTGACAAGAGACTCTCCATCAAACGTCGTTTTGCAGGCATAGTCGTCTCCACCCCCACCATCCTTACATGCCGCCTCAACGATCGGTGCTGTTTTATTGCTATGGTCATAATATTGGTTATTAGGTGCAATCTTGTCTCGATCATTGAACGGATATCGAGGCTTGTAGGCACCTAAATTGTAGCTACTGTTACCTTTTAACGATGGGCGCAGAGTCAGAGCAGTGTCGCTATCTGCCAGGTCATTCAAACTAAAGCTGTTAACTTTAGACACGTCGACCCGCTCGACCCGGAGGACTGCCGGTCGGTTGCTGTTGCCACTATTCCAAGTACCAGCCGGGGGTAGACCGGTACCCATGGCACCATTCATCTTAGCCGGGTCATCACCATCGTTACCGGTAACGTTGCGATGCCACTCGATCTCCAGACTAGCAATGACGGCGGCTTGGTTTTTTTCGGTCACTACCCTGAGCGGTACGATGATCGACTTGCCCAAGTTATTCACCATCCCCTGGTAGTTGTCAGTCTTGGTAGCGATCTTTAGGCACTGGTAATATTCGTTATTCTCGTTCTTGCCGCCACCATTATTGCCGACTTTAACTCGGTAGCCTCTATTATTACCCTCCTGCTCCACCTCAGAGATTGTTCTAATATCGTGCATTGGCTTGAGAATTTCGTCACACCCCATACCCTCCAGCTCGGTCGAAAGCTTGCCGATGACATTAGGGCATAGCTGTTGAGCGTCTGGAGTAGTATAACTATTGCCTGAGCGCTTGTTATAGCAGTAGACGATCAAGCGCTTAGCATCCTCAACGCCCGACTCAGCCGCAATCTTAGCTGACGACTGGAGAGAATCGTTTAGTGCTTGGCGAGATGCTGAGATGACCACGAAGGTAAAGCTAACGGCGATCGCCGCAAAGAGCATCATAAACATAGCCACGGTCACCATCGAGGCTTGACCCGACTCACGATCACCCGGTCGACACCGAGATACTAAGCGAGAAATCATATCTTACTCCTTTCATAGACAGTGAAGGTATACTTGGCAAATGAGCAATACTGGTTCTTAGCCGGGGTAAAAACCTCGCCCTGGTCTAACTTGTTGTTATTATTGTCGTCGATGAGGTCGCCACACTGCCAGGTACCATTCGTCATATCCTCCTTATACTTGCCCGATTTATCCAGAGCCACCTTGTAAGGTCGGTTCGCCCCCTCGGTCGAGACTACTACGCTGATGGTTAGCAGAGGCGCACCAGCCTTTTGCTCTTCTACTTTGAACTCCTGGATCGTTGCTCCTCGCCCCAGCAAGATATGGACCTCGGAATTAGTGCTCGGCAGTCCCGGCCGCTTCTTAAGGTCGAGACAGTATTCACCCTTCGGGTCATCGATCCGAGCCAGTCGGATCGGCGTTCCAGTTCCATCGGAATACCTATTATTTCCCGGATCATCATCAATATCTTTCTGCGTATTCCACAGGTAAGACACGCCGTTGATACACATCCGACGCTCTTTAGCCTTTACCGTCGCTGCCGGGCTATAGCGAGCCTTATCACCGATATCGCTATTCATCTGCTGACCGGCCTGATTGATCTGAGCCAGCCAGATACCTTTATTATACGAACGGACGATATTGACCGTAGTAGCAGCCAAGATGAAGATGATGAAGCCAACGAAGATCAGAGCTGTCGACACCTCGATCAAGGTAAAACCGCTCTGTTTGTCTGATAGTCTAGCCATGTCTTATCCTTTCCTGCCCTTCACTAATTCTTATAGTACACCCGTACGTTAGATTCCATTCGCCCCGAGCCCGGCTGTTGCGCCGCATGTGGTGTCCAACAAGCCCGAACGTAGAAGTCGATATAGCCGGGCATGTTGCCCTGCCCATCGTGCTTGTCGCCCTCGATCCAGATACCCTGACTTTTATTACTATTACCAATGCGACCCGCTTCCGGCTGACCATAGACGTTATTCGCTAGATGATCGGTATCTGCCGAATCAAGCTCATGTATTTCTACCGGTGGCGTGCCGGTCTTATTATTGACACTCAGGTAGAAGCCACCGCCACCAATCTCGCAGCCATTTTGACCAAGACTTACGTTTGACCCAGTATGATCAAGGATCCACTTGTAAGCCTCCTTATTAGCGACCGGATCGTCAAAGACATAGCGCAGTAACTCCGCCTGACTACTCAGGCTAGCCCGCACCGAAGTCCGCTCGACCGCATTTGACACCCCCATCAGCCCTCGGTTAATGACCGCCAGGCTAGCCGCCAGCATTAGCCCCAGCACCGCCATCGCCACAGTCACCTCGACTAACGTGTCGCCCCGTTCTGCTTGATTTCTCTTCATCCTTGCCCTCACCATCATTATTGATCCATATTCTTACACGCATCGACTACATCTTTGGGCCCCACCTTGTTCAGCCCACCATCCCAGTTCCAGTTACCACCCGCTACGTTGAAGTTGTTTGACGTCCCCGCCGGGTTATCGCCACCGGGTATGCAGATGACACCGCCGGGGTAACCCAAGCCACTATTGCGTACCACCAGAGCCAGCTTATCATCCTGCGACATATTCGTCACGGCGCTTTGAAGATCCAGCTTCTTCAAGCCCTGAATACCTGGGCTAGGGGCCAGGTTAACCTTTGAGGCAACGACCAGCGAGCCATCGACCGGGCTACGCAGGATAGCCATGTTGTTTTGACCGGGACCGGGGTTAGGAGGATGAGCAGCGTCATACAGCGTCTCCCACCCTCCATTCTGGAGCAGCCAGACTTTCTTCAGGCTGTTGCCACCCATCTGCTTGATGGTAGGGTTAAGACCGGCGTCATTCCCGCTAGTATCGGTCAAGGCATACAGCGTCACCCCGTTCTCTAAGTTATACAGACCTGTCTTAGTGCTGTCCGGCCACTTAGAACCCACCCCCACCACAGCAATGATAAAGCTGGATTGAACACGACCGACCTCGCCATCATTATCAAAGGTCAACAGACGCCCAATGACATAGCAACGGTTATTATTGCCGGGGATAGCCGTATTCTTACACTCTGATACGGGCCCCATCTTGTTAGTACTCACATCACCCTCAGTCAAACGAGAATTGATGCCGGAGCGAACCTCGTTATACTGCTGCTTGATGAAAGACTGGGTAGTGACCAGCGAATCACGGAAGCGACCCCGCCCGACCATAGCCGCCAAGCCAAAGGTCAGCAAGACCAGTGTTGTCGACATGGCGATAGCCAGCCCGGTCTCGAGTACGGTATATCCACCCTCTTGCTTCATCAATACCTCACCGGCAGATTAGTTACTTGCGTCGTAGTTAAACCTTCCAGCTGGTTACCGGACGAGCCGTTAGAGGTGGTCAGCCAGAGATTGGGCGTGTAGTTGATCCACTCGGCAGTCGAGGAAATATTATTGGTCTCCCACTGATAATCATCCGGTTGATTACCTGCCCCGAAGGTGCGACGAAAGATCGGCGAATTACCAGAGACGATAGCACCATTAACCTTGAGCTTTTGCTGACATTTACTATCCGGTCGCATGCCTAAGTCAGCTGATTTATCCTGAGCACCATTACAGCTCTCAAAATGATCCTTCGCTACATAAGTACCGGTAATGAGACTTACTCCAGGATTAACTTTAATGTTCTTAGCCATGATGGTGAAGCTGGGGATGTCAGACAGCTTGGTGTAAGGACCGACATCAGCATCGATCTTACCGGTAATAGTGACATCAGCCTGCTCAGCAAAGATAGTAATGTGTCGACCCTTGATCAGATTGCCACTTATATTTAGCGACCCACTGCCAGCTTTATAATTACCACTTTGCAAACCACCTAGATTAACGTTAGATCCACCTGGTAATGGCGTAGTGTTAGTTGAGCTAGGCATGGACAGAGGGTTCTTAGATAGGTCGGCCGGCAGAAGTCCCTTCAGATCCTTACAATCATCCTTGACATTACCCGTATTAGCATAGCTAAGCTTGCAGGCTAAGTGACGGTAATTGCTATCGGCTATTGTATAGCCGGCTGAGCCAAAGTTGGTTACTTTGGTATCACCTGTCAGCAACCCATACTGCGAGTAGGAGCCTCGCTTATCCGTGCCGGGGACCTTATCACTCTTGCTGACACTAGCACCTTGGAAGCCCTTATTAGCATAGCTATCTGAGCCGGATAGGTTAAGGTTGGGGCTCTTCGTCACCACGACACAGGCAATGTTGCTGGCTCGGAAAGTATCAGCTGATTGATCATTCTTCACACTCCAGTTGTTATCAACAGCGATGTAGGAGCAGATCTTATCGCCGGGCTGAGCCAGCCAGATACCAGATACATTATACTTCGGTTGCCCAGGCACATGCCAAGTTTGACCCGGATGAATCTTCTCACTGTCGCCGAAGACACCTGGTTCACACGGACCTTGTGACCCGGGAATAATGTCACGACCACCGCAGCCAACACCGTTTCCGTCCCAGCTCTTGGCATAATGGTAGGGCTTCTGCCCGGAATTTTGCGGCAACTTAGCCCCTCTCTTGAGAATGAAAGTATAGGGTCTGTACTTTATTTGTCTAGAGACAGTTGGACCGCTAGTGTTAGTCAAACTATATCTAAACTGTACGTCGTCTCCTGCCTGAACTTTAGACTTATTATCAACCACCCCAGCTGTCGGCACGACGCCACTATTATCCTTGTCTCCGTCACCAGGCGGTGGATAATGATAGGGAATATAGACACAAGCCTTAGGAGTTAAGCGTTGTTTCCAGCCGTTGTATTCCCAGCTCATCCGCAACCACTGACAGAGAGTCTGTCCCGCATCACCCGGCTTAACCACATAGCGATAATGTCTGGTTACCGCCTCTTCTTTTGATATCCGCCGATTAAACGATAAAACATTATCATAGCAATTTTCACCCCAGCCATAGCACCCCCACATTATTTGCCGGTGGTCGCTACCGTTAAGTGGACCGCCCCGATCAGCAGGTCGAAACCAATTGGATCCTTCCTCCGGCTTCGGCTCAGTCTGATTCCAGCTCTGACCAAGTGGGCGAGGGTCTATCCAACCTTCACGAAGGTTAGTAAAGTCCATTTTCATTTCTTCGGGGACTATATAACCGCTAGAGTTATAAGCTCGGAACCACCAAGTCAGCTCATCACCCGGGTAGAGTTCAGCTTTATGGTGGTTATTATCCATGACAGCTTTCGGAAGGCTTCCTTTAACGTGTGGATAGTTGCCCGTCCAAGTCCAGAGTGTATTAGGTGTATTAGGTTTATTAGCACCAAGATAGCTCATGACCTCAGCTATACTTTTGTCATTTTCTTTGCTGTTATACTTGCCATACGAAGAAAGCCACTTGTAGCCGGTCCTCGGTTTTTTAGAATCGCCAGTGGGCTTCTTTGTGAAATCAACGGTGGTGCGCATATCAACTTTTGGCTCGCAGGTAATGTTGTAAAAGATGTTGTCAAAAGGCAGCTCATACTCAATCAAGTTATTTTTCCAGACATTGTCGATGACAATCTTATATTTATGATCTGGATACATCGTCATTTCCACGTATAAGACCCCGTTTTCACCCATGCAGCCATGACTACCGTACACACCATCATCACCTGCACCGAGCTGACCGCACTGGTACTCAGGGTCGTTTCCATCATAGTAAGCTACTCTCCTGCCATTATCTGACTCATCATATACACTAACACTAAGAGGCTGCTTACCATTATTGGTACCCCACCAGGGATACCAGGTATCCAGATCATAAAGTCTCAAGTGATAAGGCGAACCCGGTCCTCCGAGATGGGTCGGCTCAGTAAAGCTACAAGGTAATGCCATCTGCATTTCCTTCCGCTCATGCCCGAAAATATCCGTCATTCTGTCGTTATACCGAATGCTAGCCTGCGACGCCCTACCTGTCGCATAGGCAATAATACCGTCACTCCTATCTAATTGCAGCTTAAACTGAAACAAACTACCTATTAAGGAGGCACGTATCCTAGCCTTCCAGTAGCCAGTTGAACTATCATACCAAAAATCTCCAGCGTTGACAGTAAAATGACCATCACCGTAAATACGAGCTCCACCATTAAATACAGCACCAGAGCTCCAATCACCGGGACTTCTGTGTATGTCAAAAACTTTCACCCCTACGTCACTATCGGGTTTATCCTTAAAATACACCGGCACTTCAAGTTCTGTGTATGGGTGAGTTGAATCTTTGGTCAGGTTATATCTATCATCCGGGCTACTGGGGCCGACATTGGATAGCGCCATAGTGGCCGACCCACGTGCTATAGATATAATCATTGTAACTGCCACAGCTAGGAATACTCTATTTAGCCAGACAAGCCAGCTCTTACGATCAATAATCTTTGCTTCCATCATAATAATTAACTAGCCTATCGACTCTTTACCCTTCTCCCCTGATCGTTGGACATTAAGCTCTCTGTACTTATTGGCCTTATCCTGCTCATGTCTCTTGGTATAAATCTCCGATAACACACGAGCTGTGTCTGCGCTATGGAGTACATCCTCGGCCTTCTTAGCATAGACGAGCGACTTATCAAGCTTCATCTCCTTTTTATCGCTAAAGACAGATAGAAGCGTCGCCAGTTCTAAATACATCTTCGCCTGCTTCTGTTTATCCTTGGCCTGTTTGATCTGACCCTCGTACCACCAGATAGCCGGCTTCTCTTTACCCTCGTAGATCAGTTTACCGGCATCAGATTCCGACTTGATATTATACTTGCTATACGCCAGGTAATTCCCTAGCTGGTCGTCCAGGTCGGTGAAGGCGCAGATGCCGATGGCGACTAGCGCCAAGACTAAGACTACCACCATGACGACTCGCCCGACCTTAAGCAGGCGTCCGCCGGACGACTTCTTAGCAGGCTCAGCCACCGGTGAGCCACCCGACTGCACCGCACCGGCTAGTGCCACCTCTTTGTTTATGTTGTCCCCACTTTTAATCATAACTATAATTGATTATAGCATAGTCAGGCTGATTGCCAACATCAAGTTGGGAGTTTTTTGGCAAGAAGCGACCACATACTATGTAGCCAGATGAAGAGCCGAGGTGGTTGTAAAGAAAAGTCAATAGGCGCAGCGTGAGTGTGCTAAGAATATTTACATTGATAGTATAATATGCTAGTATCACTACATAAGGTAGGAGTGAAGCTATGAGCAATAAAAGCGAGATCAAGAGACTGCGTGAGAGCCTCGGGCTCAGCCAACAGTATATGGCTGATACGCTGGGTATGAGCCGTCCCTCTTACGACAAGGTAGAGACCGGAACAAAGGATCTCACCGTCGCTGAAGCCCGCAAGCTATCTGAAGAGCTGGGAGCCAGCTTTGATGCCATTTTCATGAATAGTGAGCCAAGCGTCAGCTACGACAAGGAGCGTTATAAAGAGATGATTCGTCGATTCATCAGGTATGCCGGCGCAAATAGCGATGGCAGAATCCCGAAGACAAAATTAGCCAAGCTACTCTACCTCCTGGATTTCTCGTGGTATTACGACAATCTGGAGTCTGTGAGTGGGCTGCAGTACCGCAGGATTGCACAAGGTCCGGTACCGGACGAGTTCTTTCGCACTGTCGAAGAGATGTATGATACGGAAGAGATCGATATCAAGCTCCGAGGCAGAGCAATGATGATCAGTCTGAACGAAGAGCTCGACCCGGCGAATGAACACCTCCTCTCCGACGAGCAAGACAAGCGGCTCAGAGAAATAGCAGCCCAATGGAAGACAGCCAACACACGAGCGATAGTTGACTATACCCACAGCCAGCTGCCATGGAAGTACTGCGAGCCAAATGAATTAATCCCATACGATGCCATAGTCCAGGAGGATCCCGACCATGTCTACCGGCGGTAGATATCTAGTGCAGTTTGACCCATATACGAAGAATCATTTCATAAAGAGCATCGCCAAACGATACAGCAGTAGACAGTGGCAAGCCACCCGGAAATCTCTTGAGTTCGTACTTGAGCACATAGATCAGCACATCCTCACCGACAAGGCAAGGACGATCCACGCATCAGACGCCGGTCGAATCGTTAAGCTGTATTTCAAGATTGCCGGGACTAAGGACTCGGCAAGAGGGTCAGGCAATAGAGCCATAGTCTTCCTGGATGACACCCTGCACATCGCCAGAGTACTGCTGGTGTACTCTAAGAAGGAAATTTGCCAGCCTAACGAGACTGTAAAATGGCAGAAAGTGATCAGCGAGCAGTTCCCGGAGATTATGAAAAAGTTCCTCGGCTGCTGAACTGCCACAGCGATTTATTAGATTCTATTGCTAATATCGAGGATAAAATCAAAAGCCGCCCCCTCTAAAATCGAGCATAGCACCGTCTACACGGTGCTATCTCATGAGAATGGCGCCGAAGCAACCATCCCCTACGGCGGAGAGGTGAACACTCTCCCATACGCAGTATACTATCATCCAAGCCGGGTCATGTCAATGCACGCACCACTATTTATCTAGTAGCGGCTGGCAGTCCGGGCAGTAGTGAGTGCCTCGTCCCGCTAGCTTGATCTTCCTGATCTCGTGTCCGCAACGAGCACAGGGCTGTCCCTCTCGGTGATACACTCGGGCGAACTTATCCAGATAGTCGCCCCTGCTGCCATCCGCTTTGACGTAGTTGCGAGCCGTCGAGCCGCCCGCCCGGAGCGACTGATTCATGATCTCAATGATGCTATCAAGCAAGCGACGCAGATCATCATCTGACAGCCGCTCGACCCTGGTCATCGGGTTGATCCGGGCTAGCCACAGGCTCTCGTCGGCGTAGATATTACCGACACCAGCCAGTACCGTCTGGTCCAGGATAGCCGTCTTGATCCGTGATTTCTGATGCCGACGCAACCGTGATAAAAACTCCCGCCACGGGTCGCCCGACAGAGGCTCCGGCCCGAGCTTAACTATGCTAGCCAGCTGCATCACTTCACTAGTCGGATATAGCTTGATCCAGCCGAACTTACGCTGATCATTAAAGAATAGCCTACCGCCACCGGATAGCTCAAAGATCGTCCTGGTCGACTTATCCGGCAGCTCACCGATCATTGAGTCATTCGGATGACCCGCCGCCCACGCCTGGTCGCCCCTGTAAACTAGCTGACCGGTCATCTTGAGATGGATCAGTAAGGTGTAGCCGCTGGTCAGATCAACCATCAGCATCTTAGCCCGACGCCTGACACCGGCAACGGTCGCCCCGGTCACTAGCCAGCTGACGTCTGCCGGAGCAATCTGAAGTGACTTATCGCACAAGCCGTTCACCTTAGTGATCTGCCGGTTAAGTATCAGCCCCGCCAAGCCACGACGTACCGTCTCGACCTCGGGTAGCTCCGGCACTACTGCTCGCCTCTGATGAACTCTTTGATGACGTTATTTAGCTCGACGGCCTTTTGCTTCTCCTTGAGGCGTTTCTTGCCTGCCCGAGTTTTATCAAAGGCCAGCTGGCGGGTCAGGGCGATCTCGACATACTTTGACAATGTCTCACCGGTATCAATCAGGTGCTTCTTGACAGTCTTGCGTAGCTCCTCCGGCAGGTAGATCGTGGTCTTCGTTCCAGTCATATGTTGTTAAGTTTATCATCATTGACGTCATAGCGTCAACCACCAGAGGTGAAACATAGAGCTTCAGCGTTACAGCGAGCGCTGGACTTCGTCAATAGCGGCCTTACTACCAGGCAATTGACCCAAGATAAGATTGGTGACAGCCGCACCGTTACCGTTAAAGCTGCCCTCGATATCACCGCAAGAGGTAGTCCACAGCTCAGACTTGCCATAGCTCCCGTTATCCAGGATGAAGTCAATCAGCTGACCAGAGGCGCAGAGACCACTGCTCTTCTGGGCACTCTTTTCGTTAGCCTTGATAAAGCCGTTATCGCCTAAGGCAGCCAGGAAGTTAGCAAATGCCTCCTTGGTATTACCTAGCTCCATCGTCTTGAGGACGTCCTCTCGCCCATAGCCCTTATATATCACTAACTTGCGCTGGTTCGGAGTGATGCTGGCGCTGATCTCATAATGACGCTCTTTGGCCAGTACCGGCCCCCGCACCTCCATGCGCACCACCGTCGAGTCGGTCGGCTCTAAGATGCTATGGGTCACCTGTTGCTCCGGCTTCTTCGGCTCGTTCTTGCCACCAAAGATGGTCTGCGCCAGAAAGACTATCCCTCCGATCATCACCATAGCGATCAATATGACTAAAGCGATAGCACCAAAAGGTATCTTAGTTCGTCTCATTACGCTTATCATTGTAACGACAAACCGCTACGAGCGCAAACTTAAGCACCTTATCCTAGCCACGATATTAACCTTAGTGAGACTTATTGCCCAAATTACCAACGCTCATATCCAGTATTCTCGAAGAGAGTAGGTGTGGTATTAACCGGCTTACCCTGATAATCCCGAAAGAGTTCCTCTACCGTCAGCTCAGAGGCTTTGTCGGCTTTCCTAAAAGCACTTCCACGCTCGATAGCATGACATCTCAAGGTGCTGTTTAGTCGTGACCGCAGTTGTCTTATAAATCGTTTCAGCAATCGATAGATCAACATAAACCTACAGCTGGCTCCAATCGTGACCAATCTTCGTCTCGACTAATAAGCGGACACCCAGCTCGGGGTAGATCTGCTCCATGATCTGCTTCATCTCCCCGGCAATGCGCTCTGCCTCGGCTTCGTCACACTCGACCATGATACTATCGTGTACCTGCATGATCTGACTAGCGCCGGCAAGCTCCTCCACCTTAAGCATCGCCATTTTCATCAGGTCTGCCTCCGTCCCTTGCACCGGCAGGTTGATAGCCGCTCGCTTAGTGGCTTCCCGTACCATCGTATTAGACGATCGCAGTCCCGGTACCGGGCGACGTCGACCAAGTAAGGTCTGTACATAGCCGTCTTCCTTCGCCTGCTCGATCACCTTCGCCTGATAATCCCGGATCGACTGACGAGCCCGGAAGTACTTATCGATGAACTCTCTCGCCTCGCTCAAGTTCATATCCGTCGCCTCAGCTAGCCCATGCGGACTCATGCCGTAGAGAATGCCAAAATTAATCACCTTGGCATGACGACGCTGCTCGGGCGTAACTTCAGCCGGAGTAATCCCATAAGCTTCAGCCGCCGTCATAGTGTGAACGTCATTAGTCGGGTCGTCAAAAACCCGAATCAACGCCTGATCACCCGCCAGAGCAGCCGCCAGGCGCAGTTCAAACTGGGCGTAGTCGGCATTGACCAAGACCCGACCGGCCGGAGCGACAAAAGCTCGCTTGATCTCTCGCCCCTGCTCGGTTCGAGCGGGAATATTCTGCATATTTGGGTTGCTCGACGACAAGCGCCCTGTCGCCGTAATGCTCTGACTAAAAGTCGTATGAATCCGCCCGTCGGGAGCAATCAACTTCGGCAAGGTATCGGCATAGCCGGTCTTGAGTTTAGCTAGCTCCCGGTACTTGATGATCAGATCGATGACCGGGTGTGCCGACCGCAGTTTAGACAGCTCCTTGGCCCCGGTCGGATAGCTCCCTCGCTTATTTTTGCGAGCTGTCGGC
>ERZ772957.1053-NODE-1053-length-19014-cov-16.828999_pt1 | contig 19014 bp, 20 predicted proteins | sample MGYA00580682_ERZ772957 | MGnify/ENA primary metagenome ERZ772957 (study PRJEB29015, sample SAMEA2737921) | human oral metagenome | biome: human oral; feature: human-associated habitat; material: dental | place: China | collected 2025 ...
CTAAAATTCGATATTTTTATATATATTTAAATACTACATTTTATTGTATAATGCAGAATTGGCACGCTTTAATGAGCGCTTTACATAAATTCCGCTAAAATCGCAAAATTTAAAATTTTAAAAAAGGGCTGAAAATGGCAGATTTTTACGACGCGAAAGCCGTAGAGGAGAGCTTTTATAAAATTTGGGAGCAGCGCGGTTATTTCGAGATCGACGGCAATAAAGATATCCAGCAAAAAGGCAAAAACTTTTGCATCATGCTACCGCCGCCGAATGTCACCGGAGTGCTTCATATCGGGCACTCGCTCACTTATACGCTGCAAGACATTATGACGCGATACAAGCGAATGGACGGTTACAAAACGCTGTGGCAGCCGGGGTTAGACCACGCAGGCATCGCCACGCAAAACGTCGTCGAGCGCGAGCTTTTGGCGCAAGGGATTAAAAAAGAAGAGATCGGGCGCGAGGAGTTTTTGAAGCATGTTTGGCATTGGAAGGAGCAAAGCGGCGGGCAGATCGTAAAGCAGATGAAGCGCCTGGGCGTCACGCCCGCGTGGAGCAGACAGCGCTTCACGATGGACGAGGGGCTTAAAAACGCCGTTCGCAAAGCCTTCGTAAACCTATACGACGCGGGGCTCATCGTGCGCGGAAACTACATGGTAAACTGGTGTACGCACGACGGCGCGCTAAGCGACGTGGAGGTCGAGCACAAGGAAAACAAAGGCAAGCTTTATCACTTGCGTTATTACTTTGCGGACGGACAAAATTTATCAAATTTAAACGGATGCCGAGCATCAAATTTAAGTAAGAATTCTGTTTTAAATTTAACTCAAAATGACGAGGCAAAGTATCGCGATGAAGATTTGCAAGTTGCGCAGAATTTTGCGAGTGCAGATAGAACAAATAGTTCATTAAGCGAGCAAAATTCAAACTCTTGCAAAGATTCGAGCGAGACGAGCCGCAACTACATTGTTGTCGCTACGACGCGCCCCGAGACCTACTTCGGCGACACCGCCGTAATGGTAAATCCCGCGGACGAACGCTATAAAAATTTGATCGGCAAAAAAGTCGTGCTGCCGCTAATCGGCCGCGAGATAGAGATCATCGCCGATGAATACGTCGATATGAGCTTCGGAACGGGCGCCGTGAAGGTCACGCCCGCGCACGATACCAACGACTACGAGATAGGCAAGCGCCACGAGCTGGGCTTTATCACCGTTTTTGACGAAAAAGGAATTTTAAACGAGCAGTGCGGTAAATTCAAAGGCCTAGAGCGACTTGCCGCGCGCGAGCAGATCGTAGCGGAGCTTGAGCGGCTGGGTTTTATCGAAAAAATAGAGGATTACGAAAATCAAGTCGGCTACTGCTACCGCTGCAAAAACGTCGTCGAGCCGTACATCTCGCAGCAGTGGTTCGTCCGCGCGGATATCGCAAAAGAAGCGATCGCCAGAGTAAATGCGGGCGAGGCGGAATTTTTCCCGAAGCACTGGATCAATAGCTTCAACGCCTGGATGCGCGAGCTGAAGGACTGGTGCATCAGCCGCCAGCTGTGGTGGGGGCATAGAATTCCCGTGTTTTACTGCGACTGCGGCCATCAGTGGGCGGATGAGCGCGAGAACCCCGATGCCTGCCCGGAATGCGGCGGTAAAAATTTTACTCAAGATCCCGACGTGCTCGATACGTGGTTTTCAAGCGGTCTTTGGCCGATCAGTACGCTTGGCTGGGGCAACGGCGAGGCGTTAAAAAACGAGAAGTGGTTTGAGGAGGATTTGAGCGAATTTTATCCGAATACCATGCTGATTACGGGTTTTGACATTTTGTTTTTCTGGGTCGCGCGCATGATGTTTCAGTGCCAAAACGCTATGGGCGAGCTGCCGTTTCGCGACATCTACCTTCATGCTCTGGTAAAGGATAAAGACGGTAAAAAGATGAGCAAATCGAGCAAAAACGTAGTCGATCCGCTGCTAAAAATCGATGAATTTAGCGCAGATATTTTGCGCTTTACGCTTACGATTTTGTGCGTGCAGGGGCGCGATCTGCGCCTTAGCGACGATAAGCTTTTGATTTACCGAAATTTTACGAATAAGCTCTATAACGCGAGCAAATTTTTGCTTTTAAACGCTTCTAAATTTGACGATTTGGACGCGGCGCGGATCAAAACGAGCCTCGGCAAATATATGCTTTCGCGCTTTAACTGCTGCGTGAGCGCGGTGCGGGAAAATTTAGATGAATACCGCTTCAACGACGCTGCGACCGAGCTTTATAAGTTTTTTTGGGACGAGTTTTGCGATTGGGGCATTGAGCTTAGCAAGGCGGACAAGGCCGCGATCGGCGAGCTGGGGATGATTTTTAAAGAAGCGATGAAACTGCTAAGCCCGTTTATGCCGTTTCTAAGCGAGTATCTGTATCAGGAGCTAAGCGGCACGAAGCTGCAAGACGCGCGCTCCATCATGGTGATGAGATACCCACATCCTGGCGAGCGCGACGAGCGGATCGAGGAGCTATTTTCGCTCGTTATCGAAGCGATCGTTAGCATTCGCCGCGCAAAGGCGACGATCGAGCTCGGCAATGCGCGCGTAGCCAAAGCCTACGTCAAATCCGCAGTCGATCTAAGCGCCGCCGCGGACTACATCAAAACGCTTGCCAAGGTCGATGAAGTGGAATTTGCGCAGCAAAATATCGCAAATTCCGCCCGCGACGTAAGCGAGAGGCTAGAAACTTTCGTGCCGCTTGAAGGGGTCGATCTTAGCGGCGTGATTTCGCGTCTTAACGCGCAAAAAGCAAAGCTGCAAAAAGAGATCGAAAAGCTCTCAGGCATGCTAAATAATGAGAAATTCGTGGCCTCCGCCCCGCAAGCCGTGGTTGAAGCCAACCGCGAAGGGCTGCAAAGCGCGCAGGAAAAATTCGCCAAAGTATGCGACGAGTTAAAGGCGTTTGGCGAGTAGTCCGCTCGTTTGAGTCTAAATTTAAATCAAGGAGAAAAATATGTCAAAGGGTAGCATCGGTGGATTTACTTTAGGCACGGTCATAGCCGTCGCACTATCATGGGGAGTCAATAAAAGCATAATGTGGGCGATAATCCACGGATTTTTAAGTTGGTTATACGTGATTTATTATTTCTTACTGAGGTAAAATTTTATCGGCGGCGCGCCGTTTTACGCGCTAAATTTTAAAATTTGAAGGGTAAAAAATGAGCGAAAAAATAAAAATAGCGGTTTTAGGATATGGGAATTTAGGTCGCGGCGTAGAGCTTGCCGCGCGAAATAGCAAGGATTTAGAGCTTTCGGCAGTGTTTTCTCGCCGCGAGCCGCGCAGCATGCAAACATACGGCGCTCCGGTATTTAGCGCGGATGAAATTTTATCGCACAAGGGCAAATTTGACATTTTAGTTCTTTGCGGCGGTAGTGCGACCGATCTGCCGACGCAGACGCCCGAGTTTGCGCTAAATTTCAATGTCGTCGACAGCTTCGATACGCACGCGAAAATCCCTGAGCACTTCGCCGCCGTGGACGCCGCAGCTAAAAAAGGTGGAAACGTAGGTATCATCGCCGTTGGTTGGGATCCGGGTCTATTTTCGCTAAATAGACTGTTCGGCGAGAGTGTGCTGCAAAATGGCAGCAGTTATACGTTTTGGGGCAAAGGCGTGAGCCAAGGTCACTCAGACGCCATCCGCAGGATCGAGGGCGTCATAGACGCGCGCCAATACACCGTGCCGATAGATAGCGCGCTAGAGCGAGTTCGCGCGGGCGAAAACCCGAGACTTGGCACGCGCGAAAAACACCTGCGCGAGTGCTACGTCGTGGCCGAAGAGGGCGCCGATAAAGCGCGCATCGAGCGTGAGATAAAAACGATGCCGAATTACTTCGCCGACTACGACACGAGCGTGCATTTCGTGGGTCTTGCAACGCTTAAAAAAGAGCACGGCGGCATCCCTCACGGAGGATTCGTCCTGCGAAGCGGAGCGACTGGCGAGCACGGCGAAAATAAACACTTGATCGAGTTTTCGCTAAAGCTTGACTCAAATCCCGAATTTACCGCAAGCGTGCTTGTAGCCTACGCCCGCGCGGCGTTTCGCTTAGCAAAAAGAGGCGAGCGCGGCGCATTTAGCGTATTTGACATCGCTCCGACGCTTCTTTCGCCAAAGAGCGCAGATGAGCTAAGGCGCGAAATTTTATAAATTTTGGGGGGGCGTTTCGGCGGAATTATGAACGAGGAATTTTGAGTGATAAAGATAGAAAATTTAAAGAAATTTTACGACAAGACCTGCGTGATCGACGATGTGAGCCTGGAAGTAAAGCAGGGCGAAATTTTTGCCATCGTCGGTCGCAGCGGCGCGGGTAAAAGCACGCTGCTGCGCTGCATAAACGGCCTTGAGGACTATCAAGAAGGAAGCCTTAAGGTAGAGGACAGGGAGGTAAGAGAGCTAAGCGGCGCTCAGATCCGCGAGCTGCGCAAAAATATCGGTATGATTTTTCAGCACTTCGCGCTTATGAGCCGCCGCAGCGTCGCGCAAAACGTCGCCACGCCGTTAGCATTTTGGGGATATTCGAATGACCACACGAAGCGCCGCGTCGCCGAGCTTTTGGAGCTCGTGGGGCTTGCGGATAAAGCAAATGCCTATCCTAGCGAGCTTAGCGGCGGACAGAAACAGCGCGTGGCGATTGCGCGCGCGCTTGCATTAAGCCCTAAAATTTTGCTTTCCGACGAGGCAACCTCGGCGCTTGATCCCAACACCACCGCGCAAATTTTATCGCTTCTGCGCCGCATCAATCGCGAGTTAGGCATCACGATCGTGCTCGTCACGCACGAGATGGAGGTCGTAAAAGGCATCGCGCAGCGTGCGATCCTGCTTAAGGGCGGGCGCGTGAGCAACTCGGGCGATATCGTCTCGCTGTTTCTGCACCCGGATGAGAATATGAAGGAGTTTTTGGGCGAGGAGGAGGTGCTGCCCGCAAGCGGCGTGAATATCAGGCTCTTTTTCCCGCCCGCGGTTGCGTTTGACAGCGTGATCACGCACATGGCGCGCGCTTTGGAGATAAATTTTAATATCGTCTGGGGCAAGCTCGAGCGCCTTGATAAAAACGTCGTCGGAAGCCTCGTGATCAACGTGGAGCCCGCACACGTTGCGCGCGTGGAGGAGTTTATCAAAAACGCGGGCGTGATCTATGAGATCGTAAGCGAGGATGAGATCAAAGGCTGCGCCGCGAACTAGGTGCGATTTCGCGCCCTGTGCGCTTGCGCCGCACTAAATTTAAGGGCTTATGCGGCATAGCGAATTTAAAAGCTCGCGCGAGGTCGCGGACTCAAAAGCTGGCTCGGCGTTTTTGATTTGACGTGCGCGTCGTGGCATTATAAAATTTAATCAGTTTCGCCGGCGGTTTAAATTTTTATCTCGCCGCGGTAAAGTAAGCTCGGCGATGCGCTGTTGGCGTGCGCTCTGGCTAGCTTTGATTCGCGTTTAGAATTCGACTAGCCATAGCGAGATGGTTTAAATTTCAGGGATCGCGACCGACCTAGCGCATTTAAGCCGCGCCGCGTTTGAAATTACAGGCGTTTAAATTTAAATTTGAATTTTTTCGGAATTTCACGCATACTTCACTTTTACGGAAGTATAATTCCGCTAATTTCTTTTAAGGAGTACGTAATGAAAAAACTTACTTTGTTTGCGCTTAGTGCGCTATTTGCTGGCACTTTTGCCGTAGCTGCCGACATGGGCATGAAAGATGAGATGAAAGACGCCAATACATCAATGCATAATGGTGCGAAAGAGATGAAGGGCGACATGAAGGATATGCACAAGGATGCTATGAAAGAGGGTAAACATATGAAGGATGAGATGAAAGGCGAGATGAAAAAAGAGATGAAAAAAGAGATGTAGTGAGTAAAATTTTACTCGTAGAGGACGATGAGACCCTTTGCGATCTCATCGGCGAATATCTAAAAGACGCGGGCTTTGACGTATGCGTTTGCAGCGACGCTCAAAGCGCCGCGGATCTTGCTTATGAACAAAAATTTGATCTTTTTATCTTTGACGTAAAAATCCCCAAAGGCGACGGATTCTCACTTTTAAAAGAGCTGCGCAAGAGCGGCGATCGCACCCCCGCGATATTTGCCACGTCGCTAAATACGCTTGATGATCTTGAGATCGGCTTTAAAAGCGGCTGCGACGACTATCTCAAAAAACCGTATGAATTAAAAGAGCTACTACTGCGTGTTAATTCACTCATAAAGCGAAACTTCAGCCACAATTTTGATGATTTTGTAACTATTGACGACGAGTTTAAATTTTATTTTGCAAGCAAGGAGCTACGCAGATCGGGCGTGCCCGTCGCGCTTTCAAACAAAGAGCGCGAGCTGCTGGCGCTTTTTTTACAAAATAAAAACAGGCTTTTAAGCAAGGATGAAATTTTCTCCGCGATCTATACGTTCGACGAGACGCCGAGCGAAGAGGCGCTGCGAACTTACATCAAAAATCTACGCCGCGTCCTAGGCGAAGAGCACATCATAAACCGCCGTAACGCAGGGTATCTGTATGTCTGAAAAGACCGCTTTAACGCTTAAAATTCTATCTTTATATCTCATTTCAAGTGCGTTGTTTTTGGGATATTTTTTCAAGATAAATTACAGGATGAACGAAGCCGCGCTACTTTCGCACAGGATAAAAGAGCTAAAAGAGATCAAAATGATGATCTATATGAAAGCGAGCATGGACGGGCTGGAATCACTAGCGGACTTCGAGCGCGAAAAGGGCGTGAGTGCGTGTATATTTAAGCCAAACTCTGATGAAATTTACGGCTGTGACGGCGAGCTTGGCACACTTGATAAAGCGAAGCTAAAGGCGGAATTTATAAGTGGCGGAAGGCTAGGAATTTATGAAAATCTGCAAAATATGGAGGAGCGAAATGCCTTTTCCAAGGCTAAAATCATCCTGCTTGGAAGTAGCGTGCAGGGCGAAATTTTAACGCTTCGTATCAAAACCGCAGCGATGATGATAGCGCTTTTGGGCGTGATATTAGCCGTGGCGTTTTATCTGGTGCGGCTAGGTACAAAGCCGCTTTACGATAAGATTGACACGCTAAATCGCTTCATCAAGGATAGTACCCACGAGATCAATACTCCGCTTAGTATTATCTCCATGAGCGTCGAGACGATGCGGCACGCAGAGCTTGGAGAATACAACGCCAAGCGCGTCGCTAATATCGACCTTGCCGCTAAGACGCTTTCGCGCATCTACGAGGATCTCGTGTTTTTAACCTTCGGTATGAATAAGGAGGGCGAGATTAGCTCGATCGATCTAAAGAGCCTCGTCGCTTCGCGCTGCGAATATTTTGCGCCGTTTATTCAAAAACGCAGACTAAGCCTTAAAACCGATCTTTCGTATGCGAGCATGAACGCAAATATTTATGAAATTTCGCGCCTGATCGACAATCTGCTAAGCAACGCCGTAAAATACGCCGATGCAGGCGGCTACGTGGATGTGCGGCTAAGGCACGGCGAGCTAGCGATCTCAAATAGCGGCGAAGGGATCGATAGGAAAAAAGGCGACGAAATTTTCAGGCGCTTTGCGCGCTTTAACTCAAGCGAGGGCGGCTTTGGAATCGGGCTTAGTATCGTAAGCGAGGTCTGCAAAAAATACTCCTTTTCTATCTCCTACGACAGCGTGCCGGGCGAGATAACGACCTTTCGCCTTACGTGGCGCGAATAAAATTTTAAAATTTAGTGAAATTTTAAAATTTAAAAGCGGCCGCTTGCGGTTTAAATTTAATCGTCGCTTGGTCGCTCAAATTCCGCGCAAAAAGGGTCTAATTGCCGGAGCGTTTAAAATTTAATCGCCCGCTCGCTTTGCGCTCGTAAAATGACTCTAAAAGTTATGGGTGCGGAATGTTATTCGTCCGCGATTTTATAAAATTTAGCTTTTATTTCTCGATAGATATATCCAGTGGACTATATCGCTAAGCGAAATCACGACAAGCATACTCATAAACATCGAAGTGGCTGTGAAAAACGATATCCAAAATCGTACAAATTAAAGTACAAAAGGGGGTAAATATGATTACAGTAGGAACGAGCAATTTTAGAAGCAACATCAAGGAATATTTAGAAAAAGCAACAGAAGAAAATACAGATATTATAATTACTAGAAAGAATAATCAAGCTAGTGCAGTATTAATTTCACTAGAAAAGTACAACGAATTAACAAAAGGAGTTGATAATAAAGAAAAATAATTAAAAATGATTGAAATAAATTAGAAAGATTACAAGCATATTTTAAAGGGAGTGATTAAATGTTAAATAGTACATTTGGATTAAATAAGGATTATTTAAAGTTCATTGATAAGGAAAATTCTTATCAAAATGAAGATGAAACATATACACTTATATTTATAAGTGGAGCAACAGAAACATTTAAGAAAACTGGTATAAAGAAAGCAGTTATAAATTATATAGAACTTCATAGAGAAAGTTTAGAAATATCAATACAAAAAATAGAGAATGCAAGTAATCAATCAGAAAGTTTACAAGCAACATCAACAGAAAAAGAAGTTGAAGAAAATAAAAATACCTTAGCAATTTTTAATGAAGTACCAGCTGAAAGAATAAAAAAACTTTTTACATTAGAAAATATAGAAATACTTGAAAAAATTATAGCAAATCAAAGAGTAGCAGTTTTAACTGGAGAACCTGCCATACCAGACTATTATAGAAAGCTACCAAATGATAAAAATGTTAGTTTGAGAATGAATGGCGACATATATGCTAGAATGAAAAAACATAGTATAGATATAGGAGAAACTATTGCTACAATAGTAAATTATTTGTTTGATATGTATTTAAATGAAGAAAAGAAATAGAGAATGTTTGTAAACATTTATAAAGATTTCAAGCAATTAATAATAAAGGAGTGATAAAATGGCAACATTAACTTATAACGAAAATGATATTGTTATATTAACAAAGAAAGAATATAACAAAATGATGAAAGAAATAAGAAATTATAGATACTTAAAAAAAATAGAAAGTAGAATGGAAGATATTAAAAATGGTAAAGGAATATTAAAACCAGTACCAACAGAGGTTGAAGATGAATAAAAAACAGGTACTATGGCATATAGAAGCATTAGAAGAATATTCAGAGTGGCAGAATGAAGATTTAAAGAAAGCTAATAAAATAACTAAACTAATTAAGGAAATACTTAGAGAGGGAGTTTTAAAAGGTACTGGAAAACCCGAAAGACTAAAATATAGTGGTGGATATAGCCGAAGAATAGACCAAGAACATAGACTTGTTTATGAAGTTGAAAATGATATATTAGTAATTATTTCTTGTAAAGGACATTATGAAGATTAAAAAATGAAAGGGGAGAATTAAAACAATGGAAAAGGGAAAAATACTAAGAAATTTAGAAAAGCTATTAAATCGGGACTTTGAGTATATAAATGCTGGAAGAATTTTAGTAGTTGCAGATAATAAAAGCATTACAGGAGATTTAATAAATTCTCTGTGTTTCAAGCAGGATATAGATCCAAACAGAATATATAAGACAGATTTAATAAAAATCATAGACTGTATAAAAGGTTTGGAAAATATAGAATAATTTAACTTATGTTTTAAATTAGTATATAAATAAAAGGGATATATAATTTATTAAAAATTCTAAAATTAAAGATATAGAAGAAATGGCACTTTTTAAGTGTTAAAAAATTAGGTTAGATGAAAGGGGGTTTTTTTAACAAATTGGAATATGGATATATTAGAGTATCAACTAATTTACAAGACCATACAAGGCAAGAAAAAGCATTACTAGAATACGGAATATTAGCAGAGAATATTTATAGTGATATAGGAAGTGGTAAAGATTTTAATAGACCCCAGTACCAAAAGCTAATAAACAAGGTTATAAAATCAGGAGATACACTTGTTATAACAAGTTTAGATAGGCTTGGTAGAGATATGAAGCTAATCCTAGAAAATTATAATTTAATAGTAGATACTAGGGGAGTAACATTAATTAGCTTGGAGCAACCCGAATTAAATTCTACCAATCCTATTTTAAAAACTGTAATGCTTAGTATTTATACTATGTTAGCAGATATAGAGAGAAAAACAATGTTAGAAAGGCAACGACAAGCATATAACAGTATGAAGAAAACAGATACTGGAAAGCTAATAAGTAATAAAACTGGCGAAGTAGTAGGGAGAAAGAAAGCTAGTCATAGTTTCAGAAAAGAAGATATAGAGCTTTTAAAGAAGTGGATAGATAAGACCACAGAGCTAACAACCAATCAAGTTTTAAAAGCCCTAGATATATCACGACCTACTTTATACAAATTGAAAAAAGAGTACCTAAATGGAGAATTAAAAATATAAAGGGGTAAAATATGGATAAAAGAAAATTAGAAGAATTAGAGGAATTAAAAGAAGATATCCAAAATAAATATGAGGAAAACTTTAAACTTGATAATAATTCAGTTATTATAATCCTTGATGAAGATGAAGATACCGAAAGTACAGTAGAATTTGTTACTATAATCAATTTAATCATTAATTTAGGAGAAAAATACAATTATACTTTTATAGGCATTTCAGAAATTGCAACAACAGTAGCAGAAAATCTAACACTATTAAAATTCACAAGAGCAAGAACTTTATAAAACAAAAAAGGCTTCTCAATCAAATGGTATTTGAGGGGAGAGAAAAGCCTTTTCTGTATAAAGTATTAATCTTATCAGTTGTATTATACCATAAAATTGAGAAAATGTAAGGAGTGATTATTATGAAAAAATTTTTTAAATTAATGCTTATATCTTTCTTATCAGTTGTAATTTCTATCTCTATATTTAAGGTAATGTTGTTTATAACACATTTTATAAAATTTTAATAAAAAATTATAATAAATGGGGTTGACAAATTTCATTTATTGAGATAGGAGGAATAATAAATGCTAACAACAAATGAATTTTTAGATAAATTTGACAAGGAACTTCTAACATTTCAAGAATGTAAAAAAATATCAGAGTTTTTACATTTTCAAAATACGGAAAACTCAAGTTTTGAAGATGTAGAAAATTGTTGTGGCTACCAAATTTTTAAAATAATTAATTTCAAACCTGAAAAAGAGAGGTATTTTCTTCAGTTTCAAAGTGAAGTGCAAGAGTATAGAATTTTAGAGCTAAAATATAAATATTCAATGTTTTTATAAAATGAGTTAGAACACTTGTGACTTTAGTCGTGAGATGAATAACACCAACATTGAAAATGTTGCACTAAAATTTGTAATTTTAATAATTTTAGTGTATAATATACTTAGAACATTAGCAACTGAATATATGGAGTTAAGGCGAGTTATCAGTAGCCTTGTAAAATATTCACTGTTCTGTATAGTTGTTCTTTTTAAATATAATATACAGATAAAAGTAGTGATGTAGACGCAAGTCTTATCCAGTAGTGGCTATCGTGGACTAGCCAAAAAGAATAAGGCTTTTAAAACCAAACTTCTTAGAAGATAACTTACTTTTTCAGTTATCTTATGAAGCTCTCGACTTTAGTCGTGAGTAGTTCACAATTTAAAAATCTAATAATACCAATAAAAAAAAGTAGCCAAAAAAGACTGGCCACTTTTTTTTATTTTATAATCTATATGTGAATGTTAAAACTATTATATCACTTTTCTTTTATTTCAAAAGAAAATAAAAACACTACCTATTCCAGTAAGTAGTGTTTTGTACCTTTCATCTTGAACAGACTATATAATTAATTATAACATATCCAACTAGAAAATAAAAACACCACTTGTTCCAGCAAGTAGTGTTTTAGTTCCTATTTATTCAATATTCCAAGCAATTATATTTGTAATAATCCTATTTTTATAAAAATAGCACCTATTGGAGTAAGTGCTATTTTAGTTCCGTTTTGCATTAATAATCGTTTTCAATATAATTATAAACTTTTATTTTTTAAATGTCAATGTTATAATTAATCGTTCCATTTTTCTTCTTTTCTCTCCTCGAGAGGAGGTGTAAAGTGAAAAAAGCATTTATAATCGGTTTCACAATAGCATTTTTATTGCTATTGTTCTTTTCAAAAAATGTCTATATAACTATTAATCTTTAAAGGTTATTAGTTACAAAAAATTTTTTGAGGGTATATAAGTCATTGGAGTGGCTTATATACTCTTTTTTTATAACCTATATAGAACATCAAACAAGTCTTTAAAATGCTTTTTAATAGCATCATAGACACTCAAAATTTATCTTAGTTTTACAATTTAAAAATATCTAAAAATATCACTTGCATTTTAAAGGCTTTATATAGTATTTTTTAAAGTTTTATATTTTAAAGGTTAAATTATAAGGCTAAGCACCATAAAATTAAAAATTAGAGTGCGAGAGGAGTTAAAAGTGGCATTAAAAAATTTGAAATGGAAACCGAAAAGGAAAAAAGCGAAAAGGGGGGTAAGGGGGGTTCTTTATTTTTTAAACAAATTAAAGTTACTTATTCTTTTCTAGTTTATTTCTATTTCTAGTTCTCTATACAGTCCGTGGAAAAAAACAAATATAGTTGTTTTTCTTTATAAGTTGCTTCTTGAAACTTTAAAATTATAAATTTAAAATTTTAGTTTTTTTATTATTAAAAATTAAATCAAGAAAAAAAGAAAATCAAAAAATCACAATCAGATATCTTTCTTTTTTTTTATTTTTAAGGACTTTTTAGGACTCCCACGACACCCCATTTTTCCACTGGTTCAAGTATATTGAAAAGACAAATTTGGGGTAACATAGGACATTTTTGGGGTAACATAGGACATTTTTGGGGTAAAATAAGACAAGTAAAATAATAGAATGTCTTATTTTTTATTTTATATTGAAATATTTATAAAAATAAAAAGATATAAGACTATTTTTTATTGACATTGTCTTATATAAATAGTATAATAGAAGCATAAAATTAAAAAGGGGGAATATTAAAAAGTGAACGAATTGAAAGTTATTGAAAATAAAGAAGAAATAGTAATTTATAATAATGATTTGAATACTAAAGTTTATCTAAAAAAATTTAATAATTTTAATTGGGACATCTTTATGATTGTTGTTTCGGCACTAGCTTATACAAAAACTGGTGTTGAGTATATAAGTTTAAAAGAAATAATGAAAAAAACGAATTATACAAGTAAAAATTGGGAAAATTTTATAAATAAGATAAGAGAAACTAATAGAAAAATTTTAGCTAGTGTCTGTGAAGTTGAAACAGAAAGAGATATAGACCAGTTCCCACTTTTTAAAAGATTTAAAATAGAAGATAAAAAATTTTTAAGAGTTGAAGTTGAGAAAGAATATATGTTTTTTTTCAATAATTATGATGAGTATACAAGTTTTGGATTAAAAACTTTTTTAGAACTAAAAAACAAGTATACGAAGCCTTTATTTAAACAGTTAATGCAATTCAAAAATACTGGAAAAGCATTTTTCAGAATGGAAGACTTCAGAAATAAATTAGATATTCCAAATAGTTTAAGTTTTTCAAAAATTAGAGATAGAATTTTAATACCTAGTATACAAGATTTTTCTGTTATTTTTAAAAATTATAAAATAATAGCTAAAGTTTTAGATGGAGAAGAAATAGAAATAACTGAAAATATGTCGGTTGAAGCTAAAAAAGATAGGCGACAAGTGACTAATATAAGCTTCTTTTTTACATTAACAAAGAAAGAAGATATTATTACAGAAAGAGAAGTTGTAAGTAATCAATCAGAAAGATTACAAGCTAATATAGGTAATACAGATGAAACAGAAATTGATATAAAAGAAGAAGAAAGACTTTTTAATTTAGATAGCATTAAATGTGGATTAGAAATACAAAATGATATTGCAGAGGAAGAAATAGAACTTGAAAGAAGCAAAATAGAAAGATATAAACAATATATAACACAAACAAAAAATGCAGGTGCTATTGATAGTGTTGATGAAGTAATAAACAGAGATATTATTAATCATTATACTTTATCTATTAAGGAAGCAGAAGAAAAAATAAAGAAGTTAGAAGCAGAAATCATTAAAAATAAAGAAGAAATTGAAAAAATAGAAAATGAAATTGCTTGTAATCATTCTGTAATCAATCAAGCAAGTATAAATGATAAAAAAAATATTGAAAATAAAGAAGAAATTGACTATTTAAAACTTATAAAAGAATTTTTAAGAGGACAAGATATAGATTACAGAAAAGTAGAAACTAATATAAATTTCTTATTAGAAAATTATACTTCAGAAGAAATTTATAGAGAAATTTTAAGAATAAACAATATAAAAAGCGAGAAAGCAAATATAAACCCTAGAAAATACTTAATTACAAGCATTAATAATATAGAAAAGATTAAAAATAATTGTAATCAATCTGTAAACATTCAAACAAGTCATATAGATACAGATGAAGCAGAAGAAGTTAAAAATAAAGAATTAATTAATTATTTTGAATTTGAGGAGGAATAAGAAATGTTAGAAAAATACAAGAAAGAAAATAAAATTAGAACTGTAAAAAATATAGATACTTTTGAAAATGAAATAGAACTTGCAATATTTTTATTTGTTTGTATCTCAAGTAAAAATAATAGATATAATTTCCTACAATTTGAAAGAGAAGAAATCTTAAATACTATATTAAATATAGATTTAAAATATATAAATACTGAAATAATTAGAAATTTCATAGCTAATACTAATAAATACAAATGGCATAATATGGATTTAGCAGAAGTATTGGAAATAGAGGATTTAAAAGATTTTTTAAAAGAAATTGATTTACAAGCTAATATAGAAACACTAGCAAGTAGATTTAATTTAGACAATACTATAAAGAACATTGAGAAGCTAAAAAAGGCATATATAATTAAACAAACAATAAAAGCTTTAGAAGATCAAGAAATTGTTTTAAATATAGAAAAGAATATATTAACATTAGGGGAAGATATAAGAAGTGGAGTAAAAGCAGTTAAAAAAGTGTTTTTTAGAGAAGAAGCATTTGAATTATTAGAGGGAGAAGATGAAACTGAAGATATTTTAACTACAAATACTGTATTAGACCTAGTATTAAAACTATTCAAACAAGAATTAATTTTAGTTTCAGGAGAACCAGGAACTGGAAAAACTTCTTTTGTACTTGATATGGCTTTAAAGCTAGAAAAATCGGGGTATAGTGGTATATTTTTTAGCTTGGAAATGGCAAAAAAGGCTATATCAAATAGAGCCTTGAGTATAAGTACTGGAATACCTACTGAAAAATTTTTAAAAAAAGAAAGCTTAATGAAGTATTTAGAAACAGAATTAAAGGAAGAAGATAAAGAAAGATTATGGAAAAGAATACAAAAGTTTAGAGAAAAAGTTAGAAGATTAGAAATAGTAGATACAAGTAATATGCCAGTAGATGAACTTGAAATATATGTAAAAAATACAATAGCATTAAGAGGAAAATTAGATTTTATTGTAGTAGATTATCTTCAGTTGCTTGAGGGAAAAGGAGCAAATGATACAGAAAGAATTACATACATATCTAAAAAATTGAAGCAGATAGCAAAAGATAATGCAATAGTAGTTATTGCTGTGGCACAAATGAGTACAGAAGCTAAAAAAGAAGCACAAAATGCTAACAGAAATCAAAAAAATCATAAGTTATATGGAACATCTCTAAAAGGTTCAAGCCAGTTAGATCAAGACGCTGGAGCAATTTTATTTTTAACTAGAAAAGCAGACGACCCAAGTTTATTTAGACTTATAAACTTGCAAATAGCTAAACAGAGAGACCACAATACTTATGAAGATTTAGAAGTAGAATTTCATTTACCTACACAAAGTTTTTTATATAGAAGAATGGTAGAAAGATTTAACTATGTAAAGCCACAAAAGAAACAAGCAGAAGAAGTAAAAGAAGTTAAGAAAGATGAAGAAAAAGTTGTAGTAGAGCAACAAAAAATACTGTAAAAAGCAACAAAAAACACATATTTATTTTTTTCCACGGACTGTATAATAAGAGGAAGTGATATAAATGGTAGAAAGCAATGAGAAAGATTACAAGCAAGATAATACAAAATTTGTAGGTGTTAAATATAATAATTTTAATAAAAAATTAGAATTATTACATTCAAAAGACATAGAAATTTTAGAGAAGTTTGGTATTAACCACGAAATAGAAGATGAATTTTGTTTTGTTTGTGGAGCTGAAAAATTAAATTTCTTTTATAGTAGAAATATTAATGAAAGTACACAAGCAAAGGAAAAAAGAGGTTATTTAAAATGTAAGTGCTTCAGCTGTAACTTCACGGGAGATATAATTGATATAGCAAGAGCAATAGAGCCAAGTTTAAAATTTAAAAAGACTGGAGAGATAGTAAATTTTCTTTTAAGTAAAGAATTTTTAGAAAGACCAAATAAAATTGATACTAACCGAGAATATACATCTATAAAAAAGGTTAGAAAAAAAGAAAAAATTGATAAAAAATTTTTAACATATTACAATGTAATAAATACTTTTATAGTCAATTTTAAATTTCATAGAACAGAAGAAATAGAGAACTATTTATATTCCAGAGGTTTTATAAAAGAAGATTTTAAATTAATGGATGGTTATATTGGATTAGAAGAGTGGGGAGAATATAAAAATATAATATTTCCTTGTTCAGATTATAGCTTCATTAGAAGATTAATCAAAGATTATTATGCTAAGGAAGATACAGAAAAGAAGAAAAAAATTAGATATATAAACTCTTATAACTTAGAAAAGACTACTCATCATTGTTATTTACTGGAGATGATAAGAAGCAGAAGAATTATAGAAAATGGCTTTTATAATATATATGTGTGTGAGGGAGTGTTTGATACCTTAACTGTAAGAGTTGCATTAAAAAATAAGTGTCTAGCATTTTCAACTGGAGGAGCAGTAAGTACACAAAATTTAATAGTTAATAAAATAAAAGAAGTTGCAGAAGAAGTTTACTTAAAAGAGAATAAAAAAATTAATATTGTGTTATTATTTGATAATGATAATGTAGGAGCAAGAGGACAAGAGAAACTATATAATCTGTTGAAAGGTTATGAGTATATAAATGTATATAAAAATTTTGTTCCTATGCTATTAAAAGAATGTAAAGATATTAATGAAGCATTTACAAAAGACAGAGAAATTTTTATAACTAATTTAGAAATAATTGATAAAAATTTAAGGGGTACTATTATATAGCTACCCCTTTTAAAATGATTTTAAAGACTATTACAGAGTCTCGTTTTTTTTAGACATTTTGATTATTTTCATTTTGATTATTATTTTCTAAATTTTCAACTTTTTTTTCTTTTTTTTCAAGAGTAGAAGTAGATTTTCTAGCCTTTCTTTTTGGTAAATTATCTTTTAAAATTGCAGTTATATTATCCAATATTTCATTTACTTTAGTTGCCGACATTTTTTTATTATTTACCATTTTTTCAAATTTATCTAACATTTCTACTATCTTTTCATTTTTCTTTTTAATTTCCTCCAGTTCGCTAACTTTTTCTAAATCTTTTAGATTAATTTTATTTTCATCTAGTAATTTTTTTATATCTTCTAATTTTACTAATGCCATTATTTTTCGCCTACCTTTCATATTGATTACTGATATTTTATCATTAATCAAATGAAATGTAAATGCTTCAAAATAAATGAAATTTATGTATTTTAAAATCGCAACAATAAACTTGCTTCACAAGTTTTTTTTTGCTAAAATGTAAGTATAAAATTTGTCATTTTTATATTACATTTTTTTTAAAATTAATAAATTTGCCAGTGCCTTGTATTGTATATCGCTATGGCGATATAAATACAGCACTGTCAAAGGGGTTTCCCCTTTTGATACCCCTTTTAACTTGTCAAAAACTCACTTTAAAAATACATCTAGCGAGTGTATTTTTAAGAGTTCATTTTTTTACAAGTTATTGAGAGTGTATCGCCACTCTCAAACTCTTACTCTATTTACTTTTATTAAATTGTGAGGTGTAAAATGTATAATAAAAAATTAATATTTAGGCTTGATGAAGAACTTGAAGTGAGATTAAAAATGAGAAGTAGCCAATTAGGAATAAGCTATGCAGAGTATATAAGAGAACTTATCAATAAGGAACTTATAAGCAATAATTTAGATACTATATATAGCTTTATGCTAAAGTTAGATAAAATCTATAATGAACTACATAGGATAGGGATAAATCTTAATCAGTCAGTTAAGAAAATGAATAGTAAAAGTGTAAAAAATGAAGTGTTAAATTTTGAGGATATTGTGATAAATTATTGTGAAGAAATCGCAGAAGTTTTAGAGGACTTTGGAGGTATTGAAAATGCAATTAGTAATGAAAATCGCCGAAGAAAAGAGAATGAGTGCAAAGGGAATGAAAGCACTATTTAATTACATTGCTAGGGATAGTTTTACGACCATAGGGATAGGAATGAGTGATGATAAAGACAAGGCTTTCAGACAAACACAAGCTAACAAGAAAAGATTTAATAAAGCCATAGATGATAAGATGAGATTTTGTTTCCACGAAATAATTTCTTTGGAGTATGGAACAGATAAAGAATTAGCATTAAAAATTGCTATTGAATATTGTCAAAAGGAATATGAAGAAAAAGGTTATAATTGCTTTATAGGAGTTCATACAGATACAAAAAATACACATATACACATATTGATTGATACTGTAAATTTTAGGACTGGTAAAATGCTTCAGTCGTTGACAGAGAAGCAGTTAGAAAAAGTACCAGAGAGAGAAAATTTAGAAGAAGTACACATCTACGAAAGACAAAGAAAACTTGTTGAGGATATAGCAATAGCAAATGGTTATGAGATAGAAAATAACAAGAGATATGAATATATGCACGAAGCAAAAAAGAATGATAAAAATGCTAGAAAATGGCTAACTAAAAAACAATATCAAGCCTTTAAAAGAGAAGAAAAAGGAGAATTAAAAGAGGAGAAATCTTGGAGGAATGAAATTGCAGAT
>ERZ772957.1060-NODE-1060-length-18983-cov-16.795277_pt1 | contig 18983 bp, 19 predicted proteins | sample MGYA00580682_ERZ772957 | MGnify/ENA primary metagenome ERZ772957 (study PRJEB29015, sample SAMEA2737921) | human oral metagenome | biome: human oral; feature: human-associated habitat; material: dental | place: China | collected 2025 ...
CCTATCGACGTGGTGAGTTGGTTGTTGATCTGGCCGAGCAGATCGGGGCGGCTGGCCAGCACGGTGGCGGCAACGGCAAAAACTATCATGAGCAGGGGGAACATGCTAAGAACGGAGAAGTAGGTGATGCCCGCGGCAAATTGGTTCCCCCCGATGGAGGTGTACCGTTCGTTCATGAGCATGAGATGGTCAAACCAGCCCCAACGGCGCCGGTATTTGTCGATGAAGCTGGGGTCATCGAGGTTGGCGCGTTCAATGCCGTATTCGTCGGCATATTTTTCGTTGAACTGGGTTGTGGTAGCCATGTGTTGTTAGTCCTTGTAAGTTGGGGAATCGTCATGAGCCGGGATGATCCCCACTGTGAGCCCACCCGTGAAAGTGGGATACGTCATATGAACATGTGGACAGAACTTTAGCGGCTATTATGTCAAAGTCTAATGGCCTCCCCTCATGGGGGTGACCATTCTGTGGTTTCAAAAGCTCCCCTTTTGGTATCTGACCTGTTGCCGGTTAGGGCCTGGTGGTGAAAGGGGAGCTTAGCCCGGCGTGGCAACCATCAACTGGAGCCAGCAATCCCGCCCGTTTTCGGCAAGGTTTTATGGTTGTCGGGCTGGCAGAAAACCGATGCGATCGTAGACGTCGGCGAGTGTTTGGGTGGCGACTTCGCGGGCACGTTCTGCACCGCGGGCCAGCACATTCTCCAGCTCGGCTTGGTCGGACATGTACATGTCAAAGCGTTCTTTGAGGGGGACCACGAATGCTTCCAATGCGGCGGCGGTGTCTAGTTTGAGGGCGCCGTATCCTTGCCCGGCGTAGCGTGCCACGAGGTCGTCGACGGTGGTTCCGGTGAGCGCCGACTGGATGACAAGCAGGTTTGACACCCCGGGTTTGGTTTCCTTATCGAAGCGGATTTCGCCGTCGTTGTCAGTGACTGCGCTCTTGATGCGCTTGGTGGAGATCTTGGGGTCGTCGAGCAGGTTTATCAGACCCTTGGGGTTGCTGGTGGACTTGCTCATCTTCGCGGTCGGGTCTTGCAGGTCGTAGATTTTTGCGGAACCGGTGGGGATGAATGGTTCGGGGACGGGGAAGGTTTCCTGGTATCGGGAGTTGAAGCGTTCCGCGAGGGTGCGGGTGAGTTCAAGGTGTTGCCGCTGGTCTTCACCCACGGGCACGATTTCCGGCCGGTAGAGGAGAATGTCGGCAGCCATGAGCATGGGGTAGGCGTAGAGCCCGGCGGAGGTGCGGTCGGCGCCTTGTTTGGTGGATTTATCCTTGAATTGGGTCATGCGGCTGGCCTCGCCGAAGCCGGTGAGGCAGGTGAAGACCCACGCGAGTTGGGCGTGTTCCGGCACGTGGGATTGCACGAAGAGGGCGGCTTTATCCGGGTCGATGCCGAGCGCTAGTAGTTGGGCGGCGCCGGAGATGGTGCGGGCGCGAAGTTCTTTGGGATCCTGGTCCACGGTGATGGCGTGCAGGTCCGGAATGAAATAGAACGCCTCGTAGGTGTCTTGGAGGTCGATCCATTGTTTGAGCGCACCCAGGTAGTTTCCGAGATGGTAGGAATCCGAGGTGGGTTGGATGCCCGAGAGAATTCGTTGGGTTTTCTCCATGGATTCGGTGGGTGCTGCTTCAGTCATAAGTCAGCAGTATACCCACCGACCGTGTGTCTTACTGCATTTCCGGTTCTTTACTGAGCAGGAAGACGAGCGAGCTCACTACGCTGGCGCCGCCGATGCCGAGGCAGAGTCCGCCAAGGAGGCCGTTGACATCGTTGGCACCGAGCAGGGTGCGGGAAATGAGTAGCAGAACGATTCCGACAATGAGCAGGATGACGCCTTTAGCGCGCGCAGACATGACCAATTCTCCTTGAATCACAATTGTGGGTGAACTGCTGTTAATTTACCCTATTAGGTGGGGACTTCGCCAAGTTTTTGCAGATAGAAGATTCACTGATACCACACGGTGAGGGGTGCGTGGTCGCTCCAGCGGGCGGCGTGGTCGACGGCCTTGTCGACCCGCATTGTCGTCACCCGTTCGAACATAGATTTGGTTGCGGCTTGGTAGTCGATGCGCCACCCGGCATCGTTGCCGAAGGCACGGCCGCGATAGGTCCACCAGGTGTAGGGGGCGTTGTCGGGGTGGAGGCGTCGCGCCACGTCGTACCATTGCGGAGTTTTTGGGGCTTGACGACGTTTCTTCGACCGATAATTCACGGCCCCATACCACTCCCCCGCCCCCACCACCTGGGATTGACTATCGGGGTAGGTTCCGAACATGTGATCCATGAATGCCCGCTCGTCGGGCAGGCACCCGGAATTTTTACGGTTGGCCTGATAGTTTTTGAGGTCTTGTTCGCGGTGGCAAATATTCCAATCGCCCCCGATGACCATGTGGGAATTTTGAATTTCCGTATCGGAAATTACCTGGTCGAAGGCGTCGAGGAATTCGTATTTTTCATCCTGTTTTTCGCTGCCAGCCCCGCCAACGGGCAAATAGAGGGAGGCGATAATAACGTCGCCGTCATCATCGGGGTAGGTGCCTTGGATGTAGCGGCCTACGTCTTCGAAACCGGCTAGGCCGACCCGAACGTCGATAAGCTCGCGGCGGGAGAGTATACCCACGCCGGCATGCCCCTTACGGATGGAGGGCGCGCTATAGAAATGCCAGCCGGCGTCGAGCGCGGGGGCGAGCGCGGTTCGGGACTCGACGTCGGTGGCGCGAGTCTCTTGGAGTAGCACCACGTCGGGGGCGACATCGAACAGCCAGGGGAGGAAACCGCGGTTGGTGCTGGAGCGAATTTTGGTGGCGGCACGGATGCCATTGACGTTGACGGTCGTAATCTGCATGGTCACTCACCCTACCCCCATTAGGGTGAGTGACAGCATCGGTTAAAACAGGACAACCGTACTGTATTCGCGTTATGCGGCCAGTTTCCGGCACTGACGGGGCAAAGAATGGGGGCAACCGGTATTCTGATTCCTTGTACTTCTCAAAACATTCTTTAGGGAGACCCATGGCTAAAATCATTTGGACCCGCACCGACGAGGCCCCGCTGCTCGCATCGCTTTCGCTTCGCCCCATTGTCTCGGCATTCGCCGCCACCGCCGGCGTCGAGGTTGAGGAGCGCGACATTTCGCTGGCCGGCCGGATCCTGGCACAATTCCCGGACTATCTCCCCGCCGACCAACAGGTTTCCGACGCGCTTGCGGAACTGGGTTCACTGGCGCAAACCCCGGCAGCGAACATCATCAAGCTGCCCAATATTTCCGCCTCCGTACCCCAGCTCAAGGCGGCCGTAGCCGAATTACAGGCGAACGGGTTTGCGATTCCCGATTATCCAGACAACCCGGTCACGGACGAGGAACAGGCCATCCGGGCCCGCTACGATGCGGTCAAGGGGTCAGCCGTGAACCCGGTCTTGCGCGAAGGCAACTCCGACCGGCGGGCCCCCAGCGCGGTCAAGAATTTTGCCAAGAAGCATCCGCACCGCATGGGGGTGTGGTCTCAGGATTCCCAAACAACCGTGGCGACAATGGAAGCCAACGACTTCCGCCATAATGAAAAATCCGTCATCATGCCGGCTGCTGATGTGCTTACCATCAAGCATGTGGCTGCGGACGGCACCGAGACCGTGCTGCGCGACAACCTGAAGGTTTTGGCCGGCGAGGTGGTTGACGGCACGTTCATGTCGGCGAAGGCCTTAGACGAATTCCTGGCCGCACAGGTAGCGAAGGCCGCCGCGACGGGCGTGTTGTTCTCAACACACTTAAAGGCCACGATGATGAAAGTGTCGGATCCGGTGATTTTCGGCCACGTTGTGCGCGCCTATTTCGCAGACGTGTTCGAGAAGTATGGCGACGTGTTGTTGGCCAATGGGCTCAATGGCGAGAACGGCCTGGCCGCTATTTATGTCGGCCTGGATTCGCTGGACAATGGTGCGGAAATCGCAGCAGCCTTCGACGCCGCCCTAGCGAATGGTCCGGCGTTGGCCATGGTGAATTCGGATAAGGGCATCACCAACCTGCATGTACCGTCGGACGTGATTGTGGACGCCTCAATGCCGGCGATGATCCGCACCTCGGGGCACATGTGGAATGCCGCGGGTGAGGAGCAGGATACCTTGGCGGTCATCCCGGATTCTTCCTACGCTGGCGTGTACCAGGCGGTCATCGACGACTGCAAGGCTCATGGCGCGTTCGATCCGACCACGATGGGCACGGTGCCGAATGTGGGCCTCATGGCGCAAAAGGCGGAAGAATACGGTTCGCACGATAAGACGTTCAAGGTACCGGCCGACGGCACTGTGCAGGTGGTGAATTCCGCCGGCGACGTGCTCATCGAACATGAGGTCGAGGCTGGGGATATTTGGCGGGCCTGCCAAACCAAGGATGCCCCCATCCAGGATTGGGTGAAGCTCGCGGTAACCCGGGCCCGGCTGTCGGGGATGCCGGCGATTTTCTGGTTGGATCCCGAGCGGGCCCACGACCGGAATGTCAAGGGGTTGGTGGAGAAGTATTTGGCGGATCACGACACCACTGGCCTGGACATTTCCATCAAGTCTCCGGTTGAGGCCACCAAGGTGTCGATTGCGCGGATTCGCCGCGGCGAGGACACGATCTCGGTGACCGGTAATGTGCTGCGTGACTATAACACCGATCTGTTCCCCATCCTGGAGTTGGGCACCTCGGCGAAGATGCTGTCGATCGTGCCGTTGATGGCGGGCGGCGGTTTGTTCGAAACCGGTGCGGGTGGTTCGGCGCCGAAGCATGTGCAACAGGTGCAGGCCGAAAACCATCTGCGGTGGGATTCCTTGGGTGAGTTCCTGGCGTTGGCCGAGTCGCTGCGGCACATCTCGAACACGGGTGGCACGCCGAAGGCCGCGGTGCTTGCCGACGCTTTGGACGCGGCCACGGAACGGCTTCTCGACGAAAACAAGTCACCCTCCCGCAAGGCTGGTGAGATTGATAACCGTGGCTCGCACTTCTTCCTGGCGATGGCGTGGGCTCAGGCGCTGGCTGAGCAGACGGCGGATGCCGAGTTGGCAGCCATTTTTGCCCCGGTAGCTGCGGCTTTGACGGAGCAGGCCGACACTATTGCTGCGGAGTTGCTGGCGGTTCAGGGTGAACCGGCCGATTTGGGTGGCTACTACCTGCCCTCCGAGAAGGCAACCTCGGTCATGCGGCCGTCGGCGGCATTCAATGCGATTATTGACGGCCTGACCGCATAGTTTTGTGGTTAAGATGCCCCCGGTGGCGCTGATTTGCCGGGGGTTATTTTTGTACAAAACAGGGCGGCTTGTCCCGGCGGGAGGAATATAGTGGCACGTAGGATTCGGTTAACCTGCCGGTTTCCGGGGAGATCACTTCGTCTGCCAGCACAACGTATTCCTTCGCATTCACGCTGCTGGCGGCCAGGAACATTCGGTGGATATCGGTAGAGCTTATGCGATTATTGTCGTAGCATTTGTTGGTCATGACGCTTACTATGGCTTCGACGCCTTTCCCCGGACTGGCCTTCACGCTGTACACATAGATGGTGCTTACCACCGCAATCCGCTGAAATCTTTGTAGGGCGTCATCCCGCGCCTCAAGATTGCCACGTTCTGCCTTGGTGAGCAGGGCCCGCTCCGGCGGTGTGCCGCGGATAGCCCAACTGGAATTGGGACAGTGCGAAAGCCAGCACCCCGGATCAATCCATTCAGCGTCGAGCACTGTTTGGTATTGTTCGACGGCAGCGCCGACTGCACGGTCCACCTCGGCACCGGCGGTTTCCTGAGCAATTATAGGACCTGGTTGTGCGCTGGGTTGTTCCACCACTGGCTGCTCATCCCGCAGATAATCAACAATGGCAAAGATAATAGCAACCATGGCCACAAGCAGCAAAAAGCAGAGAAATATCGTGAGTCGTGGATGATTTCTCGTTTCCCGTAGCTTCATGGCCCCATTTCATATCTTCATATTTGTTCAGGTCGTTAGTTGACGAATTCAAATACACTTGCGACCCTACGTCAGGGGCCCTTTATTGTCTAGCCACCAGCCAACACATGGGGGTAGCGGATTCGAAACATTGGCCTGAGCTGCGGAAATATTCCTTATGGAATTACCTTATGGTTTTTGCTAGGCTCGCAGGGAATCCCGAACGGCCATTAAGACTTCACCTAATCGATTCTTACCGCTGCCGTCACCACCATCGGCCCAATAGGAATCGTTTTTTGTGTGTTCAATCAGATAGGCGTCGCCGGTACTTAAGAGCTTGCGGGCAATGTCGGGATTTTGGGTGAATTTTGCCAAAACCGCATCAAACATAACCTGGTCTTTTACGGATTCCCAATCTTTCCGCAGCGGTTTTTCCCGGCGCCCCACTTTAGCCGCCCGCCCGGGGGTGTCTAGCGACCGAATCAGGTTCTGGGTTTCCGGGTTTAGGAACTTCATGGCCTGAAAATAATGCTCTGATGTGGGCCATCGTTTGCCATCCAGTTCGAAGGGATAAGCGGCAAAATTAGAGAGGAAGCCATAGTCGTCGTGGGCGCGATAAAATCGGATTTCATTCATCACCTCACTGTAGTGGTTAACACCAAAAACTATCTACTACATCACACTTCTGACCATTGCCCAAGGGGGACTACGGCTACGCTGGAATGCATGAATCTCTTTCTCACCTCGTATTTTGCAAAAGTCGCGCATCTTCTCCCGACTATTTCCGACAAACCGCCGGCAGAATGCACTGTTGCGTTCATTCCCACGGCCGCCGCCGTGGAGGATGTGGATTTTTATGTGGCGGAGGCCCGGCAGGCCCTGGCCGACCTGGGCGCCACCATCAGGGAAGTGGACATTGCTTCCGCGGACGCCGCCAGCATCGCCGCCGCAATCGACGCGGCAGACTGCATCTATGTTTCCGGCGGGCACACCTTCTACCTGCTCAAACAGTTGCGGGACAGCGGTGCAGGCCCCCTTATCGCCAAGGCTGTGCGGCAGGGAACCACATATATTGGGGAGTCAGCCGGCAGCGCAGTTGCTGCTGATGATTGTGTGTATATTCGCCCGCTGGAGGATCCCGAATCCTTTGATTTTCATTCCATGACGGATTTTGTCGGTTTGAGTCTCACCACGACAAGGGTGCTGCCGCACAAGCATAATCCCATGTTCGAATCGGCCGTGAACCAGGCTATCACCGCACACCCTGAGGTTGTGTCCATCACCGATAACCAAGCCGTGCACATCACCGGCCCCGATCATGGTTCCGAAACCATCATGGTGGTGTCTGGGTGATTCCTATTCTCACTCTGCCGCGCACCACCATGTTATTGCGGCCGCTAACTAATTGCATGATAGCAAAATCATTATGAGACCGTCCTAAAGGTAGGCTATTTGAGATTCTTGATGACCCACCGCACCATCCAGGCACAAATCACGATACAGGCGATGAGCAAAATGATGGTGATACCAAGAGCGATCCACTGTGTTGCATTCATGGCTGCCGAGTTTAGCTGTCAATGAGCAAACACCCCAAGAACATATCTCGAATAGCCAGAAGATTTTCTATGATAGTTACCATGACCGCTATAACCCTCTTTGGACATTCCGGCGTGCGTATCGACCGCATTGCGATTGATCCTGGCATTTTTACCAATCCCGCCATTATGGAGGGGGCCGAGCATGTGCTGCTTACCCACTCCCACCCAGACCACTGCAATCTCGATATCATCCATAACCTGCCGGTTTATGGCCCGAAAGAAGCTATTGAACAGCTGACGGATTGCGATACTCATGAAGTTTATCCAGGCGACGAACTGGAGCTTGGTGGGCATCATATACGTGTCGTGGGGGGTTATCACGCGGTTGTGCATCCCAGCCTCAATCGGCCGACCAACCTGGGGTATCTCATCGACGGGCGTATTTTGCATCCTGGTGACGAATTTCCCGACATTGCCATGCATTCGCTCAATGATATTGAGATCCTGTTCCTGCCAGTGGCTGCCCCTTGGCTGAAGGTGTCCGAAACCGTGGAATTTGCGCACAGCATTCTGCCACGATTATCCCTGCCCATTCATGACGCCATCCTATCGGCCGAAGGCAAGGCCTTGGTGGATAGCATTCTCACCGCCACCAAGGTGCCGGGCTACGTTCGACCCGACTTATTGACCACCATCGAACTGTAAACCTGAGGGCTGCAACTTTACTGAGCTGGGGTAACAAACATGCAGCACTTGGCCCGTGGGTGCCTGCCACGCTGACCCGCCGCACCAACCTACCGCTCCCCCACCGGCGCTTGCTCATCCACGCGAACTCCAGCTCAGCATATTATCTACCGGATCCTGGTTGCTCGTCATCGCCGCCGAACCACGAAGAACGCACCCTTCTTGTTCCGTGCCAGCAACTCCCAAGCTGGACTTTCTCGATTCAGTGCCAACCAGGGGTGCTCCCGCAGCCTACAACTCCAGCTCAGCACTTGTGATACGGGTGATATGTGGGTGGCCTGATGGTGGATTGATGATGGTTTTATGGGCGTTCGAAGTTGATATCACTTGTGCTGAGCTAGAGTTCTGGTGAGGAGTATTTCTACATGCCACAAACTCCCAGGCCTGAATCTAGCACAACCGTTACCCCAGCTCAGCACTCGTGAAGCCGCTGGCGGCGTGGTGCTATAGCATCGCCACTGCAGCACCACACCATCAACGAGCCATCGCCTAGACCTGCCCCAAGCTTCCCCTACCGCCCATAGCTCACCACCATTGGCAAGGCACCAATGGCGCATGAATAAAAATATGACCAGGTAATTGCACTATTTTCCGCAAGGTATCACTGTGAGCCTTTCGCTTCATTGCACTAAGCAAGTAATTTCGGAACTCAGTCAGTGAACACTTTTGTTACCTCGTTGAGGCGAATGAAGGAATGCATTATGTCAACCAAATACGATAATTCCAAACCGCAAAATTGGAGCCTGGAGACCCAGGCGATCCATGCCGGCCAACCAGTTGATTCCGACACCGGGGCCCGGAATCTTCCCCTCTACCTCACCACATCTTACGTTTTCAATTCCGCGGAGCACGCCAAGCAGCGCTTCGCGTTAGAGGATATTGGCCCCATCTATTCCCGGCTCACCAATCCCACCAATGAGGTGCTGGAAAATCGCCTGGCCGCCCTGGAGGGTGGCGTGTACGCAGTGTCGTTTGCGTCAGGTCAGGCAGCTGAGACCGCGGCGATTTTGAACTTGGCTCAGGCTGGGGATCATATCGTGGCCAGCCCTCGGCTTTACGGCGGCACACTCACCCTATTCACTGGCCCGCTGGAGCGGTTGGGCATTAGCACCACGTTCGTCGAGGATCCCGACGATCCCGCATCGTGGCAGGCCGCGGTGCAGCCGAACACGAAGGTGTTTTATGGGGAATCGTTCGCCAATCCGCAGGCTGACGTGCTGGACATTCCGGCCATTGCCGAGGTGGCGCACCGTAATAATGTGCCGTTGATTGTGGATAACACGATCGCTACGGCCGCCTTGGTTCGCCCCTTGGAATTGGGGGCCGACATTGTGGTGGCGTCGCTGACCAAGTTCTACACGGGCAACGGTTCGGTGATCGGCGGCATTGTGATCGACGGCGGCAAGTTCGATTGGACCGTCAAGAATTCCGCTGGTGAGCCGGTGTTTCCCGGGTTCGTAACCCCGGATCCCGCCTACCATGGGTTAAAATATGCGGACTTGGGCGCCCTGGCGTTTGGTGTGAAGGCGCGCGCTGGCCTGCTGCGGGACATGGGGGCAGCATTGTCGCCGTTTAACGCCTGGTTGAGTGTGCAGGGGTTGGACACGCTGTTCTTGCGGCTGGAGCGGCATAATGCCAATGCCAAACAGGTGGCGGAGTTTTTGGCCCAGCACCCCAAGGTGAAGCGGGTGAATTATGCGGGTTTGCCGGATTCGCCCTGGTATAAGGTGAAGGAAAAGTTGGGCCTGAAATATACCGGGTCCGTACTTTCGTTCGATATTGATGGTGGTCAGGATGAGGCGTGGGCATTCATTGATGCCCTGAAGCTGCATTCGAATCTGGCCAACATTGGTGACACGCGTTCCCTGGTGGTGCACCCCGCAACCACGACGCATTCCCAGGGGGATGCGGCGGAGTTGCAGCGTGCCGGCATAAGCCCAGCCACCGTACGGCTATCAGTTGGTATCGAAAATGTGGACGATATCATCGCTGATTTGCAGGCTGGGTTTGCCGCCATAAGCTAGGCTTTACGACGGCGGCGCCAGGCGTCGTAAAGCGTCAATGACGAGCCGCCAGAAACCGGCGTGGTCCAGCTGCACCGCCACCTGCGTGTGGCAGTCGGGCGGGGCGGGCGCGCGGAAATCGGCCACGGTCATGCCGGTGGTCAAGGTGCCGGTCAGCTCCACGGACACCGGCGCGCGTCGCACCGACACCACGGTAGGGTCAATGAGGTAGGCGACGGTACAGGGGTCGTGCACGGGCGGGTCATCGAACCCTTGTGCATTCTTATAGGCCTCGCGGAAATATCCGAACAAGCCCACCACGAAATCAGCCAAGTCGGTGCCGAGACCTGCGATTTCCGCCTCCACGGGAGCGGTCGCCAGGGCTTGGTGAGTGAGGTCTAATCCCACCATGGTCACTGGCCATTTTTCATTGAACACAATGTAAGCAGCTTCGGGGTCGACCTTGATGTTGAATTCCGCCACCGCTGACCAATTGCCCACATGGTAGCCGCCGCCCATGAGCACGACTTCCTGCACTCGCTCCACAATGCTCGGCTCCTTGCGGGCAGCCATGGCAATGTTTGTGAGCGGACCGGTGGGCACCAGGGTCACGGTACCCGGCTCCTCGGACATGATGGTGTCGATAATGAAATCCACGGCATGCCCATCTGCCAGTTCAAACGCGGGCTCCGGCAGTTGATAGTTGTGGATTTCCATGCCCGTATCACCGTGAATATCGGCAGCCACTTCCATGTCACGCACCAGGGGCCGGGTGCAGCCAGCATACACGGGCACATCGATGACACCGGCAACGGTGCACACCACCCGGGCGTTTCGGGACACCTTCTCCAAGGTCTGATTGCCACCAATCGTTGTGATTCCCAACACTTCAATGCGGGGATCACCCAGGGCCAGGAGGATAGCAACGGCATCATCGTGGCCCGGGTCGCAATCAAGAATGATTCGCTTTGCGGTTGTCATGCGTCGATTTTCATCTTTTCAAGCGCTTCACGTGCATCGCGGGCAGCAACGGTGTCGTCAATGGTTTCCGGCTTCGGAATGAGCATCGACGTGCAGAACGCAATCGCCGCAATGACAGCACCGGCGATGATGCCCGCAGCATAGCCGCCGTCTGCGTCCTTGAACATCGACACCACCGCGAACAGGGCGGCGAAACTGATTCCCGCACCCAGGTTGAAGGCGCCCGCATTCATGCCCGGAAGATAACCCTGGTTATCGGCAGGGCTGAGCACAATGCCCAAACCGCTGAGCATAATGTTGACCGTGCCGGCGTAGGTGACGCCCATGAAGATGGCGATGAATAGCAGCACCCATTCGTTCGCCATGCCACTGCTAAACACTGCGATCAGAAGGCCGATGAACATACCGACAAGACCAATCTGAAGCATGCGCTTATAGCCCAATTTTGCGGCAAAGGTGCCAGCAATCGGCCCGAAGACCAGGCCAGCCAACGTATACGGGGTGAGGGTGTACCAGGAAACCATATTGGTGTCGACGCCTGGGCCATAGGTGGCGTCTTGGGCCAGGTTGGGGATAATGCCGTTCATGACGGCAAACACGCTGGTCATGGTGAGGACGGTTGTCGACAACAGGGCCCAGGTCCTACGTTGCTTCAGATACGTAACAGTGACGAGCGGGTGCGGCACCTTGGCCTCAATCTTCAAGAACACTGCGATACCGATGCCACCAAGTACAAGCAGACCAACGACCATCAACCAGTTGGCGTCGGCAAGCTTCCCGGCTTCGTTGAAGGCAATCAAGAGTGAACCAATGGACACCGTCAGCGGCAACACACCAAGCCAGTCCATGGGCATGGTTTCTTCGGCAGTGGATTCCCGCGTGAACAACCGCACGCTTACCACACCGATAGCACAGATGACTGCCATAACCCAGAAAATCGAGCGGAACCCAAACGTTCCCGCCAACCACCTGCCAGCGCATCCACGCCGGCAATACCACCGTTGACGGAGGCCAAAATGCCCATCAGCAACGCATACTGCTTTTCGTTGGGTACTTGCTGCCGCAGCATAATCAAGGTCAGAGAAATGGTTGGGCCGCAAACGCCTTGAATCACACGGCCGACAAACAGCACGGTCACGTTCGGTGCTATTGCCGAAATAACACAGCCCACAGCGGTGATGGCTAACATGCCCACCAAAACTTTGCGACGGCCAATGAGATCCCCCCACCGCGGCAAGAACAGGGAAAAAAGGGCAGCAGCTGTAAAGAACGCGGTTTGCGTGAGGCCAATCTGCGCCTCGGTGGTCTCCAGTTCCACCTCCATTGTCTTCAATGCAGGTGACAGCATGGAGGCATTTAATTGGAATGCAAACACCGCCACAGAAGTGCCATCATGAGTGCAATGGCCTCTGCGACTGGGATTTTTGGCAACTCCACCGATGCAGTGGAGGCTGGTGGTACGCCTGCGGTGTGCGGCCAATCAGACGTGGGCATGCCTCCCCCTTTCTAGGGTGATTTTCGGCTATTGTGGCCCAGACTGCAGTAACATATTATTTGTATGTTGCCACACATTTAGGGGGAATGTGACCGATTCGCAGAAATTCTGCTAGTGCCGATATGCGTCCAGATCCACCTGCGGTGTAGGTTGCAATTCTGCGGTAGCAGGATTGACAACACTGGGGTTCTTGAAATCCACATCATGGTCGCTGCCGCTATCCACATATGGGATCTTGCCATCAAGAACATCCATAACTTTTTGCTTATCAATAGTTTTCGTCCAGGTTCCGACCAGAAGCGTGGCAACCGCGTTACCGGAGAAATTAGTTAACGCCCGAGCCTCGGACATGAACCGGTCAATGCCCACAATGACGCCCACGCCATCGAGCAGTTCGGGACGGTGCGATTGCAGGCCCGCCGCCAAGGTGGCAATGCCGGCACCGGAAACGCCCGCGGCACCCTTAGATGCGATAATCATAAAGACCAACAGGCCGATTTGTTCGCTCAGCGACAGCGGCTTGTTCATGGCATCGGAAATGAAAATAGCCGACATGGTGAGATAAATGGCGGTACCATCCAGGTTGAAGGAATAACCGGTGGGCACGACGATGCCCACGGTGGACTTGTCCACTCCCACATGCTCCATCTTGCGCATCAGATTCGGCAAGGCCGACTCGGAAGAAGACGTTGCGAGAATAAGCAGATACTCGCGGCCCAAATATTTGGCCAATTTGAAAATGCTGAACCCGGTAAATAGCCGCAGAACCAGCCCTAAAACCCCGAACACGAAGATGACGCAGGTGATGTAGAAGGCAACCATTAAAATGGCAAGCTGCTTGACCGCCTCGATACCGGTGGCACCCACCACGCCGGCGATAGCACCAAAAGCGCCGATGGGGGCGATCCAGAGGATCATGGTAAGGATCTTGAAGACCAACCGCTGCAGGTGAGCAATGGCACCCAATATCGGCTCGCCCTTCCGACCCATGGACTGCACCGCAAAACCCACGAGGAGCGCCACAAAGAGGGTTTGCAACACCGAGCCTTCAGTGAGCGCGGAAAACAGCGTATCGGGAATAATGGACTGGATAAACCCGATCGTGCCACCACCGTGATCGGCCTTGGCGGCATATTCAGCCCCCGCGGTTTTCGTGGCCTCAATATTCAGATTATGGCCAGGCTCAATAATGTTGCCCACGGCCAACCCCACGGCAAGGGCAAACGTGGACATGGTGATGAAATACCCGAGGGCAATACCGCCGGCTTTCCCCACGCTCGCGGCGGCCCGCACCGAGCCAATGCCCAACACAATGGTGCAGAAAATCACCGGCGAGATCATCATCTTAATGAGATTGACGAACATGGTGCCTAGCACCTTAAATTCCTTGGCCACATTGGGAGCAACCAAACCAAAGACAATGCCGGCGATCACTGCAACAATGACGCCGATATAAAGCCAGTGGGTGTTATCCCTTCTAGGTTTTTTGGGTTCCGCAATGCGCGGAGTAGTAGAAGCTTCAGCCATGATTCAACTCAATTTCTTTTACAACAGTTTCATGGTGATCACACGAGGAAACACGGGAAAAACGCATCTCCGTGTGATTCGGAACTCACTCAGTATATAGGTGACCCAGACTACAACGATGCAGATTATTTGGAATATAGGTATAAAGCAGCCATTATCGTAACGATTTACTGTTTCAACTGGCACTTTGATATATTGTTGCACGCATCAACAACAAAATTAGGCCCTCACGCCTACCCTCAACCGGAGGTAACCAAAGAGTGTAAAAGTGTGAAATTCGCCCCATAAAAACCGCCGAATGGCAACACCGTACCCCATAAGTCCCCATGTTATCGTGGGCATAATGCGCCATGGTGATTCTTCGCATGCTGAAAAACTAGTCCTTAAGAATAACCACCATTTTCACCGAAAACATGAGGCGAAGTACGCAGCTAATTTTAAGCAAGATATAACGTAATGCTATTACGATGAGTTGTGACGTTCCGCAAGGAACACCAAATCTATGAACAAAATAAAGGAGCAGCGGCAATGTCTGCCACTGGATTATTAGTTTATCTCTGCGGATTCTTCGCAGGAGCCTACCTGGTCTTTCAGGGGGCCCGTATGATGGGCAACCCCGAAAAACTATGGTCGGCGCTGAATAATTTTGGCACACTAACACCCGCCAAAACCATGCGAACGGCGGCGTTCTTCCCACCCGCCCTCATTGCTGCCGGACTCTTACTGGCCAGCAACACCGCAATCTTGTTCTCGGGAATCCTCTCCATTGCCATCTTATTGGCATTCACCCGAATCATCATCAAAACCCCCGCGGATAATTTAGTTTTTGGCACTCCCGCCAAGAACTCGACCAATCCTGATGCGGCTGAGCAGCAGAAAAACTCCATTGTTGCGGTGAATATTCTCGTCATGGTCATGGCGTTCATTACCTATTTCGGGGATTTCCAAATGAAACTATGGGAATACATTCCCCTAGGAATCGGTGTCGTCTTTGTGATCGCAATATTCAGCTACCGACTCACGACGCTGAAAAAAGCACACACAACGACCCTCCCTACCCCAGCGCAACCATTGGCCTCCGCAGCCGCATAATATTCGCAAAACCCATGATGGTCGTCACCTTGCAACAGGGACGGCCATTATGGGTTTTTTGCATCTCGCCAGATGAACACATTACCAGCAACCACAGCCGAGCTAAACCGCTAAGCTACCCCCTCACCTGCTGCTGCGCGATATCAGCACCGATCTTGCCCACCACCACGAGGGGGGCCAGAGCTTGACGAGCTGGTACCGGTTGTGTACTCGGCAGTCGTTCCGCCAGTTACCGCCGCAACCATCCCGGCGGGGGAAGTCCCCCATTGCCCGCTTTGGCGGCGAAAACGGGTTGGGGGCACAGAGCAAGACTCACGGCCAATGCCACACTCATCACACGATGTTTCATAGGGTTATCCTTTCGGAAATAAGGTCGAGCAGGTTTCCTGCATTATCGGTGACACGGCGTCGGACCGTAGGACGCCACCACGCTAGCGGCAAAACAAATAATGTGGTCGCAATAGGCTGCGGCCGCATTCAGGTTGGTATCTCTATGGTCGCTTTGGCACGCCCACAACCGCAGGGGTGATGACGGTAACAGCACTCTTGGTGTGACTTATGCCAGACATGAATCCGATGTAGTTTCGCCATGGGAAGGCGTCGCAAAGCACACCCACGGGGCCAGGAAACCGACACTGTGGCTTTACCGCGCATATTCGACTAGACCAAGCTGTCCAGGTAGCATGAGTTCATTCAGACCACGAAAGGAAGCCTCATGCTCGACACCACGGGAACGCTGCATAAAGTAGACATCGGCGAGTTTATAACCGAAGCTGGCGCAACCATTCCCGATGTCACCATCGCTTACCAGGCATGGGGAACCTTCCACGGCAATAACCTCATCGTGGTAGAACACGCATTGACGGGGGATTCTAATGTGGTCGACTGGTGGGATGGCGTGGTCGGGCCGGGAAAAGCTTTGGATACCGATAAATATTGTGTGCTCTGCACCAATGCCCTGGGCGGATGCATGGGCTCCACAGGGCCGACCAGCCTCGCACCCGACGGCAACCACTGGGGATCCCGCTTCCCCGCGCTCTCTATTCGGGACCTGGTGGCAGCGGAAAAACAATTCCTCGACAAAGTCGGGGTAACGCAGATACTCGCGGTCCTCGGCGGCTCCATGGGTGGGGCCCGAACCTTGGAATGGACCCTGCTCTACCCACAACTTGTCAACGCCGCACTCGTGCTTGCGGTCTCAGCCCGAGCCAGTGCCTGGCAAATCGGGATACAAACCGCCCAAATATCCGCTATCGAACAGGACCCCAACTGGCAGGGTGGCGACTACTATCGCACCGAAGCCACCCCGCACAACGGTTTGGCCGCGGCCCGGCGCATCGCACACCTCACTTACCGAGGCGAACTAGAAATCGACGAGCGTTTTGGCACCACAGTCCAACCAGGGGAAAATCCGCTAGGTCCCTACCGTGATCCCCATCAACGATTCGCGGTACAAAGCTACCTTGATTATCAGGGGGTAAAACTCACCGAACGATTCGACGCTGGCACATATGTCACCCTGACCGAGGCCATGAACCGGCACGATATCGGACGCGGACGCGGCGGACTCAATAAGGCGCTTGCCGCATCACAAGTGCCAACCATGATCGCCGGCGTAGACACAGACATTCTTTACCCCTACCACCAGCAGGAACACCTCTCCCGCAACTTGGGCAATTTACTGGCGATGGCTAAGATTTCCTCACCAGTTGGACACGACGCATTCTTGGTGGAATGCCGACAGGTCAGCCGAATTATTCGGCATTTTCTCACCATGGCGGATGCCAATGGCACAGACGCCAATATGTATTTCATTTAGGGCTTTTGGGGCTGTACCCTGCACAGTCCTGGGAGTCAGTATGACGGATCCGGGATGATCAAGCGAGCCCATTCCCCGGCGACCCCTGTCACCATAAGAAACCTGGCCTTCACGAGTCACCGCCGAACCGATTTCCCGCCTTTTAAGGCAGCCACCCCACCAGTATCGAAACTACTGAGCTGGAGTTGCGTTCTCCAGGCCCCACCACAGTGGCATCTGAATCGAGAAAGTACAGCTCAGCACTTACGCTATAGCCACAGTGGTGTGGTTATGTGATGACGCAACAGGATAACAGCAGGGTCTGACGCGCAAGTATCCGCCCAGTTTTCGCAAATCCACAATGGCAGCTTTCCGTAGCAGGTTCGCTGAGCTGGAGTTCCGGCCGAGAGTGCTGTTACCACCATCAAGATACCTATAGCCTCAATGCTGCGTATTTGTTACCCCAGCTCAGCAAACCTGCGGCATCTTGGGGGGATTTCCCGGCAGGCTCACCAAGCAGGTCCCCTGGGACTCCCAGGGGTACGATTCGTAGGCTCACGGCTCCCTGGGCTAGCTCTTCAGGGAGTCCACAGACGATGACAGAAAGAGAATAAAGGCACCAATGACAGACGTAAAGATCGCATCAAACTTCCGAGAACGCACCGCCAACACCGAAAGAACTTTCGAATCACAGGTTAATCGCACCACTGACAACCACACCAGTCCAGCTCCTAGAGTGAACGTGGCGCGGCGCCAGTGCTCCATGACCGCGAATCCGCCAGACACCACAATCGCCAACAGGAAGAGTCCCAAACAACCGTATTGCGCCGTCAAAGGCAGTTTGGAAGGTTTGAGGCCAACATCATGCGGATTATCAAGGATGTTTGCCGGTTTTTGCCTGGTAGGTTTCCCCTCTGACGGATTATGCTCTGACAATTCGGGTTTTTCGGCCTTAGCGGGAGCGGTTGCAGCTGCCGCCTCAGCGTCAGCCATTTTGCTCCAATTGTTGCTCCGCACGTTCTACCACATTGCGCACCAAAAAAGCCCGGGTCAATGGGCCGACGCCACCAGGGTTGGGGGAAACATGGCCGGCAACTTCCCACACATCGGGGTGGACATCACCAAGCAATTTGCCATCAACCCGGGACACACCCACATCGAGCACCGCCGCGCCGGGCTTCACCATGTCAGCGGTCAACATATGTCCCTTACCTGCGGCAGCAACAATAATATCGGCAGCAATGGTTTCAGCCTTCAGATCCTGTGTACCGGTATGGCACAGCGTTACCGTGGCGTTTTCCGTCTTACGGGTGAGCATAAGCCCAATCGGCCGTCCCACGGTCACGCCCCGACCAATAACCACAACTTTTTTACCCGCGGTCTCCACACCATAACGTTTCAGCAGGTGAATAGCACCGTTAGGGGTGCAGGGCAATGGGGCTGGCTCATTCAGAACCAATTTACCCAAGTTCACCGGGTGCAGACCATCGGCGTCTTTAGCCGGATCAATACGCTCCAGCACGGCATTTTCATTGAGATGCTTGGGCAATGGCAGCTGAACAATGTAACCGGTACATGCGGGATCAGCATTGAGCTCATCAATGACGGCATGCAATTCTTCCTGGCTAATATCAGCTGGCAAGTCCTTTCGAATCGACTTCACCCCCACCTGTTCGCAGTCCCGGTGCTTCATTTTGACATATGCATGGCTGGCGGGATCATCCCCCACCAGCACGGTTGCCAACCCTGGCGTGATTCCTTTTTCCTGGAGTGCCTGAACGCGAGTGGCGAGATCCGCAAAAATCTCATCCCGATAGAGATTGCCGTCAAGTTTGATTGCTGTCATGGTTGCCATTATATTCACCGCCTAGAATCTAAGAGCCGTAATCC
>ERZ772957.1063-NODE-1063-length-18958-cov-6.292440_pt1 | contig 18958 bp, 14 predicted proteins | sample MGYA00580682_ERZ772957 | MGnify/ENA primary metagenome ERZ772957 (study PRJEB29015, sample SAMEA2737921) | human oral metagenome | biome: human oral; feature: human-associated habitat; material: dental | place: China | collected 2025 ...
GAATGTCAATTTTTCCTGTAGGGGATGATATAATGAAAAAAGCACTAATCACCGGAATCACCGGCCAGGATGGTTCTTATCTGACAGAGCTCTTGCTTGACAAAGGCTATGAGGTGCACGGCATTATCCGTCGGCACAGCACGCCATGCACGGAGCGGATTGATCATCTGCTTTCTGATACACAATATGATGGGCGGATTCTCCTTCACTATGGCGATCTGACGGATTCGAGCAATGCACACCGCCTCATTCAGGAGATTCAGCCGGATGAGGTCTACAACCTCGCTGCGCAGTCTCACGTGGCAGTTTCATTCGAAGTGCCGGAGTATACAGCAGAGGCGACGGGGGTTGGGACAATACGCCTTCTTGAAGCGGTGCGCCAGAGCGGGCTTCCCATCCGCTTTTATCAGGCATCGACGTCGGAGCTCTTTGGCGGACTTCCGGATACTGCCCCCCAGAGCGAGACGACGCCGTTTTACCCAAAGTCGCCTTATGGTGCGGCAAAACTTTATAGTTATTGGATTACGAAGAACTATCGCGAGTCTTATGGGATGTTTGCCGTGAACGGCATCCTCTTCAACCATGAGTCGCCGCGTCGCGGAGAGACGTTCGTGACGCGCAAGATTACGATGGCAGTCGCCAAAATTCTTGCGGGAAAGCAGGAGAAGCTCTCCCTTGGCAATCTCGACGCAAAGCGGGACTGGGGCTTTGCGGGCGACTATGTCGAAGGGATGTGGCGGATGCTCCAGCGGGACACCCCCGACGACTATGTGCTTGCGACGAACGAGACGCATACGGTGCGTGAGTTCGTGGAGACGGCATTTCGTGAGACGGGCATTGTGCTTGAGTGGCGCGGCACTGGGGGCGAGGAGAAAGGATATGACGCAAGAACGGGCCGCCTGCTCGTCGATGTCGATCCGCGCTTCTTCCGTCCTGCTGAGGTGGAGCTTCTTTTGGGCGATGCGTCGAAGGCGGAGCGGGAACTTGGATGGACGCGTAAGGTGGAGTTCCCTGCACTGATTCGCATGATGGTGCAGGCAGATCGGGAGAAGTACGGGGACTGAGGATTCCGTCAAAGGAGCGTGTATATGCACATCGTTCTGCTTTCGGGCGGCTCAGGGAAGCGTCTGTGGCCGCTCTCGAATGACATTCGTTCCAAGCAGTTCATTCCATTCTTTCGGCAGAACGACGGTTCGCGCTGCTCGATGGCACAGCGGGTGTGCGGCCAGGTTCGCCGTATGATGCCGCATGCTGATATTACAATTGCGACATCGAAAGCACAGGTTTCCGTGCTGCGGAATCAGTTGGGGGATACAGTTGATATCTGCGTTGAGCCATGCCGTCGTGATACGTTTCCGGCAGCCGCACTGGTCAGTGCCTATCTGCATGATGTCAAGGGCATCAAAGAGAACGAAGCCGTTGCTGTCTGTCCTGTTGACCCCTATGTGGAAGACCGCTATTTCGCCGCCGTGGGTCTGCTGACGCAGCTTGCGGAAACAGGGGCGGCGGAGCTGATGCTGATGGGGATTGAACCAACCTATCCAAGTGAGAAATACGGCTATATTTTGCCGCAGGATAAGGAGCGTGTGAGCCATGTCCTCTCCTTTCGCGAAAAGCCGGATGAAGCGGCAGCACAGCGGTACATCGACGAAGGGGCACTCTGGAACAGCGGGGTGTTCGCCTATCGTTTGGGGTATGTTCTGACACAGGCACGTCAGCTGCTCGGGTGCTCGGACTATGAGGGGCTCCTCTCCGCGTATGAGAGCTTTGAGAAGATCAGCTTTGACTATGCTGTTGCCGAACATGAGACAAATATCAGCGTGCTCCGCTATGGCGGCACATGGAAGGATCTCGGCACGTGGAACACACTGACCGAGATCATGGAAGAAACGGCGCTCGGGAATGTCGTACTGGATGATATGTGCCGCAATACGCATGTGGTCAATGAGATGGATGTTCCCGTGCTCGTCATGGGCGCACAGCATCTCATCATCGCGGCAAGCCCCGAGGGGATCCTCGTAGCGGATAAGGCATCTTCCAGTCACATGAAGCCCTATGTCGAGCGTATCAGTCAGCCGGTCATGTTTGCGGAAAAGTCATGGGGGAGTTTTCGCATTATCGATGTGGAGGAGGAGAGCTTGACCATCAAGGTGACGCTGAATGCGGGGCACGCGATGAACTATCACAGTCACGCACATCGCCGTGAAATATGGAATGTGGTCAGCGGGTGCGGTACGGTGCTCCTCGATGGCGTGGCACATTCTGCTGCAGCAGGCGATGTGATCGATATTCCTGCAGGGATGAAGCATAAAATCAGTGCGCGGGAGCGCATGGTGGTGATCGAGGTTCAGATCGGTTCATCGATTTCTAAAGAGGATAAGATAAAGTGGACAGAAGAGCACCGAGGATAGATAGTGCGATGATGGAAAAGAATGCAAAAATATATGTGGCGGGGCATCGCGGCATGGTCGGCTCTGCCATCTGCCGAGAGCTTGAGCGGCAGGGGTATACACATGTTATAATGCGCACTCACGCACAGCTTGATCTTTGCCGCCAGGATGCCGTTGAGGCATTCTTTGCCGAGGAGAAGCCGGAGTACGTATTCCTGGCGGCGGCAAAGGTCGGCGGGATTCAGGCGAATGCCGAGGCTCCGGCAGACTTTATGTATCAGAATATGATGCTCGAGATGAACGTCATCCATGCTGCATGGAGGAACGGATGCCGGAAACTCGAGTTCCTCGGCTCCTCCTGTATCTATCCGCGTCTCGCCCCCCAGCCGATGAAGGAGGACTGCCTCCTGACATCGGCGCTCGAGCAGACGAATGAGGCGTATGCGCTGGCGAAGATTGCGGGGCTGAAGTATTGTGCCTGCCTGAACAAACAGTATGGAGCGGACTATATCTCCGTGATGCCGACAAATCTCTATGGACCGAATGACAACTATCATCCGGAGCACAGCCATGTTATTCCGGCACTGATTCGACGCTTTCACGAGGCGAAGGAGGCACACGCCGCATCCGTGACCTGTTGGGGGGACGGCTCGCCGCTGCGCGAGTTCCTGTATGTGGATGATCTTGCGAATCTCTGTGTGTTCCTCATGAATCACTACAGCGGCGATGAGACGGTCAATGCGGGAACGGGAAAGGAACTCTCGATCCATGCTCTTGCGGAGATGGTCGCCCGTGTGGTCGGCTATCACGGCGAGATCCGCTGGGATACGACGAAGCCGAACGGCACGCCGCGCAAGCTCCTCGATGTCTCGAAGGCGGAGAGGCTCGGATGGCACTATAAGACAGAACTCGAGGAAGGAATTCGTCTCGCTTATCAGGACTTCTTGGCGCATCCGGTGCGGGCGGAGCGATAAAAGTGAGAATCCATGCCAATGATTTTGCCAATGTGTTGACAATGATATTTTAATGTTTATACTGTTTTTTATCATATCCTTTTTCTATTCTCTTGTTTTATAAGGGCTCCTATAGTTCTTCCTATCCATGGGGAGTATTTTCTCGATGAAATTATTCTTTCGGATTTTCTCAATTTTTACACCGCATGAGCTCAGGTATTGTGCGTTTCTCGTCGTTGTGATGCTGCTCGGCGCGGTCCTCGAGGCAGTCGGCATCGGGGCGATCCTTCCGCTCATTTCACTGATGGGGCAGCCGGATTTTCTGACGCGGCACGCAGACATCGCCGCGTACGCCGAGCGCGTTGGGATTACGACACACACCGGTCTCATCATGGGACTTGCAGGGCTCCTCATCGTACTCTATATCCTAAAGAATCTCTATCTCGCATGGCAGCTTCGCCTGCAGATTGACTTCTCCCTGTCCAATCAGATTCACTTCTCGAAGGAATTGATGGCGAACTACCTCGCGAAGCCCTATCTCTTTCATCTCAATCATAACACCGCTGTGCTTCTGCGGAATGTCAACAGCAGCGGCATTGTCATTTTTTCCAACATATTAATTCCCACATTTCAGCTTCTCACCGAAATCGTTACGGCACTGACGATCTGGCTGGTGCTGATCGCCGCCGATCCATTCACGGCGATCATCGTCGCGGGGGTTATGGGCGGGATGATCTATGTGCTCCTGCGCTCCTTCCGCCGCAGTATGGAAAAGACGGGGCAGATACAGAATGCCTTTGCCGCACGGTATATCCGCTCCGTGAATCAGGGACTGGGCGCAATCAAAGAAACGAAAATCATGCGGAAGGAGGAGTATTTTCTTCGGGAGTTCGAGGAGAACTATGAACAATACGGCGCTGCCAATCGCCGCTATCTCTTTTTGAGTCAGCTTCCGCGCATGATCATCGAGACACTCGTCGTATGCGCGCTCCTCCTGCTCATCATTGGAAAACTTGCCGTTGGATACGCACCTTCGGAGATTGTGCCGCTCCTCGGCGTTCTGGCGTTGGCGGCATTTCGGCTGATGCCGAGTGCGAACCGTATTGTGAACCTGTCGAACGGCATCAAGTTTCAGCTGCCGCTGTTTGATGAGCTGTACCGCGAGCTGATTGCCATCAAATCCCGTAAGTATCACCACCGTAAACTCAAAATCGCTGATGTCCCTCCGCCGCTTTCCTTTACAAAGGAGATTCGCGTGGAGCATCTGGGATTTTCGTATCCTGCCGGGGAGGAAGTGCTGACAGATGTCAACTTTTCTGTACCCAAGGGGAGTTTTGTTGGCATCGTTGGACCATCAGGGGCGGGAAAGACCACCTTTGTGGACATCCTGCTGGGGCTGTTTTTACCCACGCGCGGCAAGATTACTGTTGATGGGGTAGATATTCGCCGCGAGCTGCGGGCGTGGCAGGCGAATATCGCCTATGTCCCGCAGTCCATCTATCTGATCGATGCGACCATTCGCGAGAATGTGGCATTAGGAGAAGCCCCCGATGAAATTGATGATGCGCGGGTTCATAAAGCACTTGCGATGGCGGAACTCGATGCATTTGTAAATGCCCACCCAAGGGGAGTCGAAACGATGGTCGGTGAGCGCGGCGTCAAACTCTCCGGCGGACAGAGACAGCGTATCGGCATCGCGCGGGCTCTCTATCAGCGCCCCGCAGTCCTCGTCCTCGACGAAGCAACCTCCGCCCTCGACAACGAAACGGAACGGGGAATTACCGACACCATACTGAAGCTCAAAGGCCGGATCACCATCCTCTCCATCGCACACCGCGCCAGCACGCTGGCGGAGTGTGATTTCAAGGTGCGGTTTGAAGATGGTGTGATACACATGGTATAGGTGATAATTTGCGTTGATTGCAGTTGTTTAGAGGAAGAAATTTACATGCTAATACAGGACTATGAAGTGCAGTACCGTACTGCATACGATGAGAAACTCTATACAGACCACGATGGTAATACGATTAGCGCACATGTCGCTGAGGATTTGTCGCTCCTCATGTACCAGGCGCGGGCGGGACGAAAGCAGCTGTTTTTTATTGGGAACGGCGGCAGTGCCGGAATTGCTGTTCATATGACAGCGGATTTTCTGAAGAATGGTCAGATGCGTGCCATTGATCTCTATGCTCCTACGACACTTACTTGTCTTGGGAATGACTACGGCTATGCATATGTTTTCAGCAAGCAGCTGGAAATCTTGGCGACCCCCGGGGATGTTCTGGTCGCGATTTCAAGCTCCGGCAACTCGCCCAATATCCTGCGCGCTGCCGAAGCCGTACAGGCGGTCGGCGGCACGATCATCACGTTTACGGGGTTCAAGAGTGACAATTGCCTTCGGGCAATGGGACATCGCAATCTCTACGTTCCTTCGATGGAGTATGGGATTGTAGAGTCCATCCATAATCAGATACTTCAGCAGGTTGTCGATGAAATTATGGCACTCGATGCGCAGGAGGGACGATGAAATGAAATCTATTGTTACGGGCGGCTGCGGATTCATCGGATCGCATATCGTGGATCGGCTGCTTGCCGAGGGGCATGATGTTGTTGTCATCGATAACTGCAGCACGGGACGGCTGGAGAATCTGGAGCATCATCAGGGGAACATTCATCTTACTATTGTGGAAGCGGATATCTGTGACTACGGCACGATTGCGCCGCTCTTTGAGGGAGCGGACTGGGTGTTCCACATGGCGGCACTTGCGGACATTGTTCCCTCGATTCAGAAGCCGCAGGAGTATTTTCACTCCAATGTGGACGGCACGTTTTCTGTGCTTCAGGCGGCAAAGACGGCGAATGTCAAGCGGTTCATGTATACGGCGTCGTCGTCGTGCTATGGGATTCCGGATCATTTTCCGACCGATGAGCAGGCGGACATCCGCCCTGAGTATCCCTATGCGCTGACAAAAAGATTGGGCGAAGAGATTGCCCTCCACTGGGCGAAGGTCTATCAGCTGCCGGTAGTCTCGCTTTGCCTGTTCAACGTCTATGGGCCGCGTTCGCGCACTTCGGGAACGTATGGCGCGGTATTCGGCGTGTTCCTTGGTCAAAAGCTGGCGGGAAAACCATATACGATTGTCGGCACGGGGGAGCAAACGCGGGACTTCACCTATGTGACGGATATCGTTGATGCGTTCATCACGGCGGCGAAGTCGGATGTGGTCGGTGAGCGTTTCAATGTGGGCAGTGAGCATACCTACTCGGTCAATCGCTTGGTCGAACTCCTCGGCGGGGCAGATGCCGAGGTGGTGCATATTCCGAAGCGTCCCGGAGAGCCTGACTGTACATGGGCTGACACAACGAAGATCAACAAGATGCTTAACTGGCATCCGAAGGTGACACTCGAGGAAGGCGTACAGCATATATTGGAGCACATTGACTACTGGAAAAAGGCTCCCGTCTGGACACCGGACACGATTCAGGAAGCCACAGCGGATTGGTTCAAGTATCTCGGGAATTGAGGAAAGCGGGCATGACGGACAAAAAAATCATCAGCAAAGAAGATTTTTTGAAGCTGCGACAGACGTTTCGCGATGCGGGCAAGAAGGTTGTGCTTTGTCACGGTGTCTTTGATCTCCTGCACTATGGGCATATCGAGCATTTGGAAGAAGCAAAAAAACAGGGCGATATCCTTGTTGTCTCTGTGACTGCTGCAAAGTATGTCAACAAAGGCCCGGGACGCCCCTATTTCGATGATCGTCAGCGGATGGCTTTCTTGGCGAGTCTTGAGATGGTAGACTATGTTCTCTTGAGTGAGGCTGTCACCGTTCATGAGATTGTCGACTTCGTGCAGCCGGACATCTATGCGAAGGGGCAGGAGTATGCCCGTGCTGAGAACGATGTGACCGGCAATATTGGGGCAGAACAGAGCGTCGTCGAGAAATATGGCGGAAAGATCTTTTTCACACAGGGAGAAGTCCACAGTTCGACAAAACTGCTCAATAACTTCTTTGCAGTACTGCCCGAGAATGTCAAGGAAATGGCGTTCTCCCTGCGAAAAAAATACGGAACCGATGCTTTTTCTCAGCTGCGGGATGCAGTGGAGCGCTTTTCGAACACCAAGATTCTGGTTGTTGGCGATGTAATCATTGATGCGTATGTCTTTTGCAACGTGCAGGGCGTTACGATGAAGGATGCAACGCTTTCGGCGTTTTGCGACAGCGAGGAAAACTATGCAGGTGGTTCTCTTGCCATCGCGCGTCACTTGGCGAATTTTTCACAGGATGTTACGCTGCTCTCGATGATGGGGACAGAGTACGGACTCATGGACTTCATCGTGGACAAGATGGAGGGGGTTCATCTCGAACTGCTGCAAGACGCAAACTTTGTGACACCCCTCAAGCGTCGCTATTTGAAACAGAATCCCGTCCGTCAGGAGTATACGAAGCTCTTTTCCGTGAACTATCTCCTCAAGAGAGGGCAGCGAAAACGGTTTGACTACTCTGCATTTCACCATAAGCTGCGTGCGATGGCCGGAGAGTATGATCTTGTTCTTGTCTGTGATTATGGACATGGGCTTCTGGATGACGAAGCACTCCGTATTCTTGAGGAGAAAGCAAAATTTCTCGCCGTGAATTGCCAGACGAACAGTTCAAACTATGGGACGAACCTGATTACGAAGTATCATCGGGCAGATTGCTTCGTTGTCGATGAGCGCGAACTGCGTCTTGCGTTCGGGCAGGCTCTGACCTCGCGTCATCGGCTGCTGCGGCAGCTTTCCGAACAACTTCATGCCGATATGTCATGGGCGACCATTGGCGCAGACGGCGCGATCGGCAATGAAAAAGATGAGCAGGTACGTATTCCCGCGCTCCTGCTCCGTGTCAAGGATACCATCGGTGCGGGAGATGCATTCTATGCACTTGCCGCACTTGCCGCACTGCATAAAATGCCGCTTGATCTCGCGACACTGCTCGCCAATGCGGCAGGAGCACTCAAGACGAATGTCGTCGGCAACAAGGAAGCCGTGAAAAAGGTTGATTTGCTCAAGTTCCTCAGCACGGTTATGAATGTATAACTAGTGCGGAACTACGCTGAATCAGCCAAGGAGTTTAATATGGAAATACGAGACAGTATTAATGCTGTACCCGAGTGTTTGAAGAAGCTGAAAGCGGACGGCAACGATGTCATTCTTTACGGCGCAGGTTACTGTGGACATGAGGCGCTTTCCTTGATGACCCAGTATGGGATTCACGTGCGCGCTGTTTGTGATGATTTTCGTGCGGGAGAAGTGTTGGACGGTTATACAATCGTTCGATTGGATGATATTTGCCCCGATGAAAAGACGGTCATATTCATTACGAGTGGATTCAATACGAAAATGAAGCAGCGTATCGAGAAACTCGGACTTCTTTCGTGCTATCGTGAGATTGATTTTGGTCGTTACGATGCTGACAAGGAAAATCCGGCGTATTTCAAGGAACATGAAGCAGAGTTAAATCAGGCATGGAGTCTCCTTGCCGATGAAAAGTCGCGTAACGTGCTGCAGAATTTGGTAAACTATCGAATCAGCCGAGATCTGAAGTTCCTTGCGGGGATGGAAGAGAAAAATCAATATTTTCCTCCGAAAGACGAGATTCCTGTCTTGTGGGACGGCGCGGATGTCTTCCTCGATCTGGGCGCGTATGACGGAGATTCCCTGCGAGGCTTTATTGACTATACAGGCGATCAATACAAGAAAATTATTGCCGTCGAAGCGAGCCGCAAGAACTACGAGATGCTGGTGAAAAATACGGAAATGCTGCCACGCGTGCAGTGCGTGAATATCGGCATCCATAAGGAAAAGGGGCAAATTCGCTTTGAGGTAAGTGATGCCAAAAACAGCTTTGCAAGTGCAGACGGTGCAGACGTATTGGATGTCGATTCGGTCGATCATATCTTGAACGGTGAAGCCGTGACCACCATCAAGATGGACATCGAGGGGGCAGAGTACGATGCTGTCTTGGGAATGGAGCAGACACTCCGAAACCATCCCGTTCTCATGGTATCCATCTATCATAAGGTGGAGGATCTCTTTCGTCTGCAGCTCCTGATTGAAAAAATGTGTCCAAATACTTATGATTACTATATTCGGCACTACTCGCCGACCATCATTGAAACGGTTTTGTATGCAGTACCGAAGGAGAAACTCTCGCATGGATCAGTGTGACACTGTGTAGTTATTAAAAAGGAGACTGGATGGGAAACCCGTATAGCTCACTGAAAATTTTTCATCATAAAGATGCTCTGGATTCTTTGGAGCGCAAAGAACAAAGAGCTCCGATCTACATACGTTTAAAACCGACAAATTTCTGCAATCATCATTGTGCATACTGTACCTATGGATCCGGCGATACCTACCAGAAGACGGAGAACCGCGACAGCATAGAACACCGCGATATGATACCGTGGGATAAGCTCCAGGAGATTATTGCCGATATGGGAACGATGGGAGTCAAGGCACTCACTTTTTCAGGCGGCGGAGAGCCGTTGACCTATCCGCATATCAGAGAGGCTGTGCAGCAAGTAAAAAGCCACGGAATCGATCTCTCGTTGATTACGAATGGTCAACTCCTGAAAGGAGAGATTGCAGAAGAATTTTATACGGCAAAATGGGTTCGCATCTCGTTTGATGCTCCGTTGGCATCCGTTTATTCGTCCCTGCGCCGCATTCCGGAAACCTCCTTTCATAAGGTCTGTGAGAATATCCGCAGCTTTGCACAGAATAAAGATAAGGACTGCGTGCTCGGTGTGAACTTCGTCATCAGCAAGGCGAACTGTGACTATGTATATGAGGCGGCGGCACTGCTGAAAGAGCTCGGTGCAGATAACGTCAAATTTGCGGCAGTCGTGGAGAACCAGCCGCACTATCATCTTGATATCAAGGATAAGGTAATCGAGCAGCTTCATCGTGCGCAAGAGGAACTTTCCGTTCCTTCGGGGGAGCATGCGTTTCGCATTGTCAATAATTACGAATACGATTGGATGGATAAGAACTTTACTGCTCAGCCCTTTGAGACTTGCTACACATGCCGTTTGGTTACGATCATCGCGGCAGATCAGAGAGTGTATCTGTGTCATACGCGGGCATACGACTCACAGGCCGTCGTCGGAGATTTGCATAATCAATCTTTTCGTGAGATGTGGTTCTCGGAGCAGACAAAAAAACGACTGAATGCACTTCAGCCGAAACGGGACTGCCGTAATTTCTGCGTATACGAGGAGCGGAATCAATTGATTCAAGCCTATCTTGATACGGATATGCGGCATGTCAATTTTATTTGATCGAGAGGAGTGGAGTTGTTGAACGAGGATCTGGAGCTTCTTGTAAGAGAGTTAAAGCTTGATATACTTCGGATGTTCTACCACTCAAAAACAGGACATTTGTCATCGGCTTTATCTTGTATCGAAATACTCTCTGTCCTGTATTTTTGGCAGTGTGATGAAAAAGATCGTATCGTTTTGAGCAAGGGGCATGGCGCAGCGGCTCTTTATCCGATCCTGGCGAGAATAGGAGACATTGACCGTGCGGAGTTGAAGACGTTTTATGGCTATAACTCACGCCTATTCGCTCTAGCCTCGCATAAGACCCCCGGGATAGAGGTTTCTACAGGATCTCTTGGACAGGGAATTTGTTTTGCTTCGGGACTGGCCAAGGCATATCGGTTGGATGCTGAGAAGGCAAAAGTGTTCTGTATCTTGGGTGATGGAGAAATGCAGGAGGGATCCGTCTGGGAAGCGGCGATGTTTGCTCCTACTCAAAAATTGGATAACTTCGCTGTTTTTTTGGACTATAATGGAATTCAGGCAAGCGAGCGCGTTCAGACGATTATGCAGATTGAGCCAGTTCGCGAAAAATGGCAAGCCTTTGGATGGCAGGTTGAGGAGATTGACGGACATGATTTAACGGCGATACAAGATGTCGTACAGACATTCAGAGACAATATATATCATAAACCACTGTTTGTGATCGCACATACTCATAAAGGACATGGCATTCCATTTATCCAAGATCAGGCGGATTGCCATATGCGGAATCCTAAAAATGAGGAATGGAAGATCGTGTGCCGAGCATTTCATATTTCGCCTGAGGAGTTGAGTTTGCTATGAGAAATGCCAGCACCAAAGTCGTCTTGCAGCTGCTGCAGAAGGATCGTAATGTTCTTGCGGTAACGGCTGATAATGGCAACGAGATTTATGAGCAGATACGTCGGGACTATCCGGAGCAGTACATCGATTTCGGTATCGCCGAGTGCAATATGGTAGCAGCTTCAGCAGGACTTGCCTCAGCCGGCAAGATTCCATTTCTGTATGCCGTAACGAACTTCATGTCCATGCGTGCCTATGAGTTTCTGCGCAATCTTGTCTGTGAGCCAAACTATAATGTGAAGCTCTTGGGGCGTTCTGCAAGTATGGTGACGGGAACCTATGGCATGACGCATCAGGGGACGGAGGATGTGGCGCTCCTGCGCACGCTTCCGAATCTGCTCACGATTACGCCTGCAACGCCGATCGAGGCGCGGGAGGCAACCCTTTTCGCCTATCGGCATAACGGCCCTGTCTACATCCGTTTGGAGGCTGCCAACGAGCCTGAACTGTATGGAGAGGATTATCAATTCTCTGAGGGACGGGGCTGCGTTCTGAGAGATGGGGGAGACATCACCGTCATATCGATGGGTTCTGTTGTCAACGAGGCTCTGAGTGCCGCAAAAAAACTGGAGTCTGATGGTATCCGTGTTCGCGTTATCAATATGCCCATGGTAAACCCGATTGATCGAGATTTGATTGTTGCGGCGGCAAAAGAGACAGGGCATATCATTACACTCGAAGAACACAGCATTCATGGCGGACTTGGCAGTGCTGTCGCAGAGGTGCTCGCGGAGTGTGGACTGGCGGTATCGTTTCAACGCATGGGCCTCAACGGTTGTGCGAAAGGATGCGGAAACCGTGAGGCGATGCGGAAAATCAACGGGCTTGCCTCGGGAAACATCATGGAAAAAGTGCGGGAGAGCTTGCAGCGATGAGAGTTCTTGTAACGGGGGCAGGCGGCTTCGCGGGGCGGTGTACAGCGGAGCACCTGCATGCAAGTGGCTTTGATGTTGTCGGAACGGTGCATTCCTGCCGTATTGATGTACCGTTTGAAGTGGTGCAGCTTAATCTGGAAGAGCCGTGGCACGAGATGGGGCACTTTGATGCAATCATTCATGCTGCAGGAAGTGTTCCTCATCGGACAAAAGAGTTCTGCGTATATGTACGAAATAATATCGACGTGATGAGACAGCTCGTCAACTATGCGAAGCACCATGATGTCTACAGAGTTGTTTACTTTTCGACGATCGGAATCTATGGCGAGTTCCGTGACGAGAACATAGATGAAAACTCGGATCGTATCAATCCAGATGCGTATGGATTGACGAAATATGCGGCAGAGTGCCTGCTCCGTGAAGAAACGTCGATTCAAAGTATCAGTCTGCGTATGCCGGGAATCATAGGACGCGGCTCTCGTGGCGTCTGGCTGCCGAATACCATTGAGAAGTTCCTGCGAAATGATTCGGTACGCATCTATTCGCCGGACTTCGCAACGCGAAATTTTGTCTGGAACGACGATCTGGCGAAATTCGTTACACATTTACTGTATATGGATACATGGAAGTACGATGTAGTATGTCTCGCCTCCCACGAAAAGACAACCGTGCGGGAACTCGTTCACGAGATCAAGAGATTGACGAACGCTACTTCCGAGATCGTTGTGGACAACGATATGCGTGCACCGTTCTGTCTAGATGACAGTCGTGCGTTGGAGATGGGGTATACCTCCATATCGCCGTTGGAGATGGTGAGGAGACTTTTGGAGGAATCCAAATGAATGCAGGGAATACCGTAAAAAGACTTCTAAAGCCTTTTATCCCGTCAAAGGTATTGCACTTGAAAAGGAGCGTCGGAATCGTCCGTTCCCTGTACAAGAAATTCGATCCCGCCGACTATGTGCCTACACAGGAAGACATGCATCGAATCAGTTTGATACAGCGAACATATAAAAAGATCGTGGTGCTGCAGTTTCCGTGGCGCAACATAGGCTCTATGGGACTCATGTATCAATGGTTATGTGAACATCGAGAACCGAATATGTTGTATCTCTTTTATCGGGAACATTTCATCCATAGCAGGAAGTGTCCGAATACATTCTTAGAGACCTTCATTTGCCGTGATCTCATCGATATGGAAGAAAATCCTTCATTTTGGCTGCATGCCATGAAAATGTGCTTCTGGAAGGTTGAATCATTGGACTTTGGTGATGCTTATCGAAGTGGGATACACATATCTCGGCAATTCTATGCAGAGGAGAGGGCGTATCGATACGATGCAGACAGTCGTCAGACCGGATATTTTTCATTTACGGAACAGGAAGATCATGCGGGAGAGGCAATTTTAGATCAGCTCAAGATTGTATCTGGTAACTATGTTTGTTTGTTTGCTCGTGATGCAGCATACTACAATCAGTTTTATGATGAACAATTTTTGGGCGAAACGAAATGGGCAAATGAACTCACGACGTACTATCGTGATTCGGATATTGCAAGCTTTCAATTCGCAGCCGCCTATTTGCAAAGCAGTGGAATGCGATGCGTCCGTATGGGGGAGGCTGTATCCCCAAGGGGTACACTCGCACATATAGTAGACTATACTAATGAAAGACGGTCGGATTTTGGCGATGTATATGTGTTTTCGCATGCACGGTTCTTTTTGGGAGATCCGTCGGGAGTTTTTGTCTTTCCTTTGCTGGCAAAAAAACCTATGGCCTTTACGAATGTATCGTCTTTTTTTTCTGCAGGGGATTCACAGACGGAAGGCACGCTGATGATTTATAAGAAGTTTTACCATCCGTTGAACGATAAGTATTTAACTTTACGGGAAATCCTTGAAGTTCATGTTCGATTGATTCAAGGACATCGAGAAGACAATCTAACACTTTCCTTCTGGAAATGGCTGTCAGATCATGGGTATATAGCTATTTCAAATTCCGAAACAGAAATCAAGGAACTTGCCGAGGAAATGATTCAAATTCTTGATCAGGATGTGCATTATACCGATGAAGAATTGACTTTGAAAAATAAGTATAAAAGCATCATGCATGAATATATTATAAAGGATGAGTTTTTGGCGGCTTGCGCTGAGATCGGAGCGAAATGGATTACAAAAAATGCATGGTTTTTGAAATGACGGATTGCCACCATTTTATCTGAAAAGAGCGTCTCTACATGAAAAAAATGATACAACATTTGAAAACGGGCTTGAAGAGTATTCTTCCGAAGCCGATGCTTCGATTAATACAAGAAAGTCGACAAAAAAGAAGTGATGAACTCTTTTTCGAGCAGGAAGTCCTTCTGAAGATACCGCTGGAAAGTGCATTGGAGGCGATGTACGAAAAGAAAAGTCAAGAGATCCTGAAAACGTACCGAAAAATTGAATTGTGTACCGTTCGTGCATACAGGATAGGAGAGATTATAGTTTCCTTGGGGCATCAGCAGGCATTTCCACCCAAGGAGGGGGAGCTTGCCGTTTTCTTTCCCGTAGGATGGATTCCGAGAGCGGACGGAGTACGATGTGAGTATCTTTATGAAGATCGATATATAGCAAATACCTATCTTTATCGTAAGCTTGCCAATATAGTTCCCTTTGTAACACGAGAAAACGCCGGCTTCTGGAAATATTTTATACAACATTACAAACATAAAACCTATATATCTCATCGATTCGATTTTCAAAATCTCTTGATGATGCAAAAACAGATTCTAAAAGAGAAAAGTTTTCATCGTCAGTTTCTGTATTTTGAACCAAACGAGATAGAGAAAGGCGATAGAAAACTTAAGGAGATGGGACTTGTAGGAGCCTATGTCTGTTTTTTTGCGCGTCAGGGACGCTATTTGAAAGAACACTTGGGAATAGATGGTGCTGGGGATCCGGAACGTTGTAGTCATATTGAAAATTTCAGTCTCATGTCGGAACGATTATGGAGGCGTGGAATACAATCGGTGCGGATGGGATACTTGGTAGAAGGATCGTTTGATGCACCAGGTGGCGTTGATTATGCCAATCGGTATCGAAGTGAATTCATGGATTTTTATGTGCTGTCCAAAGCAAAGTTTTTGATTTCTGGGCCTAGCGCAATGGAGGTCATGGCAAATCTCTTTGACAAGCCTCTTGTTATGATCAATATGCCTGTGATTACATTCAATGCAGACAGCCTTAATTATTGTGACCGAAAGCAGGATATCTTCCTGCCGAAGAAAATGTATGACACTCGTAAGAAACGATATCTTACCTTTCAGGAGATTTTTGCCATCGAACGCCAGGAGGACTCACGCTACAAGATAGCGGAGTATTACGAAACACATGGAATCATCCTTGAAGAAAACACGCCGGAAGAAATTGCGGATGCTGCTGACGAGATGATTGCACGTCTGGATGGCACGTTCTCGTATACGCCGGAAGACGAGATGCGGCAAAAACGATTTTCCGAACTTTTGGCATGGGCAACGCAGGGGCGGGATTGTTTTGCTGTCGACCTGCCGGTAGGTCGTGAGTTTTTGCGACAGAACGAATGGCTTCTTGAGGCGTAATTCGTGCTTTAGCGTATCTGTATCTCTTTCATAGGTGTTGAATGAGTGGGAGCAATTTCATGAAAATAGCAATCGCGGGTACGGGATATGTGGGACTGTCGAATGGAGTTCTGCTGGGGCAGCATCATGACGTATGCGCGTATGATATTAACACTGCCAAGGTGGATCTGCTCAATCAGAAGCGTTCTCCTATTGTCGATGCGGATATTGAGGCATATCTTCGTAAGGAAGCATTGTCCTTCTGCGCTACAACGGACCCTGCGGAGGCGTTTTGTGGGGCGGAATATGTCATTATAGCAACGCCGACGGATTATGACCCCAAGCGCAATTTTTTCAACACATCATCGGTGGAGAATGTGCTGAAGAAGATTCTTGCGATTAGCCCCAATGCGCATATTGTCATCAAGTCGACTGTGCCTGTCGGTTACACGAAGTCGCTCCAGCGACAGTATTCATGTAAAAATATCTTTTTTGTGCCGGAGTTTCTGCGAGAGGGGAAGGCCCTTCATGACAATCTCTATCCGTCGCGTATCATCATCGGTGCACAGACGGAGGCGGCAAAGCGATTTGCACAATTACTCGTTGAAGGCGCGATAAAAAAAGATGTGCCTGTGCTCTTTATGGAGTCAACCGAAGCAGAGGCGGTCAAGCTCTTTGCAAATACATATCTTGCGCTCCGCGTGGCGTACTTTAACGAGCTGGACAGCTATGCGGAGCTTCGCGGGCTGGACAGTGCGCAGATTATCAGAGGTGTCTGTCTTGACCCGCGTATAGGTCAGGATTACAACAATCCATCCTTTGGCTATGGAGGATATTGTCTGCCGAAGGATACAAAGCAGCTTTTGGCGAATTATAAAGATATTCCGCAAAATCTTATCACAGCGATTGTGCAGGCGAATCATACGCGCAAGGATCATATCACAGAGATGATCCTTGCGCGTGATCCACAAACAGTAGGGATTTTCCGTCTCACAATGAAGACTGGTTCAGATAACTTTCGTGCATCGGCAATCCAAGGAATTATCAAGCGACTTCGTGCAGAAGGGAAAGAAATTCTTATTTATGAGCCTGTAGCGCAGCAGCTAGAGATCTTTCACACTCCTGTTATAGATGATCTTTCGGTCTTCAAAGAGAAAAGTGATGTTATTGTTGCGAATCGCTGGTCGGATGATCTTATGGATGTAAAGGATAAAGTCTATACACGAGATATATTTCAGCGGGATTAGGTGATGTTTTTGAAATACGCAGAGCTCCTTTGGGATCACGATGAGAAAGCATATTCTCAATATATGAAGGATCTTGCGCCGATTGTTTTGTTTACGTACAATCGTTTAGATCATACGAAAAAAACAATTGAAGCATTGAAGGGGAATATCTACGCGAAGGAGAGTTCTCTCTTTGTTTATTCGGACGCTCCAAAAACAGAAAAAGATGCTGTTTCTGTGCAAAGTGTTCGTGATTATCTTCGGACAGTTGATGGATTCAGAGATGTCCGGATCATTATGCGGAAAGAAAATTGGGGCCTTGCACGCAATATCATGGATGGTGTGACCAAAATTGTAAATGAGTATGGGAAGATTATCGTTCTTGAGGACGATATTGTCACATCAAAATACTTCCTGAAATATATGAATGACGCATTGACTTTATATAAAGATTTCCCGCAAGTCATGAGCGTTTCTGGTTATATGTATCCGATCGAAAAAGAAAACCTTCCGGAAACATTTTTTATGCATGCCGGGTACTGCTGGGGATGGGCGACATGGAGGGGGCCATGGTCATTTTTTAAGCGGGATCCGAAAAAGCTGATACAAGAATTTACAAAAGACGATGTTTATCATTTTAATCTCGAAGGGGCGGCTGATTTTTGGCAGCAAGTTGTAGATAATGCATTGGGAAAGCTATACACGTGGGCGGTCTTCTGGGATGCAGCTATTTTTCAGAATCAAGGACTAACACTAGCTCCCAGAGACTCGCTGACACTTAATGTGGGAATGGATGGCACGGGAGAGCACTGTGGTGTGACAAATTTATATCGTGTTGTGATCAATCAAAATCCAATACAGTGCTTTCCTTTAGACATTCAAGAATCGGACCTTGCAAGAAAACGCCATCATCTTTTTTTTGAGAAGCAAAAGCCGAGTTTTCTCCGCAGATTGGCAAGGAAGGGAAAGAAAGGCATACGAAAAGTCTTTGCCCAATTTTAGTATACAATTTTAGTATATATTATAGTGGTTCAGTACGCTATTGCATCATAGGGGGATTTTCCATGGAGTTCATTCCTGTTTATCAGCCGTCTTTGACCGGTAATGAGAAAAAGTATGTAAATGAGTGTTTGGATACGAATTGGATTTCTGCAAAGGGAAAATTCGTACAGCAGTTTGAAGAGGAATTTGCCAAGTATATTGGAATAGATCATGCGGTAACGGTGTCGAATGGTACGGTAGCGCTTCATTTGGCATTGATTGCGTTAGGTATTGGCCGCGGCGATGAAGTGATTGTGCCGACGCTCACTTATGTGGCATCGGTGAATGCGATCGCGTATACCGGCGCGGAGCCTGTATTTGTTGATTCTTTGCGAGGGAATTGGCAGGCCGATCCGGAGGATATTGAGCGTAAAATTACGGAAAAGACAAAGGCGATTATGGTCGTGCATTTGTATGGCCATCCTTGTGATATGCGGCGGATCATGGAGATTGCGCAAAAGCATGATCTTTTTGTGGTAGAGGACTGTGCAGAGGGGTTTGGCAGTTATTTTGAAGGGAAGCATGTGGGAACCTTCGGGGATATTTCGACGTTCAGTTTTTACGGGAATAAAACCATTACGACCGGTGAAGGCGGTATGGTGGTAACGAATGATGAGACGCTTTATACGAGAGCGGCTCATCTGAAGGATCAAGGCATGGCGAAGTTCCGCCAATATTGGCACGATGTAATCGGCTATAATTATCGG
>ERZ772957.1066-NODE-1066-length-18943-cov-4.211722_pt1 | contig 18943 bp, 22 predicted proteins | sample MGYA00580682_ERZ772957 | MGnify/ENA primary metagenome ERZ772957 (study PRJEB29015, sample SAMEA2737921) | human oral metagenome | biome: human oral; feature: human-associated habitat; material: dental | place: China | collected 2025 ...
AAAGGTATTGAGAAGGTTAGCTCATTAGAAATAGAATCAGTTGTGGCAGATGACAGGTGCAGGAACTGGCAAAAAAATAAATATTACGACAACAGGTAGCGGTGAGTATACCAATGGTTTCTCATTGACCAGTGCCGTATCAGCCACAACAGCAGATAAAATCTACGTACATGTTATGCCAGGTACACACAAGCTCAAAGTGCGTTATTGGGTTAAGAGTCTCATTGATAATATAGAGGGAACGATTACGAAAATTCTCCCATCCTTTGCTTATGCAAAGAGCACTTACTATGATATGACTGCTAATCTTAACCCAAAGGATTACGACGGAACAAAGTATTACATGTGGGATGCTCAACAGAACTATTGGTATGGTCACGAGTGGAATAGCGCAGCTCCATGGCAGCCAACACTTACGACACAGCCAGCCAATCCGAACTACCCCCATAGCAACACTGACTCTCGTTGGTTCAACAATGGCGGCGGTTCAGGTCGCTTCGACGCCACTCACGCATCATGTAAAGACCTTCCCAACGTGAACCAGATGACATGGTACGCAAAAGAGGGCGATCCTCGTTGGGATGCAGATGAGTTATGGACAACTATGGGTCATTTATATAAAGGTGGTATGTGGTTTAAGAAGAATGCACAGATAAGCGGTTACAACAGTAACACCGCTGTCGACAACACTGATTGGCGAACAACAGGCAACGACCAAAACTGGTCTCCATCTCGGAATCTTCCTTCCGCCGCTGACGCAGACAAATACTTTTACCTGCCCGCCTTGGGTTGCTACCTCTCTGGTCAGCTGTACAACGTTGGCAAAACCGGCGACTATTGGTCGTCAAGTGCTCAGCCATCGAGCAGCAGCAACGCGTTCAGCCTGAACTTCGACAGTGTCCACGTCTACGTTCACATCAACGACCGCCTCAACGGGTACAGGGTCGACGGGTTCAAGTAGTCCTAAAAGCCCCACCCCGACCCTCCCCGAACCAACGGTCACTGACCGAAGGGAAGTAAAGGGGAGGGAGCCTAACAGGATAAGTGAGGATGAAAGGTAAAAGAAAATCCAACCCGTTGCAAGAAAATTTCTAACCCGTTAGAATTTTCTCGCTAACACGTTCCCCGTAAATTTCTAACAGGTTAGAAATTTTCTTCCGACCCGTTAGAAATTTTACTCTGACCTAATATGCGTTTTAAACCTCTGCATCGTGCGGATTTTCAAAGCTTTGCGGAGGTTTCTATTTCTTTTGAATCGTGAACAAACACGCTTTGATTGAGCTTTTCAAACTGGGTAAAAAAAGAAACTAATGAAAAACGTGTTGCTGCAAAGTGCAGCACAAGTAAGTAATAACTAATAAAATCTTAAACACAATGAAAATCAAATTGATTGAAAGAAGAAAACCAGGCACTAAGACAGGTCCTGGAAAGTTTTATGCAAGTCCTGTGAACGTGGGGAAGAAGACCCTGCGAGATATTGCGCATGACATTGCGGGGCGTTCTTCGCTGACTCGTGGTGACATTGAGAACGTGCTGGCGAACTTTATGGATTGCCTGCCTCATTACCTTCGCGATGGTTTTAGCGTGCAGTTAGGAGAATTTGGCACGATGCGCCTGACACTTTCAAGCGAGGGGGCTGCAACGGAAAAGGCCTTTAAGACCGAGACGATAAAACCGCGTGTAACGTTTACGCCGGGTGTAGAGCTGAAAGCTGCCCTGCGTGATAACTCGTATGAGTCGGTGAGAAAGACAGAAGAGGCAGGGAAAGACAAGAAGAAAAAGGAAAAGAAAGAAGAGGGAAATGGACCAGTACCAGACACCGTCTAACCCTCACTGAACGCGAAAGTATTTATACACCTAATTGAAAAGAACAGATTTGAAAACAAACTCGATTTTGAAAGATTTTGAATTAATGATTTCTTTTCATGTTTTTGAGATATGCCCTTGATGTGATATCAATAGCAATACTTGGTAATTTAATTTTCGTTTTCTTGCCCCTGTCACCACTCTTGGTGTTAAGGGGCAAGTTTTTTCTTACTGTTTTCATAGATAAACAGATACTTATTTACATGTGTTTGGATTTCACGGAGATGCTTCCTATGAGGGAAGGTAAGGGGGACTTATTTCTCCTCCATTGGAACGCAGCACCAGCGAGAAACTTTGAGCATTACACCTATACCTGGGATTTCTTTTAGGAGATAATACTTCTTACTTGAGCGAACCAATCGCCCAGTCATTCCCTTTAATGGTCCAAACTTAACAAAAACCTCGTCCCCAGCTTTCATTTGTGCTTCGTCTGAAGATAGGAACTTACGCATCGTTATCTCTGGATTACACATCAAACGGAACTCATACATCTGGTCGTGTGGGATAAGAGCATACTCTTGTGAATCCTTAGCTTTCTTTACAACGCTAATCTTATAGTTGGCATCTTGTACAATCTTCTGAAATGAAATGTCTTCGCCTGGTTTCTTAACAAAGATAAGATTACGAACAACAGGACGAAGAACAGAGTGGGGTTTACCATCATGTCCTTCTACATCGACATATTGTTCTGGAACGAAACATTCCAAACCATGACTTGTAAAGTAGGATCTCACTTCTTCAAGCTTCAGTGTGAATAGCCTAACTGCATACCAAGGCGTTCCATCATCAATGACTCCGTCTATATAGCTTGCTGCTGTTGTCATAGTTTGTACAAGAATAATTATTTGTTAGATGTGTAACCAATTAGCCATAATCCTTTTCCCATCTGGTGTTAGAACGCTCTCTGGGTGGAATTGGATGCCATAGATGTTATGCGTTCTATGGCGTAATGCCATGATTAGTCCCTCTTTGCTTTCGGCTATTATTTCTAAGCAATCTGGGAAGTTTGTTTTCTCTACGACCCAACTATGATAGCGTCCCACGAGAAAGTTTTTAGGCAAACCAGCAAACAATGGCGTTTCAACGATTTGTGTGGTTTCAGTTGTTACACCATGGAAGACATCAGACAAATTCTTCAACTTTGCTCCGAATACCTCACCAATGGCTTGATGTCCTAAGCAAACGCCCAAGATAGGTTTTACCCCAGTATAACGATGAATAACGTCCAATAGTAAGCCAGCTTCTGAAGGAACGCCAGGACCAGGACTTAAAACAATACGATCGTAGTTATTCAAATCTTCAAGGGAGAACTGATTGTTGCGAACTACCGTTACATCAACTCCTAATTCCTTTATGAGATGAACAAGATTATAGGTGAAAGAATCGTTGTTATCAATGATAACACAATTTGTTTTCATTCGTGTATCAACCTTCTAATCAATAGACTTACTTTACCTTCTCAAGAAAGTCCTTTAGTAAAGCAACATCCTTTACCGCTGGTGCTGTCTCAAACTTCTCGTTCACACTGATACCATAGAACTGGGGATGAGAAAAACCTTTAATCTCCTCAACATCTTCGGTACCAATATTCCCACTTACAAGGAAAGGAACTTTCCCATCATACGCTTCCAAAATGCTCCAATCCTTTAGATTCTCTTGGATGTCAAAGAGGAAATAATCAACTCCTTCTGCATATTCCTTGTATTTCTCAATGTCCTCACGCTTTGTAATGACAATGCGCTTCATAATCTTTATCCCAGCATGGATGTCTGGGTCAAGGGTACGGCGAAGATTATCAATCATCACCATACTTTCTTCTCCATTAAGTTGGACAATATCAAGATTGAAGTTAACAACACGTGTAACAATATTCTGTGGCATGTCATCAGCAAAGACTCCACAAAGAGTAGGTCTTTGTTGCTGTTGAGATGATTCGTGTTCAGATAAGGCAGACAGCGTTCCATAATCGGGAATAATACCAGCACATGACGATATCTGACTAACATAACGCTCGCTCTTAGGAAGGAAATCCAATCCTACCCAGTCTATGCCAAGTTGAGAAACTTCGTGAATATTGTGGGCATCACGCATGCCGCATACCTTTATAATCATATAGATATCAAATTCTCAAATACTTTTACGCTACAAACTTACATAAAATTATCGAATTATACGCTTGTGAAATGGAGAAAAGCTCTTTTATTTAGAGGAAAGACGAATTAAGAGGAATGATTCAAGAGTATTCCTATAAAATTAATGTATTTAACCTAAATCTCTAAGTTTGTAATTCATATTGCAAACTTAGAGATTTGGATTCAAAGTGAAAATATTCTTGTAGGAAGATATAATAATATCTATTAGATAGCGTTTAGATGACATATAACTCTCAACAACTTATTTTTGGCCTATGGTTAGAATATTTACTTCCGAAGAACTTAAGCCGTCTGAGAAGACGCTTAATATTATCCGACAGATAGCTTATACCTATCGTGTTATTAAAATCAATGGGAAGATGCAAACCTTCTGTTTGAATTAATATTTATATGGAAATAATAGTATCACCTTCCCTGCTCTCCGCTGACTTCCTTCATTTGGATAAGGAGATTGAAATGATTAATGAAAGTGAGGCTGATTGGCTTCACATGGATGTAATGGATGGCGTCTTTGTGCCTAATATCTCTTTTGGCTTTCCTGTGCTTGAAGCAGTAGGTAAGGCATGCAAGAAGCCAATGGACGTACACTTTATGATTGTTCACCCAGAGAACTATATCCAACAGACAGCTGACACTGGTGCAGCTATCATGAATGTTCAGTATGAGGCTTGTGTTCACTTACATCGAACGATACAAGCGATTCATGCAGCTGGTATGAAAGCTGGTGTGACACTTAACCCTTCAACACCTGTCAATGTTCTTGAGGATATCATTGGTGATGTGGATATCGTTCAACTCATGAGTGTAAACCCTGGTTTTGGTGGACAGAAATTCATAGAGAGTAGTATCAAGAAAGTACAACGCCTTCGTCAGTTGATTGACCGTGAAGGTAGTAAAGCACTGATAGAGGTTGATGGCGGTGTACAGGCTGAGACGGCTCCTCGTTTGGTTGAGGCTGGTGTCGACATTCTTGTTAGTGGCAGTTATGTCTTTAAGGCTGCAGATCCTAAGGCAACTATCCACTCACTCAAACAATTACATAGATAAATTATAAGGTGTAAAAGATACCCTCACTTGTTCTTAACGTGATAGTTAAGAGACAAGTGAGGGCATTTTGTTTCGTTGAGAAAAGAACTATTTGTTCTTATGTTAATTGCAAACTTACTTTGTGTTCACGAACCATTCTTCGCAAGTTGAATATGGCGTAACGCATACGGCCAAGGCTGGTATTAATGCTAACACCCGTTGTCTCAGCAATCTCTTTAAAAGACATCTCTTGGTAAAAACGCATAAATACCACTTCACGTTGTGTCGCAGGAAGAAGGTTCATCATTCGTTTTACATCAGAGAGTGTCTGACTGTTAATGAATTGACACTCAATGTTATCAATAACAGTATCATCACCACCGACATTGGATAAGTCGTTGTCCTTAGGGGCATCAATCACCTTGTCTGCACGTTGCGCACGATACCAGTCCATAATCACATTATGAGCGATACGCATAATCCATGCAGAGAACTTACCTGTTGGTGAGTATCTTCCCTGTTGCAACTTCGTGATAATCTTTACGAAGGTTTCTTGAAACAAGTCATCAGCAGCATCTCTATCACGCACAACGAATAGAATATACGAAAAAAGTTTCGATTGATTGCGCGATAGCAACAAATCGAAAGCATCGTTGCTTCCTTCAATGTATGACAATGCCAACTGCTCGTCGGTCATCTCATTCAGATTCTTCATTTTCAATCTTATTTCTTATGAAGTAGAAGTTTATCGATAGGCTTTTCTAACTTATATAATTATTTGGGAATGCAAATATAATCATTTTTCTTATTTAGAGCAAATCTTTTATATAAAAAGTCATTCGTCCAACCATTCACTTGCCAGTATATGCTTTTTCATTCCTGGTATTCCTAAGTACTTTTGTTTAATTCCGAAGAAAGCGATATGTTTACCATAGTTCTGCGGATTGGCTGCTAAGCCTATTTCTTCTTTCATTTGTTTGTTGACCATTTGAATAGAAATAACATTCTCAGCCTCAGTCTCTTCTGGGTCATCAGCTAATAGGATTGCAGAGTCATACGTGAAAGGTGCTTCCCATTCTGCCTGCTTGATGCTTCGTTTGCATGCACCAACAATATAACCATGTACCCAAACTCCATTATTTCCAAAGTCTCCTTTGATAAATTCCGAAACAGTATAGATCTTTGCTTCATTAGGGGATTGTGTAGGGGAGTGCTTTTCTGTTTTGTCTTCATTATCATCATCTGAGGGTAGAATTGTTTTACCACAACTAAACAATAGTACAGCTGTGAAAAGTAAGAAAAAAAGTTTGTATATCTTCATAGAATTAAGTTTAATAATCTGATACAAAGGTAAGTAAAGATTATCAATAAGTCAAGTGTTGGACTCGTTTTCTGAAATGTAGATTAACAAAAAAGAGGTTGGTGCAGGAAGCTACCAACCTCGAAAATGATTTAGCAAAATATCTAAATCAGTGAAAAACACATCGCAAATATAGGATAAATAGTGGAATAAAACAAATTTTATCAACAAAAAAATATGTTTTTAACATTGTATGCGCACACATGGGCTAAATATGAAACGATAGGTTCTTCTGAAATATGCAGTGATAAAGACGCTATAATTGGTGTAAAACAATAATACCTCTTTATACGAATATCTTTATTTTTACTTTGCTGTCACTTTTAACAATTTGCGTAATAATGCTGTAAATGAGCAAGTTATATTATTGAAACGACTGACAGGAGTGACAGGAACTTTATTTTTGAGAGAATTGCTTTGCCGTAACCGCTTTTCTTATTTTATATTTAATGATAAGACGAAAGAGATAATGACAACGCAGAAGTCATTCAATGACTATACTGAAATCTAAAGGCTTGTAGTGAAACAGATGTGCCAATATACAAGAATGATTCCAACATCAGGCGTATATCGGAGGAGTCAAACATGAGTACATGCTAAAAATAATTCGTATAAGGATTATACATTGATTTATAATTGCATATATCATAATTATTAGCTAAATTTGCATAGTATTTTAACCTTTTTATTAATTAAATAAAGTTATTATGAATAAAATTCTACGTTTTGCTTTTGTTGCAGCATTTGCTGCTGTTAGTTCTTTATCATTTGCACAGAAAACGGTTATCTTTGAAGCTGGTAAGGATTTGGGAACAGGTTTGACTGTTGAGAAAGATGGTGTTACTATTACTCTCAGTGACGGTAAGGTAGACGATAAGTTTTCTTATCGTTTGTACAAAAATGCTACAACAACAATCACTTCGTCTGCAGCAAACATTAGCAATGTTGTCTTTGTATGTGATACATATAAAGCTGGTGGTAAGAGTTTCTTAGGTGATGGCTTTGATGCATCTATGGAGGGATTGACTGTTTCTGCTGACAAAATTAACGTAACATGGACAGGCGATAAGAACTCTGTTGAGTTTAAGACCCCTGGGCATCAGGTACGTGTTAAGAAGATTACCGTTACTTTGAAGAATGAGCCTGCTGGTATCAAGGAAGTTAACAATGATACAGTAAATGAGAACACACCTATCTATAACCTCGCTGGTCAGCGTGTAGGTAAGGATTACAAGGGTGTCGTTATTCAGAACGGTAAGAAGTTTATCAAGAAGTAAACAGTTTATTGAGTTGTCTGGTAAATCTCTCTCATTGAATATAGTTATTAGTGTCTTATTATATAAATGCAGGCATTTCTGAACACGTTTTCTAATCTTTAACCGATGTGTTGAGTGTCCGCACATGTTGTGTTGATGCCCAACACATGTGGTGTTGATGCTTAGCACATATGGTGCGGTTGGTAAACAGACATCGTTTTGTGGGTAATCACCATTACAATATAAAGGACGGGTAGAAGTCGTTTGCCGTTTGGAAGAGTATGTGTCTCTCTTAAGAAAGAACGATATCTTGATGAACAGAGAGTTTAACTTAGGTTTTTAAGTACAATCAAATAGCTTAACTTGTTTTAAATGAGCGTGTTATTAGAGTATTTTATACGCCTAATCATATAAAAAGCACCAAAGAAACGATATATTCTTTAGTGCTTTTATTATGTCATATTCTTGGATTAGAATTCACTTGTGAAGTGGAAACGGATATTCTCGAAGTCTTGTTGTGCCATGCTTAACACATAACCTGAGTCAGCGAGGAAGACGTCACGTCCCTCAATATCCTTAGCCATATACTGATATTTACGCTTCTTGAAGTTTTCTAACTCTTTCTCGTCGTCAGCCTCAATCCAACAAGCTTTATAGAGGTGTACAGGCTCCCAACGACACTTGGCATTATACTCATGCTCCAATCGATACTGGATAACCTCAAACTGAAGTTGTCCAACGGTACCCACGATACGACGGTTGTTGAATTGGTTTACAAATGACTGTGCAACACCTTCATTCATCAGCTGTTCAATACCCTTTTGGAACTGCTTAGACTTCATTGGGTCATCGTTCTCAATGTATTTGAAAAGCTCTGGTGAGAAGCTTGGTAGACCACGGAAGTGGATGTTTTCTCCCTCAGTTAGTGTGTCACCAATCTTAAATACACCGCCGCTATCAGGCAGACCAACAATGTCACCAGGGTAAGCCTCTTCTACTGTACTCTTGCGTTGTGCCATGAACTGAGTAGGAGAGGAGAAGCGCATCGTCTTTCCATTACGAATGTGGAGGTAAGGTTGGTTACGTTGGAACTTACCAGAACATACCTTACAGAAGGCGATACAACTGCGGTGGTTAGGGTCGATATTGGCTGTAATCTTGAAGATAAAGCCTGTGAACTTTGGTTCACTTGGCTCAACCATACGCTCTTCTGCCTTGGTTGGACGTGGACTTGGTGCTATTTCAACGAAACAATCGAGCAATTCTTGCACACCAAAGTTATTCAATGCAGATCCGAAGAATACTGGTGCAACCTCTGCGCGGCGGTAAGCTTCAACATCAAAGTCAGGATAAACGCCATTGACTAACTCAAGGTCGTTGCGTAGCTGTTCAGCAAAGTCAGCACCTACTTGCTCGTCCAAATCATTTGAGTTGATATCTACTTCAATTTTCTCTGTCACACGCTGTTTGTTTGGTGTGAAGAGGTTCAACTGCTGTTCGTAGATATTGTATACACCTTTGAAGCGCTGTCCCTGACCGATAGGCCATGAGAGTGGACGTACACTAATCTTGAGTTCTTCTTCCAACTCGTCTAAAACCTCGAATGGGTCACGACCTTCACGGTCCATCTTATTGATAAAGATGATAACTGGTGTGTTGCGCATACGACACACCTCCATCAACTTACGCGTCTGAGCTTCCACACCCTTGGCAGAGTCAACAACGATGATAGCAGAGTCAACAGCCGTCAGAGTGCGATAAGTATCTTCTGCAAAGTCTTGGTGACCAGGAGTATCAAGGATATTTACCTTATAATCTTTATAGTCAAACTCCATCACAGAAGTTGACACAGAGATACCACGCTGCTTCTCAATATCCATCCAGTCGGATGTAGCTGTCTTGCGTATCTTGTTGCTCTTCACCGCACCAGCAACCTGAATCTGACCACCGAAGAGAAGGAATTTCTCAGTCAAAGTAGTCTTACCAGCATCTGGGTGAGAGATTATGGCGAACGTTCGCCTGCGTTCTATTTCATTCATTTGTTTTATATTCTTTGGGAGTAAAAACCTTGTCAGCTGTTGCTGAGGTGAAACTAACTCGTTAGCTCTTAATTCTTTAAATCAATTTATAGCTGAACTAAGTCTAACAATCTTTCTTTTTAACTCCTATTATTTGTCTTGTTCCTGTAAGCCTTTCATGCACTTCTTCAGTGAATCAACCCAATATGGAATCTTTATGCCAAAGGTTTCCTTAATCTTTGTCTTATCAAGGACAGAGTAGGCAGGACGTGTAACAGGTGAAGGGAACTCGTCGCTGTGGCAAGGTTGGATGTCACATGCTGTGTTTCCTACAAGTTCTGCAATCTTAATCGTGAAGTCATACCAGCTACATACACCCTCATTAGAGAAGTGGTAGATGCCACTATTTCCTTCATACTTGCGGTTCTCAACGATATCGAAGATGGCATTTGCTAAGTCGCCTGCATAAGTTGGTGTTCCGCACTGGTCGAAAACAACCTTCAGCTGTGGCTTAGTAGCTGTGAGATTCATCATTGTCTTAACAAAGTTATGACCAAACTCGCTGTAAAGCCATGCTGTACGAAGAATAATATGGTTTACACCAGTAGCTTGAATCTTCTCCTCACCATGCAGTTTTGTTAAACCATAAACGCCAGTAGGAGTACCCTTCATATCCTCTTTGCAAGGAGTATTATATGGGTCGCCACCGAAGACATAGTCTGTGCTGACATGAACAAGCAAGCCACCAACCTCTTTCATAGCCTTTGCAAGGTTCTCTGGTGCAATCGCATTGAGTAATTCAACAATCTCACCCGCCGTCTCTGCTTTGTCCACATTGGTCCACGCAGCGCAGTTGATGATACATTCAATCTTATTGTCTTGTACCATCTTGCGGATGTCTTCGAGATTAGTAATGTCTAACTTTGTATATCCCTCACATACGTCAGTGAAGATATAGTGGTCTTTACTCTGTTTAGATACAAGCTGTATCTCATTGCCAAGCTGTCCGTTAGCTCCAGTAACTAAAATATTCATAAGCTATCTCCTTTATTCTTCGCCGAAGTTTAAGCCTTCAGTCTTATCCTTAATATAGTAGTCTGACAACATACCAATGAAGGTTGTTATCTCGTTAAGCGCACGAGTTGTCTCGGGGGTAATCTCTTTCTTCTGCAAACGAAGCATCATCACTCCATAAAGAAGGTCGAAACAAGTTTCGATCTCACTCTTTCCTAACTGCGCAGCAACACTCTTTAAGCGTTCATCATTTGTACGTGCCATCTTGTCTGCTGTACGTTTTGTCTTACCTCTTAGCTCAACAATGAATGGTAAAACACGATAATATTCAGCAGAATAGAACGGAAACTTTGATGATTGCAGCAACTGTGCGTGCAACTCTGTAAGGTCCTGCATGAGTACCTTGTTAATCTGTAGGTGTCCTCCTTCTCGACAACCTTCTTGATTCATCATGCGTACAAGGTCGCCAAACCAGTCTTCCTCTTCCTCCTTTTGTTCTTCGGTGTATTGGAACTGGTCGATATATTCTTTACGGATTCGTGTCAATGAACAACCGTAAGCACGGATAGTATCTTCTATCTGCCACATATAAAGCAGATATTCTGCTATACTCTTCTTTCTTAATTCCTTAGCTACAAACATAAATTACCCTTATTCCATTAATCCGTCAATAGTTGGCAGATGATAAAGATTAAATACTGTACCCACAAGCATGATGATAGAAAACAGAATGACAACAGAACCTATAACCTTATTTATAATAAGAATACCATTGACATCAAACTTTCCTCTAATCTTATCTATCAACCATGATAAGCCATACCACCAAAGCAACGCGCCAGCAGGGATACAGGCAAAACCGATAATCATCTCTAATGGGCGATTAGGCTGTACGAAAGCGAATTGTGCGTAACTTGCAATAAAGAGGAAGATAATCATTGGATTAGAGAGGGTTACCAAGAAGGCTGTAACGCCATTATGGAAGAGAGACCCCTTCTCCTTACCACTCTGATGAGCTTTCTTCATTGGATCTGACTTGAAGCAATAGACTCCAAAGAGTAATAATAATACACTTCCGGTAATCTGTACTATCAACTTATATGTAGGGTTTTCTAAAGGGCCCATAATGAAACTCATACCTAACCCTACGATAAGTGCATAAATAGTGTCGCTGATAGCAGCTCCAATACCTGTTATAAAACCATACCAACGCCCCTTGTTCAAAGTTCGTTGTATACATAATATTCCAACTGGACCCATGGGAGCTGATGCTATAATTCCAATAAGCAGTCCCTTAAAGATAAAATCCAGTATATCTAATTGAATAGGAAATTGCATGCTTGTTATTTTGGGTGCAAAATTGCAAAAATAATACGAGATAAGCAAATTTACCTAACAAAACTTTGTGGCATTCCTCTTTTTTTCATAACTTTGCCCATAGTAAATTCAAACTAAAAACTTATTATGTCATGGACGTAACAGAGCAGAAACCAGTTGTAACTGGATTGGAAAAGCCATTTGTAATTGGCTTGGATTTAGGAGGAACAAACGCAGTTTTCGGTGTCGTAGATCAGCGTGGTCAGGTACTTGCCACCAATTCTATTAAGACACAGGCTTATAAGACAGTCGACGATTTTGTAGAAGCAGGTGTAGAGGCAATACGTCCTCTCGTTGCAAAATATGGTGGAATAGGTCAGTTCCGTGCTATGGGTATTGGTGCACCTAATGGTAACTTCTATCGTGGCACGATTGAGTTTGCACCAAACCTCTCATGGGGACACGATGGTGTAGTGCCATTGGGCGATATGTTCTCACAGAAGTTGGGCATTCCTGTTGGTCTTACCAATGATGCAAACGCTGCAGCTATCGGTGAGATGCAGTATGGTGTTGCCCGCGGAATGAAGGATTTTATCATGATTACACTCGGTACGGGTGTTGGCTCTGGTATCGTTATCAATGGTCAGATGGTCTATGGTTCTGATGGCTTTGCTGGTGAGTTGGGTCATATGATTATGGTTCGTGGAGAGAAAGGTCGCACTTGCGGTTGTGGTCGTAGAGGTTGTTTGGAGACTTACTGCTCTGCAACTGGTGTTGCTCGCACAGCTCGTGAGTTCTTGCAGAATAGTAAGGAAGACTCTCTGTTGCGTGAGATGAAGCCAGAAGATATCACCTCTTTGGATGTTTCTATTGCTGCTGGTCGTGGCGATGCACTTGCTAAGCGTGTTTACGAGTTCACTGGTAATATGTTAGGTGAGGCTTGTGCTGACTTCGCAACCTTCTCTTCTCCAGAGGCTTTCATCTTCTTTGGTGGTCTGACTAAGGCTGGTGACTTGTTGATGGAACCTATCATGCGTTCTTATAAGGAGCATGCTTTGGAAATCTTCAAGGACAAACCAAAGTTCTTGGTAAGTTCGCTTGACGATGCTGCAGCAGCCGTTCTCGGTGCTTCTGCTATCGGTTGGGAGTTGTAATTAATGATATAAGGTCCAGACTTCTTTTGAGTTATATGTGCAGTTTGTCTGCTTGTCTACTTGAAAGAGTCTAAAACCTATATATTCAAAGTAGGGACAAACACCCTTGTCAGACATTCTTTTTATAATTAAAAGAACTGACTTACGAGGTTGTTTGTCCCTATTATGCTTTTTCTATATTGCTAACTTTATGTGATTTCCTTTTTGTAATGGTGTCTGCAGGCTATGTCTAAGTTGATAGAAGGCGATTTTCAATAAATTACTTATGTGTGTCTTGCTATATTGATAGTGTTAAAAAGGATTTTTCTACCCGTATTCTTTCTATGTGTTGCTATTCCGCACATCTCGTGTTGATGCCCCGCACATATTGTGCTGATGCTTCGCACCAATGGTGTTGAGTGTAGAATACCTTACTAAATATTGACAAGAAAGAGGCAACTTGTTGTTAGGAAAAAATGTTCAGTCAAAAGTAATCATATGGAAGATTCTTCGTTTGAAAGTTATATCAGACAGTAAAACTCTTTGTAGACTTTCTTTTTATAGTTTTTGTTTTGTGTTCTCGTTTTTTTAATCTAACTTTGCGAATACTTATAATACTTAGAAAGAAAAAACAATAACAGAAGATGAAACAGGAAGACGACATCAAGAAAGCGATTGAAGTGATGAGAAAGGGTGGTATCATTCTTTACCCAACTGATACTGTGTGGGGTATAGGTTGCGATGCTACCAATGCAGAAGCTGTAGCAAAGGTATATGCCTTGAAACGCAGAGACGATTCGAAGGCTCTTATCTGCTTAGTTGATTCTGATAATAGACTTCAGTGTTATGTTCGCAATGTTCCTGATGTTGCTTGGCAGTTGATAGAAGCTGTTGAGAAACCAACAACATTGATTCTTGATGGTGCTGTCAATCTTGCTCCGAATCTGATAGCAGAAGATGGGTCTATTGGTATTCGCATAACAAAGGAGCCTTTCTCACATGAGTTATGCTATCGATTCCAGAAGGCTATTGTAAGTACTTCGGCAAATGTCAGTGGTGAACCTGCTGCACAGAATTATCGTGATATCTCACAGGAGATTCTTGATGGTGTTGACTATGTTTGTGAGTCAAGACGTCAGGAACACAAACCACATACCCCATCCAGCATTATCAAATTGGCTGCTGATGGCGAAGTAAAAGTTATAAGGAAATAATTGAATAGATAGATGAAAGTATCAGGTAGTCAGGGGATTATTTCTCGACTTGATAATTGGCGGAAGAATCATGTGTCCAATCGCGAGTTAGTCTTAGTATTGGCGTTTGCTATTGGTCTTCTTGCTTCATTGGCAGCATATATTCTTCACTTTATTATCAAATTGATAGAGGAATTAGTAACCTCTGGTTTCGATGTTGCAACGATTAACTGGCTCTATCTCATCTATCCAATCGTAGGTATTTGGCTGACAAGTCTATTTGTTAAGTATGTTGTACGTGATAATATCTCGCATGGTATTACGCGTGTTCTCTATGCTATTTCTACGAAACAATCTCGTTTGAAAGCCCATAATACTTGGTCGTCTATCGTTGCTTCTGCCATTACGATTGGTTTTGGTGGTTCGGTAGGAGCAGAGGCACCTATTGTGTTGACGGGTTCAGCTATTGGTAGTAACCTCGGACGTATCTTTAATTTAGATAATCGCACACTCATGCTTCTTGTGGGTTGTGGCGCAACGGCGGCTGTATCAGGTATTTTCAAGGCGCCAATAGCAGGATTGGTATTTACATTGGAAGTGTTGATGGTCGACCTGACCATGGCTTCTCTTTTGCCGATATTGATTGCATCAGTGACGGCAACGTGTTTCTCCTATTTTTTCACAGGTGGTTCGTCAATGTTTCATTTTCAAATGGATAACATTTGGGGACTTGACCGTGTACCACCGACTATCTTGTTAGGTATCGCTTGCGGTTTTGTATCACTCTACTTCATGCGCTTAATGTCATGGTGTGAGAATGGTTATGGGAAACTCTCTTCTAAGCCTTATCTGAAACTACTTGTGGGTGGCTTGGTGCTTTCTCCACTTATTTTCCTCTTCCCATCTCTCTATGGTGAAGGCTATGATAGTTTGAGATTGTTTATAGAAGGAAAGACAGAGGCTGACTGGATGCAAATCATGAGTGGTTCTATGTTTGCTGAAAAGTCAAATTTCTTACTGCTTTATGTGGGCTTAGTTGTAATGACGAAGGTCTTTGCAACCAGTGCAACAAATGGTGCAGGCGGTTGTGGTGGAACCTTTGCGCCTTCTTTGTTCATCGGTGGTTTTGGTGGTTTCTTCTTTGCTCGTTTTTGGAATATGGAGCAACTTGGTGTTTATATTCCAGAGAAGAACTTTACACTCTATGGTATGGCAGCTGTGATGTCGGCTGTGATGCATGCACCTTTGACGGGTATCTTCCTGATTGCCGAACTAACAGGCGGTTATCAACTCTTCATCCCATTGATTATCGTGACTATCAGTTCTTATCTTACGATAAATATCTTCGAACATCATAGTATTTATGCTGTTCGTTTGGCAAAGCAAGGTAAACTTCTTACACACCATACAGACAAGTCTATCCTCACTTTGATGAGTATGGATAAGATTATCGATCATGACTTTACATCGGTCGGACCGGATATGGAGATGGGAAAACTTATTCATGCTATCAGTTCCAGTCGCAATGATTATATTCCTGTGCTCGATGAGTCTCGTAAGTTATTAGGTGAGATTGATATTAACAATCTACGACATATTATCTTCCGTACAGAACTTTATCATCGTTTTCATGTCAATCAGTTGATGTCACCACCAGCAGCAATGCTCGGTGTCAACGACCCAATGGAGGATGTGATGAAGACTTTTGAACGTACGGGGGCACAGTATTTACCTGTTGTGAATATTGATAGCCAGTTGGTTGGCTATATCTCTCGTGCTCGCCTTTATAGTATGTATCGTCAGTTTGTAGCAGACTTTAGTGCAGAGTAAAATAGATATCTGCCGTCTCTTACTTATTATCTTACCTCTTGTTAAATTCCCAAAGATAATGAAAAAAGAAAATATACGTATTGTTTTCATGGGTACTCCAGAGTTTGCTGTGGAGTCGTTGAAAGCTTTAGTTAAGAATGGATATAATGTTGTAGCTGTGGTTACACAGCCTGATAAACCTGTTGGACGTCATCAAGAACAGTTGCAGCCATCACCTGTGAAACTCTATGCACTTGAACATAACTTGCCTGTTTTGCAGCCTGTAAAGATGAAGGATGCTGATTTTATAGAAGAATTGCGTTCTTATAAAGCTGATATGCAGGTGGTTGTAGCCTTTCGTATGTTGGCGGAGATAGTGTGGAGTATGCCTCGCTTAGGTACGTTTAATGTACATGCAGCCCTACTTCCACAGTACCGTGGTGCTGCTCCTATCAACTGGGCGGTTATCAATGGTGAGACCGAGACAGGTGTGACGACCTTCTTCCTTGATAAAGACATTGATACAGGTCGCATTATTCTTCAAAAGCCATTTGCTATTCCTGATACAGCTGATGTTGAGTATGTCTATGATGGCTTGATGTATTTGGGTGCAAAGATAGCCATGGAAACAATTGATCTCATTGCATCTAAATTGTCTGAAGATAGTTTGGATAATGTTGATTTCTCTGCAGTTCTTGATGGCATAAGTGCTCCTCAAGTGTGTGAAGATGCTGAATTACATCATGCACCGAAGATATTCAAAGAGACATGCGAAATCAATTGGAACCAGTCTGCTAAGAAAGTTTATGATTTTGTGCGTGGACTCAGTCCTTATCCTGGCACTTGGAGTACACTCTGTTCTATTGAAGACAATGGAGTAAAGCCTTTGATTATGAAGGTTTATAAGACGGCTAAGTCTGACCGTGCATCTGTAGGTACCCCTGGTACGCTCGTCGTAGAAAAGTCTCGTCTCTATGTCAATACGTCTGATAACCTCTTGGAACTTCTCGATATTCAGTTGACAGGTAAGAAACGAATGGATGTTCGCTCATTCTTAAATGGCTTTAAGGATATAGAGAAGTACCTCTTCCAGACAGAATGACGATAGTTTAGAAAGCATATTCTTCAATAACATATTTTGTTGTTTGGTAAAAAGTTGAGTATAGACTATCAGATAGAACTACATACAGATATCTTAATTCACAGCCTACACGTCCCATATTAAAATATGTCATTAAAGCAATACGTCTTTATGTCATTCTGTCTAGACTATTGCATTCAGTCTCATTCTGTCTTCCCTTAGAATATGTCATTAAAGCAATATGCCTTTCTGTCATTCTGTCTAAACTCTTGTCTTTCTGTCTTGTTTTATAGTCTCACTGGCATTGTTATTTGTAGTTCTGTGAAGTCTGCCTTCGTTGCATGTGCATTAACGCTAAAACCTAAAGTAAGATTCTTTAGCTTAGGGAAACTATAAAACACACCAACTTGTTCATGATAAGGTCTTTCCAATCCATTATGTGATTTATAACCCATGTGTCGGTAGAGATAATAGCCTAAGCTGACACGAACAGATATGTTACCATAAAAGATCTCATGACGACCTTCAATGCTCAGTGACCACGGACTATGCTTCTCTCCAGTGTATCCATGTTCCTTATCATGTTGTGCAACTCTGCTGGCATAATCTCCATAGAAAAGTCCAAAGCCTACGCCAGATGCCCAGCGACGTGCATAACGATAGAGTAGGTGAGTATGGAAAGAATAGGCTCCGTAGAAAGCAAATTGTTCCCTACGATAATCGGGATGTCCTTGTGGAGTTTCAAATTGTGTCTGCTGCCAATCCTCAAGTAAAGTTTTACCACCTATTCCAAGGGTAAATTCCGTAAACCAATACTTTTGAAAGGGATCTTTAGGATGTGTGTTCCCCTTTGCAACCTTCGTTGTTTCCTTCTCTGGTTCGTATACAATACCAAGGAATGGACCTAAATAGTTTGCGCCTTTGTTGGGTCGTGCCATAGCCCCATTGCTATGGTGTGCGAAGTCTAATCCAACCTTTATGCTCCATTCCTTTGCTACCTTATATTGTCCGTACAGTCCTGCTGTGAAGAAGATATTAAGGTGTGAACCAATATATTCGTTGTCAATATTGTTCTTTTGGTTATATTTTAGAGAAGTATAACCAACGCCAGTACCTAAGTAATAGCCCCACTGCCAGTGTTCACTACGATAAAGTGGGCGGTTAAACGTACCATATAGGGTTAGGAAGTTACCTAATTTACTGGTATAATTTACTGGCTGTGCCTCTCCCCATGGGGTATCTTTATGCATAGTTGTCCCATGGTTAAGGTTATAGCGCAGACCAACAGAGAATGTAGGGTAGTTATAATCACGCGCAAAATCATTCTCTGTTGGTGTGATATTTAGTTGTGCAGCTATGGCATGCGTCTCTTTCGTCTTAGTCCAGATACGTGGTTCCTTGTCTATACATAAAGTTTGGGCAGGCGTGTAACGCACCTCTATACTAATTTTGGATATAGCAATAGAGTCACACTCCTCTGCAGAAGCAACTGCAGAGAGTAGTAAAAAAGGTATGATAAGGAGTTTTCTCACTTGTTTTCAAACGGCATCAGAGCACCTGTATTCTGTAGCCAAGTGTTACTTCCAACATGCTGTTTCGAGCATTCTTTAACAAATCCTTTGCTTCAGTGTCTCTTGCTAACTTTCTGAAGTATAGGTTGTAACGCGCCTCTATCTGCCATTGCTTCCATTCGTAACTAACACCAAGAGGAAGTGCG
>ERZ772957.1068-NODE-1068-length-18913-cov-3.665500_pt1 | contig 18913 bp, 19 predicted proteins | sample MGYA00580682_ERZ772957 | MGnify/ENA primary metagenome ERZ772957 (study PRJEB29015, sample SAMEA2737921) | human oral metagenome | biome: human oral; feature: human-associated habitat; material: dental | place: China | collected 2025 ...
TCCTTGGCTGTACTTATATCATCACTGATATCTACTGCCACCTCACTGACCTCTTTAACATTGTCGGTAACCGTGTCTACATTTTCCAGAATAGAAGGCAATTTAGCTATTGCTAGGCCTACATTTGTAGAATTTTGAACTAGTAGAGTATCCACATTACTTATTAAACTTGAAAGTTTCCTAAAAAGGATAATAAGGGTTACAAGGGCTACACATCCAAGTAGGGCCAGTAGAAATAAAATTGTGTCTATACTTATTGTTAAAGTCATATTGCACCACCAATCTAATATTATTTTTATCGTAATACATATTCATTATAATTAATTATATATTATAAGGGGAAGAAATAAAAGTCATAGACGAAAATTTCTGGCTATTTGATTAGGCAATTTTCATTTAATCCTCTTGTAAAATAAAACGAAATTTATACAGTATTTTTTAAAAGTAAGTGAAAGTCCAGTAAAATAAAATATCTATGCAAGATTTACACCTGTTTTTAGTTCAAAACCAGGAAGTGATTCCAAAAGTTTTAGTTAAAGTTACAAAAATAAGTTACAAAATGTAACTTTTATTTTAAGGTTACAAACTAGTATTTGCAATATACACAGTCTTGATGATGAAATTTTATCTAAAAAAATGGTTGCTTTTTTGTAATTTTTGTATTAGAATAAAGAAGTCGGATCGATTAAAGTAACAAAAATGATACAAAAAGTTACAGCGGTGTAATTAATACGATAAGACAAAATGAATATAATTATTCAAAAAAGAAAGGATGAATAAAGTTGAGATTTTTGCTTTTTTTATCCAAACTAAGGAGGATATTGTATGAAGAAAATATTGGGAAAGATAGTCTGTATGGCTTTTATATTAATTTTTGCATTTGGAGGAAGTATGTCAGATGCTAAGTCAATACTGGGAACAAGTGGTTGGTCTAAATCAAATGGTAGACAGGTATATGTGGGTTCTAACGGTAAGAACATTAAAGGTTGGAATAGAATCAGTGGTTTGTGGTTCTACTTTAATTCTTCAGGTCACATGGTAACAGGAACTCAGAATATAAATGGTAAAACATACCAGTTTAACAATGATGGAAGTTACAATAGGGAAGTGCCTGCTACAAAGACAAGCAACTACACTACTTCAACTTCTAATGGTAAGGTTAAGTACTATGACAAGAGTGGTAACTACTTGGGTACAGGTAAGAAGTATATCTCTAATGCCAGTGCTTATACTGGAGATACTACTACTGCATCAGGACAGAGACCAAGGTGGGGTACTATAGCAGTAGACCCTAAGGTTATACCTCTAGGATCTAAGGTGTATGTACCATACTATGACAAGGTATTTATAGCCAACGATACAGGTGGTATCATCAGGGGTACAATGATCGATATATTCATGAATTCTGCTTCAAATATGAGAAAGTTTGGTAGAAGGAATATTGAGATTATAGTACTTGATAGGTAGTAAATATATAACTAGAAAACTTTAACAAATATGAAATTTAGATTTCGAGTCAGTAATTAAGTTTTATCTTGATTTAGAAGAGAGCACAAGGTGGCGAGAAATTTAAAAGATAAGAACTCAAGCAAGACCTTAAAAAGTATTACCTAATAAAAGAATAGAAAGACCCTAACCGACCAGTCAAGAGGACTAGAAGGCTAGGGTCTTTCTTATGAGTTCAATTTTAAAATTATAAGTTTATCTTACTTCAAGTTTATTAGTGGCACAAATCATATGTGCCTTGTGTACAGAAATATTCTTGAATTTATACCTAAGGTCAGGTGGTATCCTCATAGTATCACCTTTTTTTAGTTGAATAGACTTACCATCATCAGTTTGAACAATAATACTGCCCTTTTCAATGTGGATTATATCATCAGAAATAGTTTTTCCAAGTGGCTGGTAATTAGTTTCTGAATGAGCATGAAATATTATTCTTACAAGGTTGATGCTCTGAGTAGTAGACCTAGTTGTGAGCAACTGAAATTCAAGGTTGTTCCTACATGGGTAGACAATAGTGGATAGGGTGTCAGACCTTCTAACCAGGTTTTCTAAAACAACAGGTTCTTCTAATAAAGAGGAGAGGCTAGTATTCATGGTATCTGCTATAGAGTTCAATACACTCAGGCTAGGGTTTCCCACACCTCTTTCTAATTGACTAAGCAGAGCAGTACTAATTCCGGACATGTCAGAGAAATCTTTAATAGTCAAGTTGTTACTTTTTCTGTATTCTATAAGTCTGTTGCTAAGTTGAATAATATCCATGATAGCCTCCTATAATGTAAAAATTATATAATATCATTGACGATACTATATTGACAAGTGCTTAATACAATGATTAGCAATAATAATTATATTATAACATTTGTATGTAAAAAGGGGTATATATTATAAAAAAATATTTGTATTAAATCAAATTGTTATATTTTTTCATATGTGTTAAAATTAAATGTAATGCATAATAGGCATATAGTGATAAAGGAAAGGTATTATGATAATTTTAGGGATAGATCCAGGCCTGGCTATTATTGGCTATGGCTTGGTTGAATATAAAAATAATAGGTTTAGGACTATAGACTACGGGGCTATAACTACGCCAGCAGGTATGTCTACTGTAGAGAGGTTGGAGAGGATATACAAGGGTATGAACCAACTATTTCACATGTATGATATTGATGAGGTTGGTATAGAGGAGCTATTTTTTAATAAGAATGTTAAAACTGCCATCACAGTAGCCCAGGCTAGGGGGGTAATACTATTATCATGCCAGCACCATGCCAAGCCAACCTACGAATATACACCCCTTCAGGTAAAGCAAGGTGTATGTGGCTATGGTAGGGCTGATAAACCCCAGGTCCAAAAGATGGTGACCTCTTTTTTGAATCTTAAGGAAGTACCAAAGCCAGATGACGTTGCAGATGCCCTGGCTGTGGCCATCTGCCATGCCCATTCCAACCGCTTGGGCAAGGAATTAAGTAAGTTTGAATAATAGGAGTGATATAAATGATAGGATATATTAAGGGCACAGTTGAAGATATAGGTATAGACTATGTGCTTATTGAAAATAATGAAATAGGCTACAAGCTGAATGCATCTAGCAATACCCTGTCCCAACTAAATGAAGGTGATAGGGTTAAGGTATACACAAAGATGATAGTGAGAGAGGATGATATCAGCCTATGTGGATTTTATTCTAAGGAAGAATTGGATATGTTTAATCTTTTAACATCTGTATCCAAGATAGGGACTAAGTTGGGGCTTGCTATTCTTTCTTTTGCTACACCATCCCAGCTCCACCTATATATTTCGACTTCTGACACCAAGACCCTGTCGAAGGCTCCCGGAGTTGGAAAGAAGACCGCTGAGAGGATGGTCTTGGAATTGAAGGACAGGTTGGGCAAGTTAAGTATAAGTGGTGAGGACTTTGTTGGAAAACCAACTGTGTCTATGCCAACTACTAGCGATGGTGAAGCCATAGATGCCTTGATTGCCCTGGGTTATACAGGTCAGGAATCAAAGGTGGCTGTAGACTTTGTTAAACAGCCAGGTATGGGGGTTGAAGATATAGTAAAGAAGGCCCTAGAGTGTATTTTGAAGACTAACTTTAAATTCTAATAGGAGGTAGCTGGTATGGATGAAGAACGTATAATTACTTCCAGTATGAAGGAAGAAGATTTTGATATAGAAAATAGCCTGAGACCCAAGTCTTTGGATGAGTATTTGGGACAGGAAAAGTCAAAAGAACAGTTGAGGATATTTATTGATGCTGCCAAGTCGAGGAGCGAGTCTCTGGACCATGTCCTTTTGTATGGACCTCCAGGTCTTGGTAAGACGACTCTTGCAAGTATCATAGCCAATGAGATGGGTGTTAATTTGAGGATTACATCCGGGCCTGCCATAGAGAGGGCGGGAGATTTAGCTGCGATTTTGACAAATTTACAGGAAAATGACGTCTTGTTTATTGACGAGATACACAGGATAAATAGGAGTGTGGAAGAGGTCCTATACCCAGCCATGGAAGACTTTTGTCTGGATATAATAATAGGCAAGGGACCATCTGCCAGGAGTATCAGACTAGACCTGCCGAAGTTTACCCTTATTGGGGCTACAACCAGGGCGGGTATGTTGACTAACCCCCTAAGGGATAGGTTTGGAGTTATTTGTAAACTAGACTACTACAAGGAAGATGAATTAGCCGAAATAGTACGCAGGTCATCTAGCATATTAAATGCAGGAATTATGGATGATGGTGCAGTTGAGATAGCAAGAAGGTCTAGGGGAACGCCAAGAATTGCCAACAGACTACTAAAGAGGGTCAGGGACTTTGCCCAGGTCAAGGCCGATGGTAATATTACCGACCAAGTGGCCCAGGCAGCCCTTGAGTTATTGGGCGTGGATTCTCTGGGTTTAGACTTTGTTGATAAGAAGCTTTTGATGACGATTATAGAAAAGTTTAATGGGGGTCCTGTAGGTCTGGATACCCTGGCTGCATCTATAGGTGAGGATAGAAATACTATAGAAGATGTATATGAGCCTTACCTCTTGCAATTAGGCTTTATAAACAGGGCACCTAGGGGTAGGATAGCCATGCCAAGGGCCTATCAACATTTGGGTATCCCATATGAAGAAAAGAAGAAAAAATAGTAATTGAGGTGAGATATGAAGACCAGTGATTTTAAATACGACCTACCAGAAGAGTTGATTGCCCAAGTTCCTATTGAGAACAGGTCTAGTTCAAGGTTGATGGTGGTTGATAAGAATACAGGCCAGATAGAACACAGGGTTTTTAAGGATATAATAGATTATTTAGAAGAAGGAGACTGTCTAGTCCTAAATGATACGAGGGTAATACCAGCCAGGCTTATAGGCGAAAAGGTTGGGTCTGGTGGCAAGATGGAGTTTTTGCTCTTGAAGAGAAATGAAGATGATACTTGGGAGACCCTTGTAAAACCAGGTAAGAGGGCCAAGCTTGGGGCAAGATTTTCTTTTGGTGGAGGTAAACTATTTGCAGATGTAGTCGATATACTTGAAGATGGTTCAAGGTTGGTTAAGTTTGACTATGATGGTATCTTTGAGGAAATTTTAGACGAACTAGGCAATATGCCCCTGCCTCCATATATAAGAGAAAAGCTAGAGGATAAGGAAAGGTACCAGACTGTATATTCAAAGCATAATGGGTCAGCTGCAGCACCCACAGCAGGCTTGCATTTCACAGACCAACTACTTGACCAGATAAGGGCCAAGGGGGTAAAGACTGCCTTTGTAACCCTGCATGTTGGTTTGGGTACTTTTAGGCCAGTCAAGGTTGATGATGTAGGCCAACACAAGATGCATTCGGAGTTTTATATGGTAACACAAGAGGCTGCAGATATGATTAATGAAGCCAGGGCCAAGTCTAAGAGGGTTATCTGTGTGGGGACTACTAGTTGTAGGACTATAGAGTCTGCATCCAAACCAGATGGTAGGCTGGAAGTTAAAAGTGGCTGGACAGATATCTTTATATACCCAGGCTATAAGTTTAAGGTATGTGATAATTTGATTACTAATTTTCACCTACCAGAATCTACTTTGATTATGTTGGTAAGTGCCCTATCAAGTAAGGAAAACATATTAAATACCTATAAATCAGCAGTGGAAGAAAGATATAGGTTCTTTAGTTTTGGGGACGCAATGTTCCTGAAATAATTTTTGGGGATTTAGGGCATAGAAATATGTCATTTTTTAAGTGATTTGATAGAGAAGGACTATGAAAGGAAATATATGTACGCAGTTAGATATGAATTGATAAAAACCTGTAAACAAACAGGGGCTAGGTTGGGTAGGCTTCATACACCTCATGGTGTGATTGAAACACCTATCTTTATGCCAGTTGGGACTCAGGCCACAGTAAAGGCTATGACTCCGGAAGAATTAAAAGATATAGGTTCACAGATAATACTGAGCAATACCTACCACCTATATATGAGGCCGGGTCATGACCTGATAGAAAGGGCTGGTGGCCTACACAAGTTTATGAACTGGGATAAACCAATATTGACAGACAGTGGTGGCTTTCAGGTATTCAGCCTAGGACCACTTAGGAAGATAAAGGAAGAAGGGGTAGAGTTTAGGTCTCATCTTGATGGGTCAAAACACTTCCTATCACCTGAAAAGGCTACAGAAATCCAAAATGCCCTGGGTTCAGATATTATTATGGCCTTTGATGAGTGTGCCCCTTATCCAGCGGATAGGCAGTATGTTAAAAATTCTCTTGAGAGGACTACAAGGTGGCTGGAAAGATGTAAGGCTGCCCATAAGTATCCGGAGAGACAGGCCTTGTTTGGTATAGTACAGGGAGGTATGTACAAGGAGCTTAGGGAACAGTCTGCCAGGGAAATTACAGCTATAGACCTACCAGGTTATGCCATAGGAGGTTTAAGCGTTGGAGAGCCAAAGGAAATGATGTATGAGGTCCTGGATTATACGGTTCCCCTACTGCCAGAGGACAAGCCAAGGTACTTGATGGGGGTTGGATCACCAGATGACCTACTAGAGGGTGTCCTAAGGGGTATAGATATGTTTGACTGTGTCCTGCCTACCAGGATAGCTAGAAATGGTACTGCCATGACTAGTCAGGGGAAGGTTGTAGTTAGAAATGCCTCTTATGCGGAAGACTTTACCAGCCTAGACCCTGAGTGTGATTGTTATACATGTAGGAATTACACAAAGGCCTACTTGAGACACCTGATAAAGTGTAATGAAATACTGGGGGCAAGACTCCTTACAATCCATAATTTACACTTCTTGTTAAAGTTGATGGAGAATGTGAGAGAAGCCATAAGAGAAGATAGACTTTTGGACTACAAAAAGGACTTCTTTGAAAAATATTATGGTAAATAATATCTAGATGGTTTATAATATAACATATATGATTTAATATAAAGGAGGGTATAAAATGCCACAGAATCAGATGATTATGGGAATTGGTATTTGGATATTGATATTCGTAATATTCTATTTCATACTAATAAGACCACAAAAACAAAAGGAAAAGAAACTTAATGAGATGAGAAATTCTATTGATAAGGGTGATACTGTTATTACAGTTGGTGGTATAATAGCCAAGGTAACAAGGGTTGAAGAAGATAGAATAATACTTGAATTAGGTCCAAATAGAACTAAGGTTCCATTCGAAAAATGGGCTATAGGTAGGGTTATTGAAAAGGCAGCCAAGGACGAAGAAGCTGTTGAAGTAGAAGAAAAGTTGGAACAGTAATACCAGGTGGTATGTGAAAAATACTACTCAATTTGCCATATATATGGTATAATAAGAGGAGAAAAATTATTTTGGAGGGATTATCATGGAGAAAAAACATGTAAAAACTCTTTCAAAGGCTACTTTAAAGGAAAGTGCAGCAAAGGGCGGATGTGGTGAATGCCAGACTTCTTGCCAGTCTGCTTGCAAGACTTCTTGTACAGTTGCTAACCAAGAGTGCGAAAGATAGTATTCGAAAAGTAGAAGACAGCCTTTATGGCTGTCTTTTCGTATCAATAGAAAAAGGGGAGGTAAAAAGATGAAACTTAGGAAAAGAGCAGCATCCCTAGTATTATCACTAACTATGTTGGCTTGTAGTTTGGCATCTGCTACTGCCTTGTCATATAGTGAAATACAGCAGATAAAGGGAAATGATAGGTATGCCACAGCCAGTGGTATAGCTGGGGAATATGGCCTATATGACTCGGTAATATTGGTAAATGCTGACAAGAACAAGTTGGCAGATGGTTTGAGTGCCAGTGGTTTGGCAGGTGTAATAAAAGCACCTATACTTTTGGTACATAAAGATAGCATACCAAATGAAGCACAGTTAAGAATGGAGATTGCTAAGAAAATATATATTATAGGTTCTAATGATTCTGTGAGTTCTGATATAGAAAATAGACTAAGGAGCCAGGGAGGCTTTACAGTTAAGAGAATTGGTGGTCAGAACAGGTATGAAACTAGTAATAATGTTGCCAACGAGATTTTAAGTATAAAGGGGGCTGTTGGTAAGGTATTTATAGCAAATGGAAGTAGGGGAGAGGCAGATGCCATGAGTATCTCTGCTGTTGCGGCCAGGGATGGTGAACCTATCCTACTTACTAACGGAACTAGTATAAGTAGTACAGCCAGAACTATATCAGAAACTACTAAGAATGTATATGCAATAGGTGGTGTTGACTCTATATCATCTAGACTTGTAAGTTCACTAGGGGCTGTAAGGGTTAGTGGTAACAGTAGGTACCTGACAAATACACAGGTAATAAGAACATTCTACAGGGATACACCATACAAGTACATATTGAGTGATGGTTATAAGCTAGTCGATGCCTTGACAGGTGGACCTCTAGCAGGTAGAAATAATGCCCCAATAGTACTAGTTAGTGCTAACAGTGACAAGTCAGTACTAAGAGGCGCTAAATCCTTAATATCTTTGGGAGGAATCAGTCAAAGCGTATTGACTAAGTGTGCGGCTGAGACAAATAGGTAGAATTATGAGATATAACAAGCAGAAATATGAAGGTAAATTAGATTTAATAGTTTTAATTGTATATTCATTGTTTTTGTTTGGCCTTATAGAGACAATTAATAGGCGAAGTTTTATTAAATTTATAGACTTCGCCTTAGATTTTCCGATCCAGTTTTTTATTAACTACTTTTTGATTTTCATGGTACTAGGTGTATCATTATTTTTAAAGAGGAAAGTATTTTACTATTATATAGCCAGTAGCTTACTATTGATACTGGCTATTAGCAGTTCTGTTTTATACACTTTGAGAGGAATGCCCTTGTCACCCTATGACCTTGTATCATACAAGGAGGCCTTAAATATTGCCAATGTATTTTTAGATGCCAGGTTTATGGTTGCCGGACTTGCCTTTTTAGCATTGGTTATAATTTTATCAATCGTTTCTTTTAGGTCATTTAAGACAGCTAATAGGATTAGGAATAAATCTGACCTGGGTGTTCTTTTGGTTGTTGCAACCATATTCTTTATAGTGGTTCCCCAACTAAAGGCTGCCAAGATTGTAACGGAAATAGCCTGGGATCCGGGCTTGTCCTATGAGACTAATGGCTTGGTTTTCTCCTTTGTAGATGAGACTTTTATGTCAATCAGGAAAAAACCACACGGGTACAGTAAGGACAGTGTAGAGGCTATTAGGTCAGACTTGGATAAAGAGGTTAAAAAAGACAAGAGGCTTATAAGGACAGGTGATGACAGACCAGATATAATCTTTGTTCAATTGGAGGGTTTTATGGACCCTACTAGGTTAAAAGGTTGTAATTATAATATAGACCCAATGCCAAACCTGAGAAAGATGATGGACAAGTACACATCTGGACTCATGAATGTACCAGTTACAGGTGGTGGTACGGCAAGGACAGAGTATGAAGTCATGTCTGGATTTAATTTTGACTACTTAAACCAGGGGGAAATTCCCTACCAGACATTCCTAGCTAAGAGACCATCTATATCCATAGCAAGTCAAATGAGGTCAGAAGGATATAAGTCTAAGGCTATCCACAACTTCAATTCCAGTTTCTATAATAGGCGAGAGGGCTATGAAAATATAGGCTACCAGAAGTTTATCAGTCTTGAGACTATGACGAATGTTGAGCACACTCCAATGTGGTGGCCAAAGGACAAGATATTGACTAGGTATATAATGGGTGAGTTGAATCAAGACAAGGGCAAGTCCATGATATTTACCATATCTACCCAGGGCCATAGCAAGTATCCTACTAGCAATATGGATATGGATTACAAGGTTAAGCTAGTGGATTCAAAGCTGGCAAAACAAGACCAAAACCAGATTAACTATTATGCAAACCAAGTCTATGAGATGGACCTATTTGTGAGGGACTTGAAGGCTAGCCTGGATGCCAGGAAGAAAAATTATGTCCTGGTTGTCTATGGGGACCACCTTCCTGCCCTAAATATAATTACACGAAATATGTCAGGTGTAGATAAATTTTCATCCCTATTTGCAGTGATAGATAATATGGGTATCAAGAAAAAGACTGTTCAAAAAGACCTTCAGGGATACCAGTTGTCTACTATGGTAATGGACCTTGCAGGGCTTAAGTATGGACCTATGAATATGGTCCACGCCTACCTTAAAGATAAATCAGACTACCAGGAAAAGCTGAAACTAGTCCAGTATGATATCTTATTTGGTAAGAGATACTTCTTAAAGGAGTCAGAAGAGCCTATAAAAAATAATAAGATGCAGTTAGGTACTAGGGATATGAAGCTTGAGTCTGTAGAGAAAAAGGATGGCAAGGTCTATATTAAGGGGCAGGGAATAAATAGAAACACAAGGTTATACATCGGAGGGGAAGAAGCCCAGGTATACTTTGTAGATGATAAGACCCTGCTATTGAAGGCCCCAAATTATAAGGGGAAAAAGATAGTATACCTTGAAATATTGGATAGCGATGAAAAGCCAATTTATAGGTCAAATACCTTAGTATATAAATTTTAGGGACCCATATGGGTTCTTAAAATTTGTGGATTTTTACTTAATCTGGGAGTTTTATGGAGGAAGAAATGAGGAAAAATAGCAAGATACATCCATCACCCTTGTATATTCTATCACCTGGGCAGATGATGGTTGCAGGCTTTGGTTTTTTGATTTTATTGGGTGCTGTACTTTTGGCCAGCCCCATATCATCAGCCAATGGAACTAGTACAAGTTTTATTGATGCCATGTTTACAGCGACATCCGCAGTATGCGTAACAGGTTTGGTAGTTGTGGATACGAGCATCCATTGGTCTATATTTGGTAAGGTGGTAATTATATTATTAATCCAGGTTGGAGGCCTGGGTTTTATGACCTTGGGTACACTAGTGGCCCTAATTTTCGGGAAAAAAATCAATTTGAGACAAAGAATATTGATAAAAGAAGCCTTGAATCAGGACGAATTATCAGGTAGTGTCAAATTGATTAAAAAAGTTTTGAAATATACCCTACTTATAGAGGGGCTAGGAGCTTTATTATTGTCTTTTGCCTTTATACCACAATTCGGTCTTTTAAAGGGGATAGGTTATTCGATATTTACATCAATATCTTCCTTTTGTAACGCGGGTTTTGATCTGATGGGAAGAGTTTCAGGAGAATACTCATCTATAGTGAGTTACTACAACAGGCCACTGATAGTATTTACTATTTCTGCCCTGATAATTCTCGGTGGTATTGGTTTTCCTGTCATAATTAATGTTGTAAACAAGAGAAATTTTAAAAAGCTGAACCTAAATTCAAAACTGGTTTTAGTGACTACTGCCATATTAATAGCAGGTGGTTTTTTGATGATATTTTTAGGAGAAATGGGCCATGCCTTGCATGGTATGAGTTTATGGGAAAAGTTCCAGGTGGCATTTTTCCAATCGGTTACTACTAGAACAGCTGGTTATGCTACAATAGACTTGACCCAGTTTAGAGAATCGACTTTATTTGTAATGATGATACTGATGTTTATAGGAGCGTCGCCAGCATCTACTGGTGGTGGTATAAAGACAACTACAGCGGCAATCTTATTTATAGCAGTAAAGTCATTTATAAAAAATGAAAATGAAATAACAGTCCAACACAAGAGAATAAATGTGTTTACCTTTAGGAAGGCCTTGGGAATATTTATTATTGCTATTACAATAGCTGTCTTGGGTGTCTATCTTTTGAGCATAACCCAAGACCCTAAGCATTTTGACATATTATCTTATTCCTTTGAAGTTTCTTCAGCCTTGGCTACAGTAGGTTTGTCCCTGGCAGGTAGCTACCATTTAAACGGTGTTGGTAAGGTGATAATAATGGTCCTGATGTTTACCGGTAGGGTAGGGTCATTGACTATATTTACAGCCTTTATAAGCGAAAACAAGAGAAAGAGGGTAAGGTACCCTGAAGCTAAGGTATTAGTTGGCTAGGAGGATATGAGATGAAGCAGTTTATAGTAATAGGTGGGGGGAGGTTTGGAGAAGCAACAGCCAAGACCCTAACAGAATCAGGCCAAGAAGTAATGGTAGTAGATATGGATGAAGATGTAATTCAACAAATATCTGATAAGGTAGAAAATACCGCCATACTTAATGTTACAGATGAGCAGGCTATGAAAAGCATCGGTTTAAACAACTTTGATGTGGCTATAGTTGCAATTGGTGGAGACCTGAGGGCTTCAATTATGGCTACCCTAATAGCCAAGGAAGCTGGTGTACCCCTGGTTATCAGTAGGGCCAAGGATAGTCTACAGGCAGATGTATTAAAAAGGATAGGTGCTGATAGGGTTGTCTTTCCGGAGTCTGATATGGGCGTAAAGATAGCCAAGGCCTTGACCTTTGACAATGTTGTGGATTTCATGCAGTTGGATGATACACATTCAGTATTTGAAGTCACTGTTCCAAAGTCATGGGTAGGAAGCAACTTAATTGACTTGATGGTAAGAGACAAGTACAATATCAATGTTGTTGGTATCAAGAGGGGAGATACTTTCCAGGTTCCCCCTAGTCCTAGTCAGAACTTTGAGGACGGAGATATCATAGTAATAGCTGGTCAGACTAAGGTAATAGAAGAGATTGCCCTTTTGATCAGCGGTGATTCGTATATAAAGAGATAGGAAGTTTGGTATGGCTTATATAAAGAGTAAGGATAATGAAAAATTTAAAACCATTAAATCTTTGCTAGCCTCTAAAAAGAGGTATAAGGAGAAAAAGTATTTAGCCGAGGGACTTAGGACGGTTGAGTTGGCCCTTGAACATGGGGCAGATATCGACATGGTAATTTTAAGGGAGGGGTCTGAATTTGACCTGGACCTAAAAGACCTTAGGGTTCATACCCTATCAAAAGACCTTTACGACCAGGTTAGCGATACAGAAAATTCCCAGGGAATAATGGTAGTTGTCAAGATGAGGGACCTGTCCAAGGAAGACTTTGACCCAAGCAGGCACAGGAAGGTCCTAGTCCTAGATAGGCTTCAAGATCCAGGTAATGTTGGGACTATCATCAGGACTGCTGATGCCATGGGTTTTGACCTAATCTGTATGGCCAAGGGTTGTGTTGATGTCTACAATCCCAAGGTTGTCAGGTCGGCCATGGGGTCCGGTTTTTATATGGACATACTCCTAGAAAGTCAGGAGGCTATACTATCCATCTTAAAAGGGCAGGTCTACAAATAGTGTCAAGCTCCCTGAATACGGATAATTACTATGATGAAGTTACCTATGCAGACGGATGTGTCCTTGTCCTTGGTAATGAGGCAAATGGGATAAATGACTTTTGGATAGAAAATTCCGACCTCCTAGTCAAGATTCCTATGTTTGGTAAGGCAGAATCATTTAATGTTGCCATATCGGCAGCCCTACTGATGAGTAAGATGACAAAGAGAAACAATAAATAGTGTATATTATATATTATTCTAGCTGTTTTTTGGTTAATACCAAGGGACAGCTAATTTTTTTGTATTTTTAATATGGGGGTCACCAGTATTTTTATAGGTATATAGACCCTATATACAGACATAATGGATTTTCAAATAAAACGATAAAATAAGAGGAGGATAAATATTGAAAAATAAGTCTTGCCTAATTAATCATGAAGCATTATAATATACTATATAGAAATGGTATATCATATTAATCAATAATATGACGCAATATTTAAGGGTAAGTATGTTATGAGGTAGGTGATTATTATCCAACTGAATGAGAGGCAATTGAAGATTATTGCTATAGTAAAGGAAAATGAACCTATTACAGGAGAAAAAATTGCAGAAAAGCTAAGGGTAACCAGGGCAACACTTAGGTCTGACCTGGTTGTCTTGACTATGACAGGTATCCTGGATGCCCGTCCTAAGGTCGGTTATTTTTATGTGGGTGAGGGAAACTTCTCTAATGAAAACTCATCTATGAAAAATACAAAGGTATCATCAGTTATGGGAGTGCCACTGACTGCTAGACAAAGTGATTCTGTATATGATGTAATAGTGAATATTTTTTTGGAAGACTCTGGAGGAGTTTTCATACTGGATGAGGACGACTACTTATGTGGAGTGGTATCCAGGAAGGACTTGTTGAAGGCCACTGTTGGGGGTTCAGATGTCAATAAATTACCTGTTGGTATGATAATGACCAGGATGCCTAATATAGCAACTGTTGAGGAAGATGAGTCAATCAATTTGGCAGCTGCCAAGTTGATGAAGAGAGAGGTTGACAGCTTACCTGTTGTCAGGTATGAAGACAATGACAAACAAAAAATAAAAGTTGTGGGTAAAATATCAAAGACTATAATAAATAGACTATTTGTCGAGTTAACTGAATAGGTTGATAGGTAGTTTATGGGAGGTAATATGGAAAATAATTTGACGATATTTATTGTATCGGATTCACTGGGAGAGACTGCCAGATCTATAGCCAAGGCATGTATATACCAGTTTCCAAACTATGAAAATTGGGATACTAAGAGATTTTCTTATATAAATAACAAGGACTTGTTAAATGAAGTTTTTGAAGAAGCGAAGGGCAAGAGGGTCCTGGTTATGTACAGTTTGGTTAACCCTGAACTTGCTGACTATGCGAAGGCTTATTGTGAAAGAGAAAATATAGAGTATATGGACCTTTTAAGTCATATATTGAGGAAGATGAAGAGGATTTCAGGTGTAGAGCCATTGGGAGAACCGGGTATCATCAGAAAGATGGACAAGTCCTACTTCAATAGGGTAGAGGCCATAGAATTTGCTGTTAAATACGATGATGGTAAGGATCCGAGAGGTCTACTAAAGGCAGATGTAGTCTTGGTTGGTATATCCAGAACATCAAAGACTCCACTAAGTATGTATCTAGCCAACAAGCACCTAAAGGTGGCAAACGTTCCTTTAGTTCCGGAAGTACCTATTCCCAAGGAATTAGCTGAAGTGGAAACTAAGAGGATAATTGGTCTGACTAATTCACCTGAAAAGCTGAACAGCATAAGGGTTGAAAGGTTGAAGTCTATGGGCTTGTCTGGTACTGCCAACTATGCCAAGCTTGAGAGGATACTTGAAGAGTTAGACTACTCAGAGAAGGTTATGAAAAATTTAAAGTGTCCAGTAATAAATGTGGCAAATAAGGCCATAGAGGAGACAGCCGGCATAATTTTAGATTTGTTAAAAGAAAATGGTGTAGCCGTTTTAAAGGATTACGAAATATAAATATTAGGAGGAAAAGATGAGTAAGAAGTTTGTTTACAGTTTTGATGAAGGTAATAAGGAAATGAGAAGCTTGCTAGGTGGTAAGGGTGCCAATCTAGCAGAAATGACTAATATAGGTCTTCCTGTTCCACAGGGATTCACTATAACTACAGAAGCATGTAATGACTACTATGACAATGACCACAAGATTGTTCAGGAAGTTCTAGACCAGATCGATGAAAAGTTAAAGCAACTAGAAAAAGAACAGGGCAAGACTCTAGGATGTGAAACAAATCCACTGCTTGTATCTGTTAGATCAGGTGCTGTTTTCTCGATGCCAGGTATGATGGACACTATCCTAAACCTAGGTCTAAATGACACAAGTGTAAAGGGGTTAGTAGCTGCTACAAATAACGAAAGATTCTCATATGACTCATATAGAAGATTTATACAGATGTTCTCAGACGTTGCTATGGAGGTTCCTAAGTACAAGTTTGAAAACGTTCTTGACAAGGTAAAGGAAGAAAGAGGATACGGCTCTGATCTTGACCTTACAACTGAAGACCTAAAGTTAATAGTTGAAGAATTCAAGAAGATCTACAAGGCTGAAATCGGTGAAGACTTCCCTCAGGATCCAAAGAAGCAGTTGATGCTGGCTATAGAGGCAGTATTCAGATCTTGGAACAACCCAAGAGCTATAGTATACAGAAAGTTAAATGATATCCCAGGTAACCTTGGTACAGCCGTAAACATCCAGTCAATGGTATTCGGTAATATGGGTATGACATCTGGTACAGGTGTTGCCTTTACAAGAAACCCATCTACTGGTGAAAACAAGTTATTCGGTGAATACCTGATAAATGCCCAGGGTGAAGACGTTGTTGCTGGTATCAGAACTCCTCAGAACATAGATACACTAAAGGAAGATATGCCAGAAATGTACAATCAGTTTGTAGAAATAACTCATACTCTTGAAGCCCACTATAAGGATATGCAGGATATAGAGTTCACTATAGAAAATGGTAAGTTATACATACTACAGACTAGAAATGGTAAGAGAACAGCCAAGGCCGCTATAAATGTAGTAGTTGACCTAGTAAATGACGGTGTAATCGACAAGGAAGAAGCTGTTATGAGAATAGAACCTAACCAGTTAGACCAGTTATTGCACCCAACATTTGATACAAAGGCTCTAAAGGATGCTAAGCAGTTGGCTAAGGGTCTTCCAGCATCTCCAGGTGCTGCTGTTGGTAAAGTATACTTCTACGCAGAAGATGCTGTAAAGCAGGTTAAGGCAGGAGAAAAAGTCCTTCTAGTTAGACAGGAAACATCTCCAGAGGATATAGAAGGTATGGTAAGTGCAGAGGGTATCCTTACTGCTAGAGGTGGTATGACTTCACATGCTGCGGTTGTTGCTAGAGGTATGGGTAAGTGCTGTGTAGCTGGTTGTGGTGAATTAAGAGTCGATGAAGCAGCTAGAGAAATCAGGGTAGGCGACCTTGTAATCAAGGAAGGCGAATATATGTCAATAGATGGTTCTTCAGGTTGTGTATACCTAGGTCAGATACCTATGACAAGTGTTGAAGTTGGTGGAAACTTCGGTGTATTAATGACTTGGGTTGATGAAATCAGGGACATGATGGTTAGAACAAATGCAGATAATCCAAGAGATGCTAAGAAGGCAATAGAATTTGGTGCTGAAGGTATCGGTCTTTGTAGAACTGAGCACATGTTCTTTGAAGAAGACAGGATACCAGCAGTTAGAAAGATGATACTTGCCGATAATGTAGAAGACAGGGTAAAGGCATTAGACAGTCTATTACCATTCCAGAGAGAAGACTTCCACGGTATATTCAAGGCTATGGAAGGAAGACCTTGTAATGTTAGACTTCTTGACCCACCACTACATGAATTCCTACCTCATGAAGATGGAGCTATAGCTGAATTGGCTGGTCAGATGGGAATCCCAGCTAGCGAATTAAAGAAGAGGGTTATGGACCTTGACGAATTTAACCCAATGCTAGGACACAGAGGTTGTAGACTGGCTGTTACATATCCAGAAATATGTGAAATGCAGGCTAGGGCTATAGCACAGGGTGCTATACTAGCTATGAAGGAAGGTATAGATGTTAAGCCAGAAATAATGGTTCCACTAATAGGTACTGTAAACGAATTAAAGATGCTAAGACCAATCATAGAAGAAACTGTTGACGCTGAATTGGAAAAAGCTGGTATGAAGCTTGACTACACAGTAGGTACAATGATAGAAATACCAAGAGCTTGTGTGACTGCTGATGAAATAGCAGAAGTAGCTGACTTCTTCTCATTCGGTACAAACGACCTTACTCAGATGGGATTCGGTTACTCAAGAGACGATGCTGGTAAGTTCCTAGGTGAATACGTTGAAAAGGGCGTACTAGAAAAGGACCCATTCCAGGTACTAGACCAGAGAGGTATTGGTAAGCTTGTAGAAATGGCAGTTAAGCTGGGTAGACAGACTAAGCCAGAACTTAAGTTAGGTATCTGTGGAGAGCACGGTGGTGAACCATCATCTGTTGAATTCTGCTACAACCAGGGTCTAAACTACGTATCTTGCTCACCATTCAGAGTACCAATTGCTAGACTTGCAGCAGCTCAGGCAACTGTGAAGAAGAGAAAAGGTGACGGTCACAGAGATAAATAAGTAAATAGGTAAGAGTAGATAGATAAGATACAACTATTGATAATAACTACTTTCTAAAATTTTTAGAAAACCCACTCGAAATCGAGTGGGTTTTTGCCTTTAAATATTAATATTGATTCTAGAATTAAAACTAAGGATACATACTGATATCCTATAATTTACTTAGGGCAGCTTCATCTGCTATGATAGTCACATCCTTGTGTAGCTGCAAGATAGAGGCAGGAACCTCAGGTGTAATAGGTCCATTGATTGTCTTTGCCATGGCATCTGCCTTGTCCTCACCACAAGCAATTAAAAGTATTTTCTTAGCCTTCATAATGCTTCCAATACCCATGCTATAGGCCTGGTGGGGCACATCTTCTTCAGATGCGAAAAACCTCTTGTTGGCATCTATTGTACTCTGCGTAAGATCTGTACAGTGGGTATCTTTTATAAAGGCAGGACCCGGTTCGTTAAAACCTATATGTCCGTTGCGGCCTATACCCAACAGTTGAAGGTCTATACCTCCATATGATTCAATAATTGTTTCGTAGTCGCCACAAGCCTTGTCAGAATCCATCTCTAGCCCATCAGGTACAAAGGTAGCTTTCTTGTCGATATTTACGTGATCAAATAGGTTGGTGTTCATAAAGTAGCGGTAACTTTGATCGTTTGTTGGCTCAAGCCCCTTGTATTCGTCAAGGTTTATGCTGGTAATCCTTGAAAAATCGATATAACCCTTCTTGTAAAGTTCAATTAAATTTTGATAAGTTCCCACAGGAGAAGATCCTGTAGCCAATCCTAGGACTGAGTCAGGCTTGATTATAATCTGTGAAGCTATAATACTGGCAGCCTTTTTACTCATTTCTTCATAGCTTTTAACCTTGTAAATCATCATAGTAAAATTCCTCCTAAAGAATAATATTTTTCCTTCTTCTCTTGAAAAAAATTGCTATTTCATAACTAAAAAGATGTTTTATATATATTTTATTTCAAGAGAACCACATATTTATAACTATCTTTAATTTTATCAAGAAAATCCATCAAATATAAGGGGGAAAATTAATTTTTTTAAA
>ERZ772957.1070-NODE-1070-length-18910-cov-25.990560_pt1 | contig 18910 bp, 21 predicted proteins | sample MGYA00580682_ERZ772957 | MGnify/ENA primary metagenome ERZ772957 (study PRJEB29015, sample SAMEA2737921) | human oral metagenome | biome: human oral; feature: human-associated habitat; material: dental | place: China | collected 2025 ...
CGGGGACGGAGCCGCCGGCGAGCGGCGCGGAGCGGGCAGCGACGCGCACGAGGCGAGCGAACCGTGGGCGCAACCCGCGCAGGAACAACACATCGACTAAGCTGAAGGGGCCGCGACTGGCGAGGGTGGATGACCACCGGGGAGCGGCCGACCTTCCCGAGAGGCGTCGCCCGCCTGGGCGCCCGGGTGACCCGACCTGGAGGAACCATGTCCGTTTCCCTCGACAACCTGGAAGCCATTGACCTGCGCCCGATCAGGCGGGCCCTGATCTCTGTCTACGACAAGACGGGACTGGAGGACCTGGCGCGTGCCCTCGGCGCTGCCGGTGTGGAGATTGTGTCCACGGGTTCGACGGCCGAACGCATCAGCGCCGCCGGAATCCCCGTCACCCCCGTGGAAGCCGTCACGGGCTTCCCCGAGGTGCTCGAGGGGCGGGTGAAGACCCTGCACCCCTTCGTCCATGCCGGCATCCTTGCCGACCAGCGCAAGGCAAGCCACCGTGAGCAGATCGCCTCCCTCGGAATCGCCCCCTTCGACCTGGTGGTGTGCAACCTGTACCCCTTTGCGGACACCGTTGCCTCGGGCGCCTCCTTCGATGCGTGCGTCGAGCAGATCGACATCGGTGGGCCTTCCATGGTGCGCGCGGCCGCCAAGAACCACCCCTCGGTCGCGGTCGTGACCTCCCCGAGTCGATACGCCGATGTCGCCGAGGCGGTGGCGGGGGAGGGCTTCACGCTCGCCCAGCGTCGTCGGCTCGCGGCCGAGGCATTCGCTCACACCGCCGCCTACGACCTCGCGATCGCCGGGTGGCTGGCAGACCAGCTTGAGTTGGAGGACGTGCGCGAGACCCTGGACGATGCGGCCGAAGCACACCTGGAGGCCTCGGACGCCGCTTTCCTCGCCTCGCTCGGCTACCGAGATGGCGGGGAGGATTGTGTTGAGGACGAGCCCGGCGAGACGGATGGGGTGGCCTCGGGGATGCCCGTTGTCGTCGCGGACGCCTTCGAGCGCGTGGAGTCGTTGCGTTACGGGGAGAACCCGCACCAGGGCGCGGCCGTCTACCGCGAGATCGATGAGAGCTTCGAGGAATCGGACCCCGAGGATGGGGCTGCGGCACAGGGCATTGCCAATGCGATCCAGCTCCACGGTAAGGCGATGAGCTACAACAACTACACGGATGGGGACGCCGCTCTGCGTGCCGCCTACGATCATGAGCGTCCGTGCGTTGCCATCATTAAGCACGCGAACCCGTGCGGCATCGCCGTCGGCGAGGACGTGGCCGAGGCGCATCGGCTCGCGCACGCGTGCGACCCCGTGTCTGCATTCGGTGGCGTCATCGCGGTCAATCGTCCGGTGAGCGTGGAGCTCGCCCGCCAGATCGTCCCGATCTTTACCGAGGTTGTCCTGGCCCCCGGATACGACGAGGGGGCCCTCGAGGTGCTGCGCGCAAAGAAGAACCTGCGTGTCCTTCAGGTCCAGCCCCCGGCGCGAGGCTCGTACGAGTTCAAGCAGATCAGCGGCGGGCTGCTGGTGCAGGAACGAGACGATATCGATGCGCCCGGAGATAGTGCGACCAACTGGACGCTGGCCGCCGGTGCGCCCGCCGACGAGCGGACCCTTGCCGACCTGGAGTTCGCATGGCGGGCGGTACGTTCCGTTCGCTCGAACGCGATCCTGCTGGTGAAGGACGGTGCGTCCGTGGGCGTGGGCATGGGACAGGTGAATCGCGTCGACTCCTGCAAGCTCGCTGTCGAGCGGGCAAACACCCTCGGGGCGCGCTCGACGGGGGATGCGGCCGCCTCAGAGGATGCCGCAGGGGGTGCGCGCGCCTCCGACGTGGTGGCCGAGGCGCCCGAGCGCCGCTCTGTCGGGGCGGTCGCTGCCTCCGACGCGTTCTTCCCCTTCGCCGACGGCCTGCAGGTCCTCATTGACGCGGGAGTGAGTGCCGTGGTGCAGCCCGGTGGGTCCGTGCGTGATCAGGAGTCGATTGACGCGGCGAATGCTGCCGGCATCACGATGTACCTGACGGGGACGCGCCACTTCGCGCACTGAAGGCCTCTCGACCGCGGGGCGGGTGGGTCCGGAGGAGTCGCCCGCCCCGCGGTCGTCTTCTCGCGGTGCGGTCCTCATCCTCGGACGGAAGCCGACTCGTCCCGCCCCGTCATGCGGCGCTGTCGACGAGGCTGCGTCGCGCGTCCTTCCCAACGAGCCTGACCATCGCCTGTGATGTGCTCGCGCGAGGTTGACAGGCCCTCACAGCCGGTGTCTAATTCAACTATTGAACTAATGGCCGTTGGCCCCGTCGAAAGGCTCTCTATGACCACGATGACCGCTACCCCCGCCCTCCCGGCGCGCCGCAACCGCGTCCTCGCCGATCGCCTGGGCGGCTCCCTCGTCCGCGAGATTGCCCTCGTGGTCGGTGGCACGCTCGCGATGATTGCCCTGGCTCGGATCTCGGTTCCCCTGCCGTTCACGCCCATTCCGGTTTCCCTGGGCACCCTCGGCGCGCTGTCGGTGGGCACGGTTCTTGGCGCGCGTCGAGGTCTCATCTCGGTCCTTGGGTACGCGGCCCTGGGCGTTGCGGGCGCCCCGGTCTTCACCGGATCAAACGTCGGTTGGGCGTTCGCATCCTTCGGCTACATCCTCGGATACTTCCTGGTGGCGGCGATCGCCGGACTGGCCGCCGAGCGTGGGGCAGACCGACGCGTCATCACGATGGCGCCGACCGCCCTGGTCTCCCTGGCGTCCGTGTACATCGCGGGCCTGGCCTGGATGATTCCCTTCACCCACATGACCTTCACGGACGGACTCCTCAAGGGTTTCGTCCCCTTCATCATCGGTGATCTTGTCAAGGCGGCCGTTGCCACCGGACTTTTCCCGGTGCTTCGCTCGTTCTTCCGCTGAGCGCTTCGCCGCGCAGGCGTCAGTAGGCGGCCTCGCCCCGATGGGGCGGGGCCGCCGTCTTCTTCCGGCTGGTGAAACCCGGGGCGCCCCTGCCCCGGGGTTGTCTGTGGGCTGGTGAAACCCGGGGCGCCCCTGCTGGGGCGAATCGGCCCCACATCGGTACGTTTGTCGAGGCAGGGGTGGTCGCGGTTTCGTGCGGCGTTGCGCTCCTCCGAGCAGGGGTGGTCGCGGTTTCACGCGTGCCGCTCGCTCGGCGTCGGATCGCTCCGAGACGCCTCGCTCGGCTCATCGCATCGGTGCCGACGGCGCGGGTGACGGCGATGGCGCGCGTGCGCGGAGACACGTGCAATGAAGCGCGACGCCGTGAGTGAGCCCGGGTACCATGGGCAGGGTGAACGCTACCGACATGCATCCCGTCCTCGTCGTCGACTTCGGCGCGCAGTATGCCCAGCTCATCGCCCGCCGCGTGCGCGAGGCGAACGTCTACTCGGAGATCGTTCCTCACACGATGAGCGTGGCCGACATGCTCGCGAAGGAGCCGGCAGCGATCATTCTCTCGGGTGGGCCGTCCTCCGTGTATGAAGAGGGTGCGCCGAGCGTGGATCCGGCGATCTTCGAGGCCGGCGTGCCGGTTCTGGGGATCTGCTACGGATTCCAGACCATGGCCCACGCTCTCGGCGGTACCGTGGGACGAACTGGCACTCGCGAGTACGGGCACACCGAGGCGTCCGTCGCGGCAGACTCGTGCCTCTTCGGTGGCACCCCGGGCGACCAGATCGTGTGGATGAGCCACGGCGACGCCGTCCAGGGCGCCCCGCAGGGGTTCACCGTCACGGCCTCCACCACCGAGACCCCGGTCGCGGCCTTCGAGTCGCGTGAGCGCCGCCTCTACGGCCTGCAGTGGCACCCCGAGGTGGGCCACTCCCAGTTCGGACAGGCTGCCCTGAGGAACTTCCTCTACGAGGGTGCGGGCCTGGAGCCCACGTGGACCGCCGGTTCGATCGTGGACGAGCAGGTCGCGAAGATCCGCGAGCAGGTGGGCGACGCGCAGGTCATTTGCGCCCTATCCGGCGGCGTGGACTCCTCCGTGGCAGCCGCTCTTGTTCACAGGGCTGTCGGCGACCAGCTGACCTGCTTCTTCATCGACCACGGTCTGCTGCGTGCGGGCGAGCGCGAGCAGGTGGAGGGTGACTACGCGCGCGGCATGGGCATCCGCGTCATCACGTGCGACGAGTCCGAGCGCTTCCTCTCCGCCCTCGCCGGCGTCACCGAGCCTGAGGCCAAGCGCAAGATCATCGGTCGCGAGTTCATTCGCTCCTTCGAGGCCGCCCAGAAGCAGGTCATCGAGGAGGTGGGCGCCGCCGGCGGCGAGGTGAAGTTCCTGGTTCAGGGCACCCTGTACCCCGACGTCGTCGAGTCCGGCGGCGGCGAGGGCGCGGCCAACATCAAGAGCCACCACAACGTGGGCGGCCTGCCCGAGGACATGACCTTTGAGCTGGTTGAGCCCCTGCGTACTCTCTTCAAGGACGAGGTGCGCGCGGTGGGCCGCGAGCTGGGCCTGCCCGACTACCTGGTGAACCGCCAGCCCTTCCCGGGCCCGGGCCTGGGCATCCGCATCATCGGCGAGGTCACGCGGGAGCGCCTGGATATCCTGCGTGCCGCCGACCTGATCGCCCGCGAGGAACTCACCGCTGCCGGCCTGGATCAGGAGATCTGGCAGTGCCCGGTCGTCCTGCTCGCCGACGTGCGTAGCGTGGGCGTTCAGGGGGACGGCCGCACCTACGGCCACCCGATCGTGCTGCGCCCCGTGTCCTCCGAGGACGCGATGACGGCGGACTGGACGCGCCTGCCCTACGACGTGTTGGCCCGCATCTCCACGCGCATCACCAACTCGGTGCCCGAGGTCAACCGCGTCGTCCTTGACGTGACCTCCAAGCCCCCGGCCACCATCGAGTGGGAGTGACGCTCATACCGAGCTAAGCTCGCAGACTGATAGCCCCGGCCTCGTCCCTGTTTTGTGGGACGAGGCCGGTGTTTCGTTTATCGAGAGAGCGCGGCGAGTGCCTGGCTGACTCGGTGCTTATCGCGCGGAGATAGTCTTCCGATCCTGCCTGCGGTGCCAAGGTAGGTTGGCGGCAAGAGGGCTATTCGGTCTACTCGTACGAGAGATGGTTTCGTGAGTCCAGCCTCTTGCCAGTCGTCGATGGGAGTATCGAGTGGAAGCGAGAGCTTGTTCGAGGCGCTGGTGATCATCGCCGCCAAGAGGCCATCGGGTGAACACGCGAGAACGAGGACCGGGCGAAACTTGTAGCCACGGTCGTCGAAGTTAAAGCGTGCGTGCCAGATCTCCCATGGAGCGGGCGCTGCCTCACTCGCCGTCATCCCAGTCTCCAGGGAGTCGCGCGACCCCGTTTGTGTCCAGAGTGGGGCGATAAGCGTAGTGCTGGAGTCCGTCAAACGTGGGAGCCTCGGGGCGCATGTCGAAGGGGAGGCCACCAACCTCAATCGACTTGGCCAGGAAGATGTTGATCGCGTCCGACAGGCTAATTCCCCAGCGTGCGTAGACGGCTGCTGCATCGGCCTTGATCTGTGCGGTTGTACGGGTCTTCACCTCGGCGGTGCGGGTCATCGTGGGCATTGTTGTTCCTTCCGTTATCTGCATGATAGTCCTAAACTGGGCCCTGAACGGGCCTTACGTGGGATGGGATGGGTGAGGTGTTGATCATTCTGGCCTCGTTCCTGATTTGTGGGACGAGGCCGGGGATCGTTCGTCTCTGAGTCCGTCGTGAAGCATTCCGTGGAGTAGGGTTCGTCGTAGCGAAGCGGTAGCCCTGGATCAAGGAGGATGGCACGTGGATCTGCTCGAATACATGCGCTCGCAAAACAACATGACGCAGGTCGAATGGGAACGCACCTTTGAGGAAGAGGCGCGGGAGATTCTCGTTCTGCTCGCTGGAAGCAGTGGAGCTGGAAAGAGGAACGGCTTCTGGGAGGCCGCGCACTCGTACCTGGCGTACGTGGACTGCGAGACCGGCTCCCTATGCGCGGATGAGGGGCGGCTGGTCTACCCCGTGAGCGATGAGGAGTATGCCGCTGGTGGCATCTTGGGTCGCTTCCGCGACGAGGAGATCTACCGTGTCGCGGCGCGCAAGAAGATCCAGCAAGAGCTCCCCGAGGGCATGAGCGCCTCCTCGCAGAACCTCCTCCTGGTCGTGGAGGTCCTCGAAGAGAATCCTCCGTGCCCCGCACTGGACGAGGTCCTGGCTGAGTATCGCAAGCCGGTAGTCCTCAACGACGAGGAATTGGGCGAGCTCTCCCTCGACAAGGACTACGACACGTTCGAGGGAGTCATCTCGTGGCGGGATGAGGATATCGACATCTCGCTGGAGGTTGATTCGTCGAGCGAGGATACGTGGACCGCAGCCGTGCGAGCGATGAAGCAGATGGCGGCCGATCAGGACGCGTGGGACCGGGACATGCGAGCGTTCGCCGCGCGAGAGCTCACCGAACTTGCGTGCGAATGGCGTGAGTCCGCCGACGAGGAGGTCCCGGAGATTACGGAAGAAAGTTTCGCGCAGCGATTAGATCTCACCAGTATCGCCATGGATGCGGATGGCTCGTTCTCAGCCTACTTCGAGGATGATGACATGTTCTTCGGCCACTGCGTCGTGGTGTACGGATCCCTGACTGATGGGGTGGCCTCGGCGGTGATGGCGGGTTAGGCGTGTCATGTGTTGGTCGGAACGGTGCTGTCCGCTCGACGCAGGAGCATGTAGAGCCTGATCGAGGAAACCAGGTCGGCGATCGGAATGGCATGCCCTCGCTTGTACTCCTTTGCCGTTTCAGGGGAGATTAGTTGCTCGTTGCGCGCGCGGACGATCGCTGCGAACCCGTGGGATGAGGTGACGATCATGATGATGTAGCTCCCCAGGAGTAGGGGAGGGAGGAAGAGCACGTGAGGGGCGGGGCCGCCTGGAGCGAACAAGTATTGTCCCAGGAAGAGAATCAACAAGCACGTGATAAACAAGAAGGGGAGGAAGCTAAGTTTGATGACGAGGCCCCAGAATGCCAGTTCGCGGGGCTTGCGCCTGTTGCGCGAGATATTGGTGAAGACGACAGTCGCCACGGCGAACACAAGCATCGCGGGGAACCAGACGTCGATCCGGAGCATCGGGTAGGGAGAGTAGAACACCATGGTGAAAGGCCCGCCCGCATAGGCTGTGACGGCAAAACAGAACGAGGTGACGAGGGATGCGACTCGAGACATGGGTTTTCTCCATCAGGCTTCGTTGACTTGTGGCGAGTATAACATTGCTGTCGCGGAACGAGGCCTACCCTGCCAAGCAAGGTAGGCCTCGCTAGTGCGCGTGGAGCCGCTATCGACATGGTCGGTGCACGGTCACGCCATACTCGCGCGCTGGTGTGAGTGTTCCCTACCTTGTCTGGCCCTCACGAGCCTAGTCCCACTGTGTGCACTGTCAGTTTTTGTGTGCGGTGATCGCAAACTGAAGGGGCAGTCGCTCGGGATGCTCGCGAAGATGCCACCTGCCGGTGGAATCTTGTTCCATGAGTTCGGGCCACGGGCACCAGGCAGCGCGCGGGGTTTCCTCAAGTTCATCGATTATCAGCCCCGCGTTGATGAGAGCCGTGACGATCTGTCCAAGCGAATGATTCCACTGGTGGTTCGTTGTGTGAGTAATCCGCGGTGCACCAGGGGAATCCACGTAGCTTGAATCGTCATCCCATGTCATCGGAGCATCCTGCTCGAAGTATGGCTGCTCAATCTTTAGCCCGTCGGAAACATCCTCCCCGATTGTCATGAACATCGGGTGGTCATCGCGGATGAAGAAAGTGCCGCCCGGCTTGAGCAGGGAAGCGATGACTTGCGCCCATCGGGCGATATCGGGCAGCCAGCATAGGACACCGATCGAGGTGTACACCAGATCGAAGGTGCCGGACACTGCTTGGCGCGCGTCGTAAACGTTCGCGTGAACGAACTCCACGTCAGCGCCTGCGCGTTCGGCGATGCTGCGCGCGTGGGCAAGCGAAGCCTCGGACAGGTCGAGGCCAATGACGCGCGATGCCCCGCAGCGCGCAAACCCGATCGTGTCCGTTCCAACGTGGCACTGCAGGTGGATGACATCTGTGCCGGTGAGATCACCGAATCGTTCGATATCTTGGGCCAGTTCAGCGCTAATGGCCGTCGGGTCCTCGAGAAGGCGCTGGTAGTCGCAGTAATTGCCAGCCATGTGCAGCTCGGCGCGGTCGTCCCAGTTGCGTTCATTGTCAGAAAACCACTGTGTGTGGCTGTTCGTTTCGGTCATTTCGTCATTGTATGCCGGGGGAATGCTGAGGAGGCGTACCCCCGCACCTCGCGCTATCGAGTCGACGCATGAGGTTTCGGTGGGCACATTGCGCGGAAAACGCCAGGGAAGAGACTGCTAACGAGGCCTACCCCGCCAACCAGGGTAGGCCTCGTGATGTGCGCCTGGTGTCGCTACCGAAACAGTCATGCGTTCAGCTCAGTGCGCGGTAGCGGGACTACTTCTGGCCCTCCACGTCGGGCACATACGCGAGGAACCCGGCCAAGACCTCGTCGTTGTGCTCGAAGAACGGCTTCCCCTTGTCGAGGGAATCGATCTGGGCCATGTCCTCGTCGGTCAGCGCGAAATCGAACAGGTCGATGTTCTGAGCGATGTGCGACGGCGTCTTCGATCCCGGAATGACGATGTGTCCCTGCTGGATATGCCAGCGCAGCAGCACCTGGGCGGGGGACTTGCCGTGCTTCTCGGCGAGGCCCTGGACGAGGGACTCGGTCATGATCGAGTCGTTGCCGCGCCCGCCGAGCGGGTACCACGCCTGCAGCGCGATGTTGTGCTTCTTGAGGAGTTCCTTGAGTTCCGTCTGTGGGAAGTAGGGGTGGCACTCGACCTGGTTGATCGTGGGGACAACCTCGCACTCGTCTAGGATGCGCTGCGTCTGGGCAACGTCGAAGTTCGACAGGCCGATTGCGCGAATCTTGCCTTCCTTATGCGCCTTCTCGAGGATGCGGTACCCCGCGACCGTGTTGCCGGCGGGCTGGTGCAGGATCATCAGGTCGATGTAGTCCGTGCCCAGACGCTTGAGTGTCTCCTCGACGGCGGTGGGGCGTTCGAAGAACGACGGCCAGAGCTTCGTCTCGAGGAAGATCTCATCGCGCGCCTTCGAGGACGCGCGCATTCCGCGCCCGACGGCGCGCTCGTTCACGTAGACGTTCGCCGTGTCGATCAGCGTGTAGTCGTTGTCGAGTGCGTAGGTGACCGCTGACTGGGCATCATCGGGCTCGAGTAGGTAGGTGCCGAGGCCGACCTGGGGGATCGTGATGCCGTTGTTCAGGGTGATGTGGTCCATGTGAACGCCTTTGTTGTCGTGAGCGGCGTGCGATGGCTCGGTGGTGTGGCGCTGAGCCGTGCGGATGCCGCTGATGTGAGCGTATTCCTATCCCGGGTTGGTTTGTGTGTGGCGGGCGCATCTGGATATGTGATGTGCGGCTTGTAATATGGTGACGGCGGTGTGAATTTGTGGTTCTGCTGTTGACGTGAGGCTGCGCGACCCTATACTGAACAGTGTTCATTATGGAATGTCGCAGGTAGCAGGACAGCAGGATTTCGTGCCCAAGCAAGTGATCGACCCGGAGAAGCTGGTCAGCCAGGCCTACGCCATCGCCTCGCGCGACGGTATTTCCGCGCTCTCCGTGCGCAAGGTCGCCTCCGCGTGCGGGATCGCCGTCGGATCGGTCTACGGCTACTTCCCGACGAAGGCAGACCTGACGGCTGCCGTGCTCACCCGATTTTTCGAGGAGAACCTCTCCGACGAGCTGTGCGTCGTGCGCCCCGGCGAACGCTTCACCTCCTACGTGAGGCGATTCCGCGAGGCCTTGAGCTCTGCCCGTGCGGAGATGAGCGTCGACTGGTTTACCGAGATGCGCCGCCTGCCCAGCGCCGAACACGCGGCACTCGATGCCGTGCGCGCCCCCATGCTCGCCCACATCGAGCGCGGACTCGCGCGCGTTCTCGACGCGGACGAGGCCGTGGACCGTGACCGCCTCGTTGGTCCTCTGAGTGTTGATAGGCTGTGTCGCTACGTGCTGCGCGCCCTCTTCTCTTCGCTCGCGGAGGGAAGCGACTGTGAGACGCTTATCGCCCTCCTGGACGCCGCCCTGTATGCCCCCGAATTCGCCGCAGACAAGGATCCCGTTCGATGAGTCGATTCCGCATCAAGAAACAGCCGCTGATCGCCGTCGCCGGCGTGGTCTGGCTGCTTGCCGGTTTGAACGTCGCCATCCTAGGCGTGCGCGCGGCCATCGACATGCGAGGAGTCGCCGCGATCATCCTGATCGCCCTCGTCGGTGGCGCGGTCGCGGTCTTTTGTGCCTTCCACTCCTTGTTTTCCAAGCTCGTGAAGAAAAACGCCCAGCGCATCGCCGACCTGGAGGGGGAACGCCACCTCGTCTTTCGGTTCTTCGACCGTAAGAGCTACATCATGATGACGGTCATGATGACCTTCGGGATCGGGATGCGCGCCGCAGGACTCTTCCCCAGCTGGTTCATCGCTTTCTTCTACACGGGCCTGGGACTGGCTCTCGCGCTCGCGGGCGCCAACTACATCATGCGCGGCGTGCTTGGCTGGGCCTGGGCGTTCCACGGGAGCAAGGGTGAAACACATGGGCGGTCGGTCCTCTGAACAGAAGAGAAGGTATCGACTGGCCCGGGGTGTGCTCGTCGCAGCTGTTCTGGTGTACGCGGCCGTTCGGATTGGCTTCCTGTATTTCAGCCTCCAGATGGCGTCGGCGGCCTCCTTGCGCCAAGCCGTCGACCAGTACAGCGGTCTGCTCGCGGCCATGGACGAATTGCTCGTGCTCTCAGCCGTCCTGGGCGGCTGGGCCTTCTACGACGCGTGCCGATCGCGCGTCCGCAGTGGGAGGGCGCTGACCGGGCTCGCGGTGGCGAGCTTCGCGCTGATGCTGATCGCATGGGTGGTGGTCGTGCTCGGGACCGGCAGGCTCGTCTATCCCGTCAATGGGCTGCCCGTCATCGCCGACGACGGCCTCCAGGCGGCTGTGGCCGAGATATACGGGGCGTGGCACCTGTGCGACATCATGCTCGGGGTGCTCATGATCTCCTGGGCCGGATCCTCCTGCCGCCCCCTGTGGAAGTACAGCGGGGCGGCCATCGGACTGGCGCAGATCCTCACCACCTACTTCGGGCAAGCCGTGAAGCCGATCCCCATGCTGATAGCGATCGCACTATCGACGGCATGGATGCTGATGCGCGGCGTTTCCAGTATTAACGGCCCCGAAAGCGAGTGCTGGAATGGGTGAACGCCAACGCCGCGGGGGAGGGGCGGCCGTTCCTGCCCGAGCCCTGCACGTGGCGGACCTACGGCGACATGAACGTCGTCTTGTGGCGCAAGCAACAGGAGACGCCTCTGGAGGAGGCCCGTGGGCTGTTGGAGGAGTCCCACAACGTGGTCATGGCCCTGGCGGAGGGGTTCTCCGACGAGGAGCTGTTCCACAAGGGACGATTCGACTGGACGGGGAGGACGACGCTGGGCTCCTACCTTCGTGAGCGCCACGAGCTCCCACTACGGCTGGGGGCTCAAAAAACTGCGCGCCCACAGGAGGAACTGCGAACGGCCCGGTGGTCCGAAATGCGTCTGAGTCTCGGGCGGATCCGGGGTCTTTCCGGGTGCGTGGTCCAAAATGCGTCTGAGTCTGCCCGAATTCGCCCGGATCCGGCCAAATCCGTCGAACTGAGACGCATTTTGGACCACCCCCGTGCTGGGCCCTCCGAAAACAGCGAAACCCAGACGCATTTTGGACCACGACGGCGCCCTGGGGAGGGTGGGTAAGGGAGACATACTGGCCTGAATGCACCCACCCAGCGCGGAAGACGCCCGTGGCGCCACAGTTCGGAGCCCGCAGCGCGAAAGCCACTCGTGACAGTGCACTCGGATCCCGTAGCAGGAGGGACGTCGAGGTCGAGTACCCCAGTGGCACGCATCGGGGTGGGCAACGGCCTATCGGGGCAGGTGATCTCCCATTGGGGTAGGCAACTCGGCACGCCCGCGCGCATCCTGTCCTCCGTCGGGGCAGGAAACCGCCCATTGGGGTAGGCAATTCGCCTGCCCCAATGCACAGTTGCCTACCCCAATGCCCGGGCACAAGCCCCCAAGGGATCAAGACCACCGCGAGGACCGCGCCATCGCCTGCCTCAATGCCCGGGCCCGCGGCGCGGCAGTGCCCACGGTGCTCAGGAATACCCGTCCCCCGCACCATCGCGCGGTTCTTCCGCCATCACGGAGAAACCGCTGCTGTTGACGACGGCCGCCTGGGAGTTGTCCAAGGGCACCAGGTCGAGCTCGCCCCCGTAGATTCTAATCATCTCAGCGGTCGCCTCGACGAAGGGGAACTCGCCGTTGTGGGGAAGCACATACCAGTCGACCAGTCCCATGCCGGAGCAGTCGTCGAGCCCGGGGGCGGCCGCCTCATCGTCCATGATCCGGCAGTACCCGATGTCCGGGGAGGCGATTACCGCGCCTGCGGACTCCCCGATGTAGGGCATGCCTTTTCGCGCCCTTTCGGCGATGAGGCCGACGAGCCCCTTCCTCCTCAACTCCTGAAGGAGGAAGAAGGTGTTCCCGCCGGACACGCACAGGCAATCGCACTCCAGGACCGCCTGCTCGGCCTCGTCGCGGGGAGCCTCGGACACGTCGAGGATCCGCAGGCCGTAACCCATTTCCCGCAGGGCCGCCATCCCCTCGTCGACGTATCCCCGGTACTCCTCCACGTTGGCGGCGGTGGGGACGAATACGATCTCCCTGGGCCCCGCCTTCGAGAGGAACTCGTCAGCAAGGCCCCTCGTGCCCGCCAGGTAGGATGTCAGGAACAGCCTCATCGAAGTCTCCGTCCTTATGGTCCATTGCTCAGGTCGACAATCGGCATCGCCCGCTTTGATCACGAACCCATCGTTGGCGCGCTCGCGCACTATGGGTACGTCCGCATCGCTGGCGCGCCTTGTCACTGCGGGCGTTACCGCCCTCTTCCCGATGAGCGCAGCGTAATCAATCCCATGGAAGGCAAGCGGGTCGATCCCAGCACATGGATACGGCAACAGGTCCGAGCCCCGGGCCCACTCGGCTTCACCGGTGCGGAGGCGCCTGCGGGCGGTTCTCCGCCGCGCGCGTCAGGAACTGGTCGATGGCGGCGTTGACGAAGGCGGGGTCGTCGACGTTGGAGTTGTGCCCCGCGCCCTCGACCCAGGTGACGGGCACGCCCACGTCCTCAGCCCACGCCTCGTCGTAGGATTTGACGAACCCCGCCGCGTCCTCGGAGCCGCACACGATCATGAGCGGGCAGTCGATGTGGTACGCGCGGTCCTGCGCCACGGCTTCCGACAGTGCGCGGAAGCCGCCGCCGAGCAGGGAGCAGAGCTCCCGCCGCGAGTACTGGTCGAGCTGCTGGAGCATATTGCGCCTGCCGTGCTCGGTGGTCGAGCAGGCCCGTGCGATTCGGCTGCGCAGGAACCGCTCCGTTCCCCACAGCGAACACATTCCCTCCATGTGGCGCAGGATCCTCAAGTGCCACCTCTTGTAGTAGTGGCGCCGCATGGGCGAGGAGTCGATCGAGACCAAGGCGCGCGCTGTTCCGGGGTGCAGGTCGATGAGGGCCTGCGCGATGTAGCCGCCGAGCGACTGCCCGATGAGGACAGGGCGCTCCGCACCGGCCTCGCCGAGGACGGCGTGGAGCGCTTCTGCCATTTCTTCGAGCGACGGATGGCGCCCCCACGGGCGCGAGAGGCCGTGGGCGGGAGCGTCCCAGGCGATCAGGTTCCACCGCCCCGCGAAGTGGGCGTACTGCGGGTTGAACAGGCGGTGGTCGGCGGACAGTCCCGGCAGGAACACCATCCACCCCCGTGCGCAGTCCGGGAAGGCGGTCGCCCAGTAGCGCACCACACCTCCCTTGACGGCGAGCCCCCGCGCCGTCATGCCCGCTGCGGCCACGGGTTCGACGCCGCCCGGGTGAGGGGCGCAGCAGAGGCGGATCAGATCCTCTGGAACAGTGCTCATAGTGAGTCCTCCTCGGCGAGGGCCGACCGCCAGCGATCGATGACCACAGCGAAATCGTGCTCGATCTCGTCGACGTCGATGCCGCCCGCCCGGTACCGCTGCGCCATGTACCCCTCCGAGAGCAGGACGAAGTCGGCGTAGACGTCCCGGGCGCTCACGCCGTCGCGCAGTCCGCGGTCTTCGAGGCGGGCAACGGCGGCCTCAGCAGATACCAGCGCCGCGCCAACACGCGGACTGATGGCCGCCCTCACGTCCGGATGCTCCTCGTAGTACGCCCTCGTCGCAAACGCGAAGAGCAGGGGATGGGTGCGCATCACCCGGCACTTCGCTTCCGTGGCGCGCCAGAGCGCCTCAAACAGGTCGTCCGCCTCGAGCGCGCCGGACTCCTGAGTCGAACGGGAGATGCGCTCCACGGCGGTGTCCCAGAGATAAAGGTAGAGTCCGAGTTTGTTCCCGAAGTAGTGGAAAAGCAAAGATTTGGACACGTTGCCCGCGGCGGACACCTCCGACATGGGCGCCTTGGCGTAGGGGTATCGCGAGAACACCTCGAACCCCGCGTTGACCATCGCCCGGCGCCGTGGGCCGGGCAACTCGAGAAAACGATCGTTCACGACAACTCCTGTCCATTGACCGGATCGGTTCATCCAGGAGCATCGTAAGACCGTTGACCGAACGGCGGAAGGGGTCGCGCCGGATCCGGGTAGCCCTGGGGTCCGGGGCGACGAGGCGGTGCGCCGGAGGAGGGGAACGCGCCGGAACCGGGTGGTACCGGCGCGGGCCCTCCCCGTGGCGCATCCGCGTCAGCCCAGGAGGAACTCGTGCTCGCGCCTGATCAGGCCGTCTTCGAAGTCGAACACCTCGAAGGACCTCTTCCCCGCATCGTCGACCAGCAGGACGACGACCCGGATTCCGCAGGCCGCCTCGTGCGCCTCCTCCACACGGAAGCGCGCGCCGGACCCGGCGTAGGCGTCCCGGATAGCCCGCAGGTACTCCTCGACCCCGCGGATCGTCCTGTCCTCCTCGCCGTGCAGGTGCCACACCACGTCCTCGTGCAAGAAGGTCCTGTACGCCTCCCAGTCCCTGTCGTTCTCGGCCTGGAAGAAGCGGGCGAGTGTTTCCACCGCGTTCACGGGAGCCTCCTCGAAGCCGCGTTCACGGGAGCCTCCTCAAGGCCAGTTCCACCGGCGCCCCCTCTAAAGGTCGACGTGCTGGCGCGCGGAGAACCCGCGTTCCTTGAGCCTGCCGCTGACGTAGTCGTAGCGCGTGGGGGTCACCTTGATGATGTTCATGACGAAGGGCAGCTGGCGCAGCCGTTCCAGCGGGATGCCGCGCAACCGGCAAGCGCGCTCGTACTCCGCGCTGAAGGGCTCGAGTACCTCGGCCGTGCCCGTCACCTGCAATCCGGCGAGCGTGTCGAAGGAGATGTCGTCGTCGTGGATCGCCAGGCACACGTTGCTGTTCTCCCGCAACGCCCGGAACTTCAGGCCGCCCTCGCTGACGATCCAGAAGACCCCTTCGGCGTGGACGTATTCGACGGTCGTGTTGCGCACGATCCCAGCGCCCGCCGTGGCCAACGCGCAGATCTTGTGGCGGCCGAGGAACTCCTCGATCTCGGCGATCAGCTCGCCCTCGGGCATGCGCGCCTCGCCGGCCTCCTGGTCGAGCCAGCGCCTCGCCGCCGCCTCCCAGTCGATTGCGCTTCCATCCATGGGTCCTCTCCCTTCGGGATCGGGGTCCGCGCCGCACGGGCCCTCCCCACCAGCATAGGCCGGGTCAATGGCGCTTCGGGCGCCCGTGGGAGAGGGGTGCTGGGACCTCGGTGCCTTGAAAGGCGGCGGCCGACGGTGTTCCCTGTGAACAGCCCGATCCGAAGACCCGAAAGAGGTGGCCGCCGTGGCCGAGCTGAGCGAGCTGTCGAAGACCCTGTACATTCCACTCGTGGGGCGCATCTACGCGTCCAGGCACTACCCGTCGATGATCCACGATCCCAAGGCCCTCGGCCTGGAGTCCTCCCTTCCTGCGGATGCGGCCACGATGAATCGCGGGCAGAACGAGTACACCATGGTGTCGAGCGTCGCGCGCTCCGTCAACATGGACCGGCGGATCCGGGGGTTCCTCGCGCTCCACCCCGACGCGGCGGTCGTCAACGCCGGATGCGGACTGGAGACGGCGTACTGGCGCTGCGACAACGGGCGCGCACGCTGGTTCGAGCTCGACCTGCCCGAGGTCATCAGCGTGCGCGGCGAACTCCTGCCGCCCGGAGAGCGGCAGGTCCTGATCCCGGGGGACATGTTCGACTACTCGTGGATCGACCGGGTGAAGGAGTTCGGTGAGCGCCCCACCATCGTCGTCGTCTCCGGGGTCTTCTACTACTTCGACGAGGACCGGGTCGTCGATTTCATCAACCATCTCGCCGCCTTCGACGAGGCGCGGGTGGTCTTCGACTCGACCTCCTCGAAGGGACTGAAGCTCTCGCAGGCGTACGTCAAGCGCATGAAGAACGACTCGGCCATGCGGTTCTCCATCGACGACCCCCGTGAGTTCGTCGGCAGGCTCACAGGCGGGGCGCGCCTCGTCGAACACGTGCCCTACTACCGCGACATTGAGCGACGAGGAGTGGGGCTTATCCCCCGGGCGTACATGCGCGTCTCCGACATGTTCCACATGGTGTCCATGACCACTATCAGCGTCCGGGAGCCGTGAGCGGCCTGGCCCTCCGGGCCGCCAGGAGTCCTCGGGAGCGCGGTCGGATCAGGCCGGCAGGTGCGCCGCGGGGAGCCCGCTGCGCCGCAAGGAGCCCTGCAACCAGGGAGACAAGGAGTCCGACGATGAGGTACGCCGAAACGGTGGCATTGAAGGGCGGGGCGGAGCTCCTCGTGAGGAACGCCGTCGCCTCGGACGCCCGGGCGCTGCGCGAGACCATGCGCCGCACGCATTCGGAGACCGACTACCTACTGTCCTACCCGGACGAGCAGAACGCCGACGAGGAACAGGGGGCGCGCCTCCTGGAAGGGACGGAACACAGCGGCAACGAGGTCGAGCTCGTCGCCATGATCGACGGGCGGATCGTGGGAACCGCGGGAGTCACAGCGGTGGGCGGCAGGCGCAAGGTGAGGCACCGGGCGCGATTCGGGATCAGCGTGCTGAAGGAGCACTGGGGGATGGGGATCGGCCGGGTGCTGATGGAGGCGTGCATTGACTGCGCCCGGCGGGCGGGTTACGCCCAGCTCGAGCTCGAAGTGGTGGCGGACAATGAACGGGCGGTGTCCCTTTACCGGCGCGCGGGGTTCGAGGAGTACGGGCGCAACCCCCGGGGCTACCGGTCCTCGTCCGCGGGGTTCCAGGAACTGGTGCACATGAGGCTGGAACTGTAGTGCCCCGAAGGCGGTCCCGGTCCCCCGGGCCGCCAAGGGCTCACAGTTCGGCGCGCACCCGCTCCACCAGGTCCGCCAGCGCGTCGCGGTCCTCCACATCGACCAGGCGCATGGGCTTCGCCCCGGGGTAGGGGCTGCACTGGGCCGTCAGGGCGGCGGACGAGGCGGGGGTCTCCTTGAGCAGGAACCGGTCGTCGTAGACTCCCCCGAACAGCGTGCCGCGCGCGTAGAGCAGGTATTCGCCCATCATCGCGCGGTGGGTGACGCCCTCGACCCGCCCGAGCAGGTCGAGGACGTGGGCCAGGTACTCCGGTGTCGAGGCCATGACGGCTCCTGCCCCTCAGACGGCTTTGATCGGATGGCGCACGACGGTCCGCAGCTTCTCGGGCGCGACCTTGCGGGCGTCGCCCAAGTAGATCTCGTGGTGGTGGCGCTCGTCGGTGATGTCGAGCGCGTAGCCCTGGGCCTCCATGTGCGCGTGCATGGCCTCAACGGTCGCGGGCTCGTCGTCGTAGGGGCCCACGTGCATGCACTGCACGCACAGGCCCTCGTCGTAGGGCAGGAATTCGACCTCGCTGAAGTCGCCGCCCTTCTTCGAGGCCGCCTCGGCCTTCGCCCACTCCACTTCCTGCGCCGTCGCGAAGTCGGGCAGGCGGATGAGGGAGATCCAGTCGAAGTCCTCCTTGTGGGCGTAATCCACGCCGCGTGGGTCCCGCTGCCACCAGAAGCCCTCCAGGGGCGGCACCACGAAGTCGAAGTACCCGTCGATGCGGTGGGTGCCCTTCTTCGACATCTTGATGGCGTAGGCGACGCCGTAGAGCAGTTCGATGGCGCGCTTGTACGCGCCGCCCTCGGCGTTGGGGTCGCCGTGCCCGCGCACCGCCAGGTAGTTCATCGGCAGCACCGTGACGATGCCGGGCCGCTTCGGCGGCACGTAGAGCTCCTTGTGCTCCTTCTTGAAGTCGAAGGCCATGACTGCTCTCCTCCTGCGTCGGTCGGTCCGCCGGGCCCCTCCATCTTACCGGCCCCGTTTCCACTCCACGTAGTCCATCGGGGGCAGGTACTTGTGCTCCCACACGCCGTCCGGGGAGGGGCAGTACTCGGTGATCGGACATCCCGTGAAGAGGTCGTCGGCGAGGGCGAGGACCACGTCCGCCAGCTCCAAGCGCTCCGTGTAGCGCCTCGGGATCCCCGCCAGGCCCAGGCGCGCGCCGACGATATTGCCCGCGATGGCCCCCGTTGAGTCGCTGTCCCCCGAATGGTTCACGGCTGAGACGACCGTCCCCTCGAAGTCGTCCTCGTGGCGCAGCGCGCACAGGAGCGCGATGGCGAGCGCTTCCTCGGCCACCCACCCCTCGCCCAGTTGGTGGATCGCCTCCACGTCCGGTGCGGTGCTGTCCGCCAGGCGCAGCACGAGGCGCATCAGCTCCTGCAGTTCCCCCACCCGGCGCGCGCCCGGGTGCGCCTCGGGCAGGATGGCGAGCGCCTGCTCGGCGGCCCCACGCACGGAGTCCGCCTCCCCGTGG